>QWCB01009054.1_pt1 | contig 10287 bp, 6 predicted proteins | sample 1972511 | NCBI WGS metagenome assembly QWCB01 (sample SAMN09866719, study PRJNA288562) | Human gut metagenome isolate term5_stool, whole genome shotgun sequencing... | isolation source: gut | host: Homo sapiens | place: USA: California
CAAACTTATGACTACAAGACACAAGTTCTTGCCGCCTCCATCCGAAACACCTTACATATATTACAATGTGCGGAAGTGGGAGCAGATGTAGTAACCTGCTCGTTATCCGCCATTAAAGGCCTTCTAAACCATCCATTGACAGATATAGGATTAGAAAAGTTCCTGGCCGATTACAAAAAGGTTAACGGATAATAAAAAGCCTTCTCTCGCCATGAGGGAAGGCTTTTTACAACCATAACACAGAACTAATAATTTTCTGAATGTCGCTTATTATTAGCAAATAGTCGAATGGTGTTGTTTCATTCCAATTAAATTTATTCTTTTACTTTAAATAACATCAAGAATGATAAAAGGACATACCGACATAGACATCTGGAATACCGGCTTTTTCATTAACGCAGATTATTTTTCCGATGATTTCATTATTTATAATAATACGGGAAAAGATCTTACCCGCAAGACTCTTGCCCATCCTTTCTTTCACAACAATTCATATAAAACAACCTATACTTCATTTATACTGTGCCTTTCCGGAACTTCTGAAATAGAAATAGACTCCATCAACTATTCTACTAAAGAGAATACATTACTAATGATGGTGCCTAATCAAATAATTAAATATAATGAAATAAGCGAGGATTACAAAGCACATCTCATCATGATATCTAATAAATATTTTGATACCCGAGATAATTTTTATAAAATGATGTCTCTTTTAATTCCTCTAAAAAATCATCCATGTGTCAATTTGAATATCGCGGAAACAGATTTATTGAAAACATATCATGTATTGCTTTACAAAAAAATCAGTGAAGAAAATAATCTGTTTCGTGATTTTACCATACAATATCTGATACAAGCTACTTTCTACGAAGTATGCCAGCTCCTACTAAAGCATCTGGAAATAAAAAAGAAAAAACTGCCGCATAAAGAAGACATATTCAAACAGTTTTTAAAACTGGTAGAAACCCATCATTATAAAGAAAGAGACATTTCTTTTTATGCTGAGAAACTTTGTCTAACCCCTAAGTATTTATCTTCCATAATCCGGGATGTTAGCGGAGAACTGGCAGGAAACTGGATTGACAATTATGTAATTATTGAAGCAAAAGCCCTACTGATTTCTTCCAACCTTACCATTCAGGAGATTTGCTATAAACTGAATTTTTCTACTCCGTCCTCATTCACCCGTTTCTTTAAACGAATAACCGGTATGTCACCAAGAAAATTCAGAACACTAAAAGTTTTTCCCAACTTAATAGAATAAAAACATATAATATCTTGCCACCTGCCCTTATCTTCATGAATGAAGACAAGTACTTTTCCCACCTCGCCCGGTCTCTATTTGAACTTCAAATATCCTATGCGAGTATATTTTATTCCTTTGTTCTCATAATGAGAAAGAACTTTAGCCGATTTTAAATACAAACTTTCATGGACATTGATTTTTTTTGTATAACAGCTCAACATATCCGGTGACATACTGGAAGCCGCCGCCTTTATAATGAAAGTATAACGGTTGCCATCAGCATCAGCGGCAAGCACACTCTGGTCCACATAATATCCGGTTGTTTTGTATATGTCCAGTTGTAACCTTATCCCTAAGACTTCTAAACGCAAGTCGGATAGTTTTTCTCCCGGCTGACCGATAAAACGACTGCCAGCCGGCAAATGATGTTTTCTGATAACCGTTTCATAATGCACAGTAGCAAAAGCCTTCGCTAACATTGCCAGCTTCTTATCCCTAGGATTTCGGGCCTCAAATTTGTGTGCCAGCCAAAGTACATAGTTAGGATCAATGTAATAAACCTCCGCTAATCTTTTTCCACGATATTTTCCAAATGCGACTATATCCTCGGATATTCCATAATAAGGTTCAAAAAAAGTATTGTCTTTTACTTTCAGCAGGACGTTACAGTTCTGCAAATACTGAAAAGCACGTTCTGCCGCATCATTAAAAGTGACAGCCAGCGATTGAATAAACAAAGGGGAATAAATATTGTCCGGAAATATACGCCATAATGCATAATATGATCGGTAAGGGGTAGAAACACTGATTGCATAATATCCCGCATCTTCTCTACGGCCTTTATTGAAGTTATCTATTTTTTGGAAAACTCTCTCGGCCATAACATTAGTTATCTGATACAGAGTTACATCTCTATCCATAATTACCTCCTATCTTCATAAGGTAAAGATTTTCTTTTTGTAAATATAGTATTTTCTTACGAAACAGCAAGGGTTTTCACTATTTTTACATAAATTATTTTCCACAACACCAAGTAGAGAAAGCACCTTTTATAAAAGGTATATCAATAAAAAAAGTCTGTTTGCTTTTCCTTGCAAACAGACTTTTTTATTGATAAATCTTTCAATTATTCAAATATATTATCCAAACCTCCGGTTTCTTCTACCGAAGTTTCATCTATTAAGGTATCTTTGCAAGGGTCAAAGTCATCAGGAATATTGAATTTCTCATCCTGAGAATATCCCAAGCTCTTGTCTTTATAGACTTTCTGCATATAAAGTCCCCAAATAGGAAGCGCCATAGCAGCCCCCTGCCCGTCTACCATCGTATCAAAATGAATATCACGTTCTTCACCGCCTACCCATACACCGGACACCAATGAGGGAGTGAATCCCATAAACCAACCGTCAGAGTTACGGTTGGTTGTACCTGTCTTCCCCCCCATATCAGCAGTAATGCCATACAGACGGCGTACACGTCCACCGGTACCCTCATTAACGACCGCACGCAACATAACCAGCATTTTGTAAGCACTGGTCTCACTAATCACCTCATCCATTTGCGGAGTGAAATTCGCTAATACATTACCTTCATTATCCTCAATACGGGTTACAAATACTGGTGCTGTACGGATACCTCGGTTTGCGAATGCTGAATAAGCGCTGACCATCTCCCCTACAGAAATTTCACAAGGTCCCAGACAGAGTGATACTACGGGGTCTATCTGTTTGTTCTGCACACCGAATGAATGAATCAGACGAACCAACTGATAAGGATTAAGTTTCCCCATCAAATAAGCCGTTACCCAATTATCCGAATTAGCCAATCCCCATTTGATAGTTACCATTTCTCCATAACGCTTTTTGCTGGCATTACGTGGTGACCATGGACGCCCGTTCTCATCTATCAATGTCTGCTCTACGTGACGCACCTGATCACAGGGAGAGAAACCGTTCTCCATAGCCAAAGTATACACGTAAGGTTTAATAGTAGAACCTACTTGGCGACGCCCCACCATCGCCATATCATATTGGAAATAATTATAGTTAGGACCACCCACATACGCCTTCACATGACCTGTCAAGGGATCCATAGACATAAATCCCGCCCTAAGGAAGAATTTATAATATTTCAAAGAATCCATCGGAGTCATAATGGTATCCTTCTCTCCCTCGTAAGAAAATACAGACATTTCGTATTTAGTATTAAACGCTTTCTTTATTTCCGCTTCCGAGCATCCGGCTTCTTTCATAATACGATAACGATCAGTCTGTTTCATAGCCCTGGTCATGATGGTATTCACCTCCTCCTCTGTCAACTGATTAGTAAACGGAGCTGTTTTCTTTTTCCGTTTTTCCTTGAAGAAACGAGGTTGCAAGTATTGCGCCACATGTTCATAAACAGCCTCTTCCGCATATTTCTGCATGCGTGAATCAATAGTGGTATAGATCTTAAGACCGTCTGTATAAATATTGTAGTTGGTACCGTCTTTCTTCTTGTTTTTAGCACACCACCCGAAAAGCGGATTCGTTTTCCATGCCAATGAATCTTCATAATATTTCTGCATCTGCCATCCGCGATAATCACTTTTCTTCGGCTCCTTGGCTGTCATTACTCCACGCAGATATTCACGGAAGTAAGTTGCCAAACCTTCTTTATGATCCACACGACGATATTTTAAGACGAGAGGCAACGCCTTTAATGAATCAGTTTCCGCATCAGTCAGGTATCCCGCCTTCCGCATCTGGCCAAGCACCACATTACGCCGTCCACGTGAACGTTCATTAAAACGTTTCGGATTATAAAGAGACGGATTCTTACACATACCAACCAAAGTAGCCGCTTCCTCAATGCTCAAATCTTTCGGTTCTTTCGAGAAGTAAGTATTGGCAGCTGTTTTGATACCTACTGCATTATTCAAGAAATCGAACTTATTAAGATACATAGTCAGAATCTCTTCCTTTGTATAATAGCGTTCCAACTGAACAGCTATTACCCATTCAATGGGCTTCTGCAACAGACGTTCCATCACATTATCTGCCGTAGGTGAATAGAATTGTTTTGCCAACTGCTGGGTTATGGTACTACCCCCACCGGCATTCTTCTGCATCATCACTCCCCGTTTCACCAAAGCACGGACAAACGCACGGGCATCAATGCCGGAATGTTCTGCAAAACGTTCATCTTCGGTAGCAATCAGCGCACGAATCAGATTCGATGAAAGCTGGTCATAACCTACAAAAACACGATTCTCCTTACTAAGTGACCAAGTACCCAGCATCTTGCCGTCATCGGATATAATCTCGGTTGCAAACTTTAAATTCGGATTTTCCAATTCCTCAATAGGCGGTACATATCCAATCCATCCTTTCGCTATTGCGGTGAATATAAGCGCTATAACTAACAGTACGCCGACTACAAGAGCCCAAAGCACGTATATAAATTTCTTCCTCATGACATTTTCTAGTAATTAACGGTACAAAAGTAAGGAAAAACTTTGAGATAGAATGTGTTTCTAACAAAGTTCAACGAAATATCTTTTAATTCTTCGCTCATTTATTTTTTTTTCATACCTTTACACTCCGTATAAATTGTAATTATAAATACAAGCCAATATGGAAAATAGAAGTTTAGTTACTATTGCCGAACACTCGAAAGAGAAAATCCTCTACCTTTTGGAGATGGCAAAAGAGTTTGAAAAGAAGCCTAACCGTAAAATCTTGGACGGCAAAGTTGTTGCCACCCTTTTCTTTGAGCCCTCCACCCGTACACGACTCAGTTTTGAAACCGCAGCAAACAGACTGGGAGCCCGCGTTATCGGATTTACCGATCCCAAAGTAACCAGTTCTTCAAAAGGAGAAACATTGAAAGATACCATCATGATGGTAAGCAATTACGCTGACATCATCGTAATGCGCCATTTTCTGGAAGGTGCCGCAAGATATGCCAGCGAAGTCGCCCCGGTGCCCATTGTCAATGCCGGAGACGGAGCCAACCAACATCCGTCACAAACCATGCTAGACCTCTACTCCATATACAAAACACAGGGAACGCTTGAAAATTTAAACATCTATCTAGTAGGCGACTTGAAATACGGACGAACTGTTCATTCTTTGCTGATGGCTATGCGTCATTTCAACCCCACTTTCCATTTCATCGCTCCGGAAGAGTTGAAAATGCCTGAAGAATATAAAATCTACTGCAAGGAGCACCATATTAAATACAAAGAGTACACAGACTTTAACGAAGAAACCATTGCTGACGCCGACATTCTTTACATGACCCGTGTACAACGCGAACGTTTCACCGACCTGATGGAATATGAACGTGTGAAAGATGTATATATATTAAGGAATAAGATGCTGGAGCATACCCGCCCCAATCTGCGTATCCTGCACCCTCTGCCCCGCGTCAACGAAATAGCTTACGATAAAAACAAAAATGAAGATGAGCGATAATAAACAAGCATTGCAGGTAGCCGCTTTGAAAAACGGCACTGTTATAGACCATATACCTTCCGATAAATTGTTTACTGTAGTCGCCCTATTGGGCTTGCAGGATTCTGACTCTAACATAACCATCGGAAACAACTTCGAGAGCAAAAAATTAGGTAAAAAAGGAATTATAAAAGTGGCCGACCGCTTTTTTACTGATGAGGAAATAAGCCGCCTTTCCGTAGTAGCCCCGAATGTAAAACTGAACATTATCCGTGACTATGAGGTGGTAGAGAAGAAACAAGTCCTGATGCCTGAGGAATTACGTGGCATCGTAAAGTGCGCCAATCCCAAATGTATCACCAACAATGAGCCAATGACCACCCTGTTTCATGTAATTGACAAAGAACATGGAATCTTGAAATGTCATTACTGCGAAAAGGAACAAAGTAAAGAAGGTATCAAACTACTGTAATGAATATGAAACAAGACTGGAAACCGGGAACTATGATTTACCCTCTTCCGGCCCTACTGGTAAGTTGCGGAAGTACGGAAGAAGAATATAACATTATCACAGTGGCATGGGCAGGTACTATTTGTACCAACCCCGCCATGTGTTATATATCCGTGCGTCCGGAACGCCATTCCTACCCCATTCTAAAACGGAATATGGAATTCGTCATCAACCTTACTACCAAAAGCATGGCATTCGCTACCGACTGGTGCGGAGTGCGTTCGGGCAAAGATTATAATAAATTTGAAGAAATGAAGCTGACCCCGGGAAAAGCAAAAATAGTCAGTGCTCCCATCATCGAAGAATCCCCGCTCTGTATAGAATGCAGAGTAAAGGAAATCATCTCACTAGGATCTCATGATATGTTCATAGCCGATGTGGTAAATGTAAAAGCCGACGATAAATACCTGAATGCGGAAACAGGAAAATTCGAATTATCCGAAGCTAACCCGTTAGTCTATGTTCATGGCGGATATTTTGAACTAGGACCGAAAATCGGGAAGTTTGGCTGGTCTGTAGAAAAGAACAGATCACAGACCAAGGAAAAATCCTAAAAATATCTCATGAAGAAACTCCTTTTATTAATCGCTTTATTACTTCCTGCCCTGTTCGTTACAGCACAAGGAATAAAGAATGGTCTGAAAGAGGAACCTAAGATCAATGTGGGAATAAAAGGAGGTTTCAACTCTTCCATGTATTTTACCAGTCGGTTAGAACTAGATGGAGAACGAATGGAAGATGTACAAAATAATTATAAAGTAGGCTATTTTGCCGCCATGTTTTTTCGGGTGCACATGAAAAGGCATTTCATCCAACCCGAAATTATGTATAATATTTATAAAGGTGAAATAGCTTTCAATAAAAATCAAAATAAAGAAAACACCCTTCCCGAGCTTGCTAAACTGAACAGCACGATTCACTCTTTGGAGCTACCTATATTATATGGTTATAGTTTTGTAAAAAGCAGGCCTTACGGCATGGCACTTTTTATTGGTCCCAAACTGGAATATGTATGGAAACATAAGACTTCCGAAGAGTTTGAAGGATTTGGATATTCTGGTATAAAAGAAGAATTACACCCCATTAATATAAGTTCTGTTATCGGATTAGGAGTAAATATTGCTAATATATTCTTTGATTTCCGGTATGAAATCGGACTCACCAATATCTCTAAATCAATCATTTATGAAAAAGACACAGATGGAATAATGTCCCAAGAAAAAGGTATCTTCATTAACCGACACCGCAATGTGCTAAGCTTCTCGCTAGGAGTTATTTTCTAAAGTAGGAAGCTTCCTCTAAGTAGATATCATAATGCCACATTTATATCCTTTTCTTTCCTCAAAACGCCCTTATCTTCAACTCTTTCAGCAGCTTCAGACCTTACTACACGACAAAAAGAAAGTCATATATCTTTTTTCCGTAACCTCACCAAATATTTTCCTCTAAATAATTTCCTTATATTCTAAAATTACTTAACTTTGTGAACTCAGAATCGAATATCGCACATAAACTTATTATAAAAAGAAATGAAAAGAGACGATTTGATTTTCGACATTATCGAAAAAGAGCATCAACGCCAGCTCAAAGGTATCGAGCTGATCGCATCCGAAAACTTTGTTAGTGACCAAGTAATGCAAGCCATGGGTTCTTGCCTTACCAACAAGTATGCTGAAGGGTATCCCGGCAAGCGCTACTATGGCGGTTGCGAAGTGGTAGACCAGAGCGAACAAATCGCTATCGACAGACTGGCCCATGGTGGTCACTTGTCACATGGTTCATTGGTTAACACATCCGGAATTATTTATACTCCGTGTGAATACAACCTGAACAAAGAAACAGGTCGTGTAGATTACGATCAGATGGAAGAAATCGCATTACGTGAAAAACCCAAAATGATTATCGGTGGCGGTTCTGCATATTCTCGCGAGTGGGACTACAAACGTATGCGTGAAATCGCAGATAAAGTGGGAGCCATCCTGATGATCGATATGGCCCACCCTGCCGGACTGATTGCTGCCGGACTGTTGGACAACCCGGTTAAATATGCTCATATCGTCACTTCAACAACCCATAAAACCCTTCGTGGCCCTCGTGGCGGTGTCATCATGATGGGTAAAGACTTCCCTAACCCATGGGGCAAGAAAACTCCAAAAGGTGAAATCAAGATGATGTCACAACTTTTGGATTCTGCTGTATTCCCTGGTATACAAGGTGGCCCGTTGGAACATGTCATCGCAGCCAAAGCTGTTGCATTCGGTGAATGTTTACAGCCGGAATACAAAGAATATCAAACACAAGTAAAAAAGAATGCAGCCGTATTGGCACAGGCTTTGATTGACCGTGGCTTTACGATCGTTTCCGGTGGTACAGACAACCACTCCATGCTGGTAGACCTGCGTACCAAATACCCTGATCTGACAGGCAAAGTAGCAGAAAAAGCATTGGTTGCTGCTGATATCACTGTAAACAAGAACATGGTCCCATTTGACAGCCGTTCTGCTTTCCAAACTTCAGGTATCCGTTTGGGAACTCCCGCTATCACAACTCGCGGAGCAAAAGAAGACTTGATGTTGGAAATCGCCGAAATGATTGAGACAGTTCTTTCAAACGTAGACAATGAAGAAGTAATCGCACAAGTTCGTGCACGCGTAAACGAAACAATGAAGAAATATCCTATTTTCGCTTACTAATCAACGACTTCTATCAATATACTCATAAAAGACTTTGGAGTTTTTGAAAAAGCTTTATCCTTCTTCAAGAACTTCAAAGTTTTTTATAAAACATCCAGACCATTTAAAAAGAGTAATAGAAAAGTATTTTTATCAGCATTCCCCACAGAAATCAGTATAAATTTCTACCTTTGCAGACAATTTATCCGTTAATGACGAATGAAAGGAACTAAGAATCTGACTCAAGGCCCTATCCTAAAGCAATTGTTTACTTTGGCAATGCCCATTATGGCTACTTCATTCATACAAATGGCATATAGTCTGACCGACATGGCTTGGGTAGGAAGAATAGGAAGTGAGGCAATAGCCGCCGTAGGTTCGGTAGGAATTCTTACATGGATGTCCACATCTATCTCTCTTCTGAACAAAGTAGGTTCGGAAGTCAGCGTAGGACAAGCCATCGGGGCACAAAACGAGCAAGCTGCCCGTGCGTTCGCATCACATAATCTTACCTTGTCCTTACTTATATCATTGAGCTGGGGAGCATTGTTATTTATCTTTGCCACCCCTATTATCAGTATCTATGAACTAGAACCTCATATAGCCAAGATGGCTGTGGAATATCTACGGATTATAGCAACCGCCTTTCCATTCGTCTTTTTATCAGCTGCCTTTACAGGGATATTCAATGCCGCCGGACGAAGCAAAATACCTTTTTCCATTAACGGTATCGGACTGATTACAAATATAATACTGGATCCTATCTTTATCTTTGGTTTAAGCTGGGGAACTACGGGAGCAGCAATTGCCACTTGGCTGGCCGAAGCTACGGTATGCATACTGTTTATCTATCAATTGAAACAAAAGAAAATATTATGGGATGACGGAAGAACCGCCACAGAACAAGGTGGTCATTTAGGGCTGATGGCACTCACCACCGGAGGACAAATCGAAGCTATCACCTGGAACACCTCCCAAGGCTTTTCTACAGCTCTCAGTGCCTTTGTAGCTCAGAATTATGCAGCGCGGCAAATCTCCCGTGTGCTGAAAGCCTATCGCACCACTTTATGGATGACATTTATATTCGGATCTTTCTGCACATTCCTTTTTATATGTTATGGAAACGAAATATTTTCTATCTTTGTTCCTGAAAAAGCAGCTTACGAAACCGGTGGTGTCTTTCTACGTATTGACGGATACTCGCAACTATTTATGATGCTGGAAATTACCATACAGGGCGTATTTTATGGAATGGGGCGCACCATGCCTCCTGCCGTAATCAGCGTCACCTGTAACTATCTGCGCATCCCGATGGCACTGTTGTTTGTATCATGGGGCTGGGGTTTGCCGGGTATTTGGTGGAGCATAAGCATCACTAGCACTATGAAAGGAATTATTTGTCTGATCTGGTTTATGCTT
>QWCB01009242.1_pt1 | contig 10287 bp, 10 predicted proteins | sample 1972511 | NCBI WGS metagenome assembly QWCB01 (sample SAMN09866719, study PRJNA288562) | Human gut metagenome isolate term5_stool, whole genome shotgun sequencing... | isolation source: gut | host: Homo sapiens | place: USA: California
GGTGTTCAAGAAGAATGACAAGCGCACTATTTATAATGTAGTGTACCAAGATGGCAAAAAAGGCACTTACTTCATCAAGCGTTTCAACGTGACCAGCATTACGCGAGACCGGGACTACGACCTGACACAGGGCAAGCCAGGGTCGAGAGTGATGTATTTCACGGCCAATCCGAACGGCGAGGCTGAAACCATCAAGGTGACGCTGGACCCCGACCCGAAGAAGAAAAAGCAGAACATCTTCTTGGAAAAAGACTTCTCTGAGATACTTATCAAGGGTAGAGGAGCCAAAGGTAATATCCTGACTAAGAAGGCAGTTCACCGCATTGGCCTGAAGAGTCATGGACACAGTACGCTTGGTGGTCGAAAGGTTTGGTTCGATCCCGATGTCAACCGCATCAATTATGAAGAGCATGGACGGTTCTTGGGCGAGTTCAACGATGATGATGCGATACTGGTCGTGCTGACTAATGGTGACTTCTACATCACCAACTTTGACCCCAACAACCACTACGAGGACAACATCCAAGTGCTGGAGAAATGGGATGAGCGTAAGGTGTGGAGTGCCGTGTTGTTCGATGCCGACAATCAAAACTATCCATACGTGAAGCGATTCATGATGGAAGCGACCAAGAAAAAGCAGAATTACATCGGAGAGAATCCAGACAGCAAGCTGGTCTTTCTCACTGACGTGGCCTATCCCAGGCTGTTAGTTACCTTCGGTGGGAACGATGCCACGCGCCCTGCACAGGAAATTGACGTGGAAGAGTTTATTGCCGTCAAGGGATTCAAGGCCAAAGGCAAGCGCATCACCACATGGGAAGTGGACGAGGAAGAGGGCGAAGGCCAAGAGGATGCTGACGCAAACAAAGAAAACCTCGACCCGGATGCAGGAAAAAGCCAACAGCAGGTGATTGACGAAATATCGGGACAACTCAACCTGTTCAGCGATGAAGACTTGGGATAATCACAGGAAACCAACATGGCACTGGGCGTGTATCGCACTAATGCTATGTTGGTCAACAGGCATGGCGGCACAAACAGACGCCACACCGTTGAACAAAACAACCACCAACGTCAAGATGATTGGCTGGGGCTGCGTGGGCATGCTCGACACTTATCTATCTCCTGAACGCTATAAGGGTTGGCAAGTCAACTATCTATCGCATACCACACACGAGCGCGAAGACCGTAGCATCAGCACTTTGAGCGTGCATCTAGGTAGTTTTGCACACGCAGACAATAGGGCAGGCAACGCAAACGAAATGCAGGCGATGTACCATTTTGCATACGCCTGGCATTACAATTGGCACTTTTTGAACCGACGTTTGAACATCAAGGCCGGGGGCATGCTCAACACACACCTCGGCATGTTGTACAATACCCGCAACTCAAACAATCCCATGCAAGCGAAAGTGGGACTGAACGTGGCTCCGTCAGTCATGGCAAGCTATCATTTCAGCATCAAGAATAGGCCGCTGACGGTGCGCTATGAGGCTGACGCACCATTGTTGGGCATGATGTTTTCGCCCAACTATGGCCAGTCATATTACGAGATTTTCTCAGAAGGCAATTACGATCATAACGTCGTTGTCACCCACCCGGTCAACGCTCTCTCACTACGACAGATGCTCACACTCGACTTCTCACTATACAAAACCACGTTTAGGATAGGCTACTTAGGTGACTATCAGCAAGCCCATGTGAACCATTTGAGATACCACACCTATTCGCATGTGCTCGTATTGGGCATCGTGAAAAAGTTCACCATAAACCATCTCCGCCCATGAAACAGTTGTTCTACCTATTGATAGCCTGTTTTTGCTTGACTGGCTGCGTCGACGAAGAGCAGTTGCCAGACACTCCTCGGGGCAACATGGAAGCCTTGTGGCGCATCATCGACGAGCATTACTGCTTCTTTGAATACAAAAATGTTGATTGGCAAGAGGTGTATCAGCGTTATTCTAAGCAGATGGAAGATCGCATGGGACCAGAGCAACAGTTTGAGGTACTGTCGAACATGCTGGCCGAACTGAAGGACGGACACGTCAATCTTTACACCAGTTTTGACCACGGACGCTATTGGAAGTGGCACGAGAACTACCCATCCAACTTCAGTGACACCCTACTGAACAAATATCTCGGCATCGATTACCGTATCGCCACGGGCATGCGATACCGCATATTGGACGACAACATCGGCTATATTTACCTGGCATCATTCGGCAATGGCATGGGTGCGGGCAATCTTGACAACGTGTTGTACCACCTGGCACCGTGCAACGGTCTCATCATTGACATCCGCAACAACGGCGGGGGCATGCTGACATCGGCCGAACAGTTGGCCGCACGATTTACCAACAAAGAGTTGCTGGTGGGCTACATGCAACACAAAACAGGCAAAGGCCATCGGGATTTCTCCGAACTACGGGAACAACGTCTCAAGCCGAGCAAAGGCTTGAGATGGCAGAAAAACGTGGTGGTGCTGACCAACCGACAGGTGTTCAGTGCGGCCAACGAGTTTGTAAAATACGTGAAGGTGTGTCCAAACGTCACGATTGTGGGCGACCGTACAGGCGGAGGAGCCGGACTTCCATTCTCCAGCGAGTTGCCTAACGGCTGGGGCGTTCGTTTTTCCGCTTGTCCCATGTACGACGTGAACAAGCAGAGTACGGAGTTTGGCATTGATCCCGATTATCGCGTGGACATCTCCCATGAAGACTTTCTGCGAGGAAAAGACACCATCATCGAGTTCGCACGCCGCATTCTCAGCACGCACGACAAGCAGACAACAGCAATGAACCATGCCAAAGCCTGCAAAGACCAAATGGGTCGTAACAATCCTACAACCGAACATTGACAATGAAACAAACCGTTAGCCGCATGAAACAATGGCTGCAAGGACTCTCTTTCCGCACAGGCGTGATAGTGCTTTGTATCTGCATCCCCTGTTACATTCTCTCTTTCGCCCAGATGCTGCTTCCCATCAGCCAAGCCTCCAAAGGAGCGTTGTGGGTGGTGTTCTTTGGATTGGCCAAAACCTTCCAATATGGTGGCCTCACGATTCTTGGAGTGGATGGCTACAAACGATTGAAGAACAAATTCGGCCATCACAATAAGAACAAAAAGCCACGAACACCACAAGAATAAGACCTACACATGAAGGATATTTCGTTGGAAAGCAAAAAAACAGCTCAAAACAAACTAAAATAGAATATTATTCATTACCTTTGCATCCGCCCGAGCGCCCGTGGCGAAATTGGTAGACGCGCTAGAGTGAGGGTAGTCGCAGCAACTTCTTCACATTGCCCAGGTGTTCCTGAAATGCAAAATAGAAAGTTACAAAATAAAGTTTTTACGATTTTCAAATTAAAACACAACATGAAAGGATTATCAAGAATTTGCCCAACGCTGATGTTGGCATTGTTTACATGTGTCGCATTTGCGCAGACACACGTCGGTATGACCGTTAAATTTCCCGCAGACATCGACGATCACCTCTATTGTTACCACGACTACCCTTATACAGGTAAGCCTCTTCAGGGTGCCGTCAAGTCAATAACGCTTGAGAGCGAAGATCAAAAAGCGGTGTACTCGTTTGACAAGGCCGGACGATTGACAGGGCTGTCCGATTATTCCAGTGGTAAAGAAATGCAATATGAACACTACAAATATGACAAGCAGGGACGGCCTGTCAAAAAGGAATACATGGCCAATGGCTATAAATGTTCAGCCATTCTCATACCCGACGAGTTCGGCAATCCACTGGAAAGAAGATACAAGGAAGGCGGATACAAGGAAACAACAATATTCTCTTATGATTTTGCCAAGCGTCAGGTGACGGCCAAGCCGACTGAAGGTAACAATGCACAAGGATGGACTTATTACTTTGACGAGAAGGGCAGGGTTACTCGCAGGGAGAAACCTGGGAAGAATTTGAGCAAATCAGTTACCACCTATGCATACAACGATCAGGATCAGCTCGTGAAACAGACAGACCATTTCGTCAAGGATGGCTATTACAGCTATGAGGAAGAGACAACCGTCCAGACCATCAGCTACGACGAGCGAGGATTTATCAGCAGAAAAGACAAGGCGACCTCATGGAGTGTCCAAGACAAAGATAAGGATGGAAAGCTAAAGTCAGAGGTTCGTAAGGGTGACAAAAAGAGTTTCGTGTTATATTCTGATTATGAGCTTGACGGGCATGGTAATGCTGTGAAGAACACAATCAACCACAATGGCAAGAAGCCCGAAACGGTTGTCAGGAGCATCATATATTATTGATAACGCAGTCTTTCATGGTGTTTGGAGGGCAACTATGCGCTAGCGAAAGCCCCCCACTCGTCCACCGACACATATACAATCGCAAAAGCCCGCAAGTCTGTTAATTCTTACTTGCGGGCTTTCTGTTGATAGATGCCATCTGACTCAATTGATATGAGGTGGCGTTTATACAAGTCACCAATGGCCTTCTTGGTGTTTTTCTTGCTCATCTCGAAGCGACGTTTTTATTTCTTCGGCGTCACTCTTGTCACCCAAATCGCAATAGCCGCCATGTTCTTGCAGATATTGAAACTGGGGTTTACGACTGACCCGTATTGATGACGCCACGGAAAAAACCTGATGAAACCAAAAGCTCTGTCTTAACATAAGATAGGAGAATTGGTTTCATCAGGTTTTAGTTATGGTTCAAGGGCGGTTCTATCAATTAGCTTTGACAGATTGTGAGACTATTTTTGAGGTCAATTTGTTTGTGAGTGAAGGAGTATAGCGAGCTATACGACTGAACGAACAATCAAATTGAACCAAAAACGGAGCAAGCCGAATACAATCAAACTTGTTTGAATTGTTGAGGCGCAGCCTGTTTTATATAAAAAAGAGTCCACAAGATGACAAGATATTCGGCTTGAATGTCTTTGGTGAGCTCTGTGAACAACCGCTCTTGCAGCTTGTCGGCCACACATAGTGCGCGAGTCAACACCTTGTCTGAAAATTCTTGCAGCATGTCTTTCGCTCGTAACGGCTGCGTTTTGTATATACGCAAATACTCTTCTTCCATTTCACGCTGCCGTTGGTCGGTTTCCTCCTCAAATTTGCGGTACGTTTCTTTAATCATGGGCGCATATTTGTTGTAGTTCACCATGCCCAGCGCCATCACCTTACGGAATTTCCAATAAGCAGAATCGGCACTCGACTGGTCGGTTCCCTGCGTATATTCAACCGGATATGAGCTGATGCCCTGATACAGCGGCAAGAACAAACCTAAGTCGGCCATGCCCATGGCAACGTAAGCAACGCAGCCAATGGCCTGGGGCAGTTCGGGACGCACCTGTAGGATGTGGGTCTGTGTAGTCCTGAAGATAGATACCGGGCGATAAGGCTCTTTTGGATTGCTATGCAGATAAGGGTCGTGTTCGGTATTGTCGTAGTGGAAGCGGAACGCTGTACGCAAGTCTGTTATGCTGATAGGCTTCTCAGCTTTGGCATAAACAGGGAATGTATTTTTAGTGACGTCATTCTTAATCGCTGGTGAAAACATCTGTTGCAGACCCCATACGCGCGGATAGTTATAGGTAGTGTCGAGTTTGACGTCGCGCACATACGATATATGGAAATCAAATTCGCCCTTCTTTGGGTCGTGTAATCCATGTTTTTCGGCAAACTCAATCAAGTCGGCAGATGCCAAATAGTTTTCTTTGTCGTTAGGGTCGTACTGGCGGAAACGACTTTGGTTGCCGGTGACGAAATATTGCTCTTTCGGCATTCTGCAAGCCAACCACCGATGTCCGCAGGCCGTTTCCAAGTACCATATCTCTTGTGCGTCTACGAATCCGATGCCAAAACCTTCGGCGATACCATGTTTCTCGATGAGCATGCCCAAGCGCTCTACGCCCTCGCGTGCGGTGTGAATGTAAGGCAGTACGACGTTGAACACCGCATTCTCAGCCAAACCCGTTTCTACCAAGGGATCATGTTTTAACACCTCGTCGCTGCTGAATATGCTTTCAGTAGCACTCATGCCTACGCCGGCAGTGTTGAAACCTGCGCTTCCCCAGTGGCGTGGAAGGTTGAAAGGTGCCAATGCGCTGTAACCCAATGCTTCTTTGGACAGTTCACAGCGGAACGGACTGTCCAGAGCGATAAATTCCTTCGGTCCCTCTTTCGTGTCTTCGTACAGTTCGTAGTTTTTGGCTTCCATGGCATCCCAGTCTTCCGAACGGGCTACAATCATGGAACCGTCGGCTGTCATCTCTCTACCTACTATGATGGTAGTACACTCTGATGGTAATTCACTTACTTGGTTGTTCTTCTTTTTCATAGTTGCTGTGTGTGATATTATGATTTGAATGATGATGTTGTGCGGTATTAGTCCCCGCTACTTGCAAATTTATGAATATTTTTTGGATGATGTATCGATAGGGTTGTAAATTTTTCAAGAATTACACGGCTCTTTCATTTAAGAATGTTGGCTTACGTTTGTAGCCTATCAATCGAAACGTTTTTCGATGAAATGGCTACCGCTGCAACAACTTTTTAACACAAATGCTGGGCGTTTTTTCAACCAACTTGCTCATGCGCTGAAAATATGCGAAAAATAGAGGTGTTTTGTTATTTTGTTGATTATTAGCTTGTTATGCGATTTAAAACCACAAAGCACCATGAAAAGGTAAAGTGGTTTAAAGGTTAGATACCTTCTTTTAATACAAAAAGGCCTGCTATATGATGCAAATTGGGACGTAAAGTCATGCGCTTTAAGACTCAAGACCATACATATTGGAGTTCAAAAGCATAGATATTGCCGATTTGTTCTGTGTGAATGTGGTAAAAGATGATGATTTCAAGGCTTTGAAAACCTAAATTATCCTCCCGGTTTATCTATTTCGCAATTTTGTTTTGTCAAAGAAAACGAATCGATTTAACAAATAAAAGGTTTGTTAACAAACACGAGTGGCGATGGCTAATTCTCAGCCATCATCCCATACATGATCGTGAAAGGTTGTAACTTACGAACTTCCAATATGTAAATGCTCGTATGAATTTTATTGTTATCATTATCAATAGGTTAATGAAGTTAAATTATTTGGAAGATGTATGCACTTTTCGTAAATTTAAAGCGTAAACCAACTGCGTCCATAAGTTGTTCGACGCAGTATAGATGCATGTCGTTAAACCTACAGAATCAAGATCGTAGCGCATGAATTCATCCACAATAATGACGATGTTAAGCGATACAGTTATGAAAGTCAACGGGTATATATACCGTTTTATGAGATGATACCTCAGGAAATTGAAACATATATAAAGGAAGTTGTTTTACGTGAACCTAATATTAGTGAGAATGAGTATCAGAACTTTTGTACTATCGAGCACTTACAAGAGCCGGAAAAATATCGAAATGAAGTAAATGCATACGAACGGGAGGTGCAGTTGTTTTCGGATGTATCTCCTAAATATTATAAAGAACGTAGATATGCAATTTGGTATTATAGTTTGTTGGAGTATTTTGCCAATGAATATTATAAACGATAAAATATAGAAGTATGATGGTACATTTATTAAAATTTTTCGGTTTTATATTCATCTTGTTGAATACATGCACGGTGCACGCCACCGATCTTTATCAGCTTCGTGCATACTATATTGCTCCTAAGAAAATAGAGATAGAGATGACGAACATCTCGCCTCGAGAGCTGACGGTGATGTGTGTTTTCAGGCCCAGTACAGTTTTCTTTATGGGTAAGAACAAGGGCAATGAGTTGATAAAATCTAAATCCTTTGTTTTAGATGCCACTGATTCAATGTGCACACATATCATCATTCCCAAAAATAAGGTTTATCGCATGCAACTGGATGTAGACAGTCGTGATTATAAACAGGCACATTTTTCAATGCGCATGGTTGGGTATGAAAAGCCTTTCTCTGGACATTGGCTGGGTGACTGGCTGCCAGATAGAAATGATACGATACAAATTGAACGTGGGAAACATCAGAATAACATGAAGGATGAAGTGCGGCGTGATACAATTAGTGGGAAGCCAGTATACAGAGATGTTGACCAAGAAGCAAAATTTCCAGGTGGTATCTTAGCCATGGATAACTATATTTACGAATCTTTAAATAAGTTCTTGTTTGGAGAAGGTGCGTTTGTAGTCTATCGTGTGAGAGCCGTAGTAGAAACCGACGGACGTGTAACCCATCCTCATTATCTATATTATGGGGATCAACCTGAATGCTTTCCGCCCAACAGCATTTCTGGATTTACCAAAATGATTATAGATATGCCTCGGTGGCAGCCGGCGCAGAAAGATGGAAAACCCGTGAGGTCGTTTGTTTTAATAAGGGTGTTCATAAAGCCGTAAACAAAGGAAATCAGGGATGTTATCCAAGGCTCGTCGAACAGTTGAGTTCAACTTATATTGATGTTTTGGCTTTTTAAAGAATCACAGGACAAATAACCGCTGAATATACCCAAAAGCGTTGCCTTATACTTCTATGTCGCGAACTCTTGATGATGCGCATCGTGTCATTTTTAGCGATTGCGATATTTTTTTCTATTTTTCATTCTGGCAGTAATAACACAAGAAGACCAGCCCCGGCACCTTGTAGGGACAATCATAAAAAATAAAGTTACAATGGAGAAATTAAAATTTGTTCTGGTTGGTTTCATTTGTATGTTTGCTCTATCGGTCAATGGCCAACAAGTGTGGTTGTGAAGATTCAAAATCGAAGTGCAAAATTTGTTGGTGTTTGGATTGTATTAAAACCATGAAAAACACCGCGGAGGTTTGCCATTCGGCCGGGGGCGCGAAGCCCCCGAAAAGCACAATCAGCAATACAAAAAAACAAAAGGGAGACCGCAGTCTCCCAAAGATTAATTAACTTTGTATTGTATATGTATCATCAATTAACCTCGGTGCAAAGGTCGCAAATTTTCGCCTTATTCGAAAGGAAAACAGCGAGAAAAGAAATTGCCCGCATTGTGGGCACGAGTGAAGCTACGATTAGTCGTGAGCTAAAGAACAACAGCACTCCATCGGGAAACTATATCTGGACGAAGGCGCACGACATGGCCATGCAGCGCAGAAAGAGGACGGTAACGAACGCCAAACTCTCCGACGAATTGGTCTGGAGAATCAAGGAATATATCATCAATGACTAGTGTTCTCCACGACAAATATCAGGTTATCTGCGCAAGAACGAGGGGATAAAGGTGTCCCACCAGTCCATCTATAACATCATCCACAATGACACAACAGGGGAACTTGCCAAGCACACAAGGCATAAGATGAAATACAGGCTTCGTCCCAAGAGCAGGCATCTTCCAATCAAGGACAGGTTGAGCATCCATGAAAGAAGTAAGGAAGTTGACGGGAAGAGATTCGGGGATTTTGAGATGGACTTGATCGTAGACCCTGCCCAGCACGCCATACTCACGCTGGTGGAGAAGTCCACCAATATGATGCTCATGCAGAAACTGCCATTTGGAAAGCAGTCAAAGCCTCTGGCAAAGGTGGTCAGGAAACTGCTGCTGCCATACAAGGACAGTCTGAAGACCATTACAACAGACAACGGACCTGAATTTGCAGCACATAAGGACATTACCAAGTACTTAGGCGTATCCGTGTACTTCGCTGATCCATATTGCCCATGGCAAAAGGGAGCTATTGAGAATACACATAAGCTAATCAGGCAATATATACCGAAAAAGGATTCGTTTGAACGTTATACAGAAAAGAGAATAATGTCTATACAAAAGAAACTGAACGAAAGGCCGAGAGAATAATTAAACTTTTCTACGCCTAAACGAGAGTTCTTCAAACACATTCTGTAATTTTGCACTTGCTGGTTGACTCTACGTGTTTTAGTCAAAACATCAATAGTAGTAATTACGAAATGTTTAACTCGATTTTAATTACCAAATAGCATGAAATATAGGAAGAGAAATATTGTAAAAGGTGTAAGTGCTTATCAGTTAAAGGAGAATTGGTTGATTCATGATTCTGGGAAAGAATTAAGAAAACACGAATTATATTTAAATAATAAGAATATTGGTGTAGAAGGCGTGTCCGATTACTTTATAAATAAAAGTGTTATTCTATTTAATAAATGGGATGGAAATGACAGCTTTTCCTACGATTTGAAAACTGGCAAGATTGAGGTTATTATACATAACGCACAAATAGTATCTATAAATAAATATCTCATTTATGAAGATACAAACAACGTCTTCCACTACAGGAATAACAATTTTGTAGATGTTTTTTCTTCTAAATATTTCTTTAATAT
>QWCB01004209.1_pt1 | contig 10283 bp, 7 predicted proteins | sample 1972511 | NCBI WGS metagenome assembly QWCB01 (sample SAMN09866719, study PRJNA288562) | Human gut metagenome isolate term5_stool, whole genome shotgun sequencing... | isolation source: gut | host: Homo sapiens | place: USA: California
TTGTCGCTGGCTTCCACTGCCTTCCGCTTGCTTTCCTGCCCCCTATTCCCCCGACCCCCTTCCCCTCTGGGGAAGGGGGAGATTTATGGTTATCTTATGCAAGGGGCTCCGCCCCTTGCCCCCCCCCGGGGCTTGAACCCGGGCGGCACTGGTTTGTCCCGGTGTAGCGATTGCTTAGGGTGGCATTTCCTTGGAACCGGCACAAACGCCGTCCCAACAACAGATTTATTCGAGAAAAGTTCTGGGGGGTCTGGGGGACTCTTTCAAGAGTCCCCCAGCGTTTTCCCCGGCGTTCCCCCGCTTCCCTCGCTTCCGCGATTCGCAGGGACTTTTTCTTGAAAACATCTTGCTTTTTTAGTGCGGATGGGGTATAATAGACCCGATTGCGGCGGCGGGGGGCAGGTCGTGCGGATTGTGCCCGGGCAGTCGCTGTACAACGGGATCCGGGGATGTCCGGATCGGCACAAAAAGAAAGGAAGAATTCAGATATGGAAAAGAAGAATGCCGCCATTATCGGCTATGGCGGGATGGGGTCATGGCACGGCGAATATCTGCGGCACAGTGATGTTGTGAATCTGATGGGCGTCTATGACATCAAGCCGGAACGCTGCGAGGCGGCGGAGAAAAACGGGATCCACGCGTACTCGTCTCTCAAGGCGCTGCTGAGCGACCCGGCGGTGGATTTTGTGACCATCGCGGTGCCCAACGATATGCACAAGCCGCTTGCCATTGAGGCAATGAAGGCGGGGAAGCACGTCATCAGCGAGAAGCCCGTGACGCTTTCCTCTGCCGATCTGCAGGAAATGTTTGATGCGTCCGACAAGTACCACAGACTGTTCACGGTTCACCAGAACCGCCGCTGGGACGGCGAATTCCTGCTCATGCGCGACATTTATCACAGCGGTGATCTGGGGCAGGTGTACCGCATGGAGTCCCGTGTACACGGATCCCGGGGCATTCCCGGTGACTGGCGCGGCACGCCGGAGCATGGCGGCGGCATGATCCTGGACTGGGGCATTCACCTCATCGACCAGATCATGGGCATCGTGGACGACAAAACGTTGCGGAAGGTCTTCTGCCACTGCGACCATATCACCAATGAGCTGGTGGATGACGGCTTCCAGCTGGATATGTTCTTTGATGATGACCTGGTCGCGCGCGTGGAGGTCGGAACCTCGAACTTCATCAGCATGCCCCGGTTCTACATGACCGGCGCGGACGGCTCCGCGATCATCCCCGACTGGTGCCAACCCGCGCACGTTGTCTGGTGCCATAACTACAACGAAAAGGACGTTGTCCCCGTCAAGACGGCGGCGGGCATCACCAAGACCATGGCGCCCCGCGACGAAAAATCCATTGCGTCCAAAGATATTCCCCAGCCCGCTTCGGATGTGCACGATTTCTACCGCAACTTTGTCCGTGCCATCTGCGGCGAGGAGGAGCAGATCGTGACGCACCACCAGATGATGGTGGATATGAAGATCATGGAGGCGGCGTTTGAATCCGACCGCACGGGGCTTCCTGTTGCCGTGGAGCTGAAATTCTGATACCATAAGGCGCCTCTGATTATTCGCCGTGCGGTGAATTTTCAGAGGCGCCATAAAAAAGGCGAGGGGCTGCCGGAACGGTACCGGTAGCCCCTCGATTTATCTTTGGGTAAAATTAAACTGTAAACCTGCTGTCGTCCCCGTTGCCGTCACTTTCACTATCTTTGTCGCTGTCGGCGTCACTGTCGCCGTCTGCTTCGCCCATCGCCTCGGCACGGGCTTTGGCGGCAGCCTCGGCGCGTGCGCGCGCCTCGTTGGCTTCCTTGCTCTGGCGCTCACGCTCGGCGACGATGGCGTCCAGCATCTCGTTCGTGGGCGTCTCGGCGTCCATGGCAGCCTTGAACAGGTCGCCATCCATATCCTCGTGATCCAGCAGGTACCGGGCGACAAAGTGCAGCTTGTCGATGTGAGAGTTCAGCAGCTCCTTGGCGCGGGCATATGCCTCGGTGATGAGGACGTGTATCTCGCGGTCAATCTGCGCCGCCGTGTCCTCGGAGTAGTCCGCATTGGAGGAGAAGTCACGCCCCAGGAACACCTCGTTCTGATCCGTGCCGAAGCGGCGCGGTCCCAGCAGCTCGGACATACCGAACATCGTGACCATGCGCTTGGCGGTATCCGTCGCGTTCTTGATGTCCGAGTAAGCGCCGCTGGTCACGTCCCCGAAGATGATCTCCTCGGCGGCGCGTCCCGCCAGAGCCATGGCGATCTCCGCCTGATACTCGTGCTTGTACATCTGGTTCCGGTCGGCATCGGGACGGAAGCTGGTGAAGCCCAGCGCGCCCTTGCCGGTCGGCACGATGGTAATCATGTGGACGGGATCAAGATGCAAGAGGTAGCCGACGATCGCGTGTCCCGCCTCGTGGTAAGCGGTGTTTTTCTTTTCCGCATCGCTCATAACCCAGGACTTCTTCTTGGGACCCATGAGGATCTTGTTGAGGGAATCCTCGATTTCCTCCATCCCAATCAGGCTCTTGCTGCGGCGGGCAGCCAGCAGAGCCGCCTCGTTGAGCAGGTTGGCAAGATCCGCGCCGGTGAACCCGACCGTCGCCTTGGCGACAGTGGACAGATCCACGCCCGGCTCCAGCGGCTTGTTGCGCGCATGAACCTTGAGGATGTCCTCGCGTCCCTTGAGGTTGGGGCGGTTGACCGTAATCTGACGGTCAAAGCGTCCGGGACGAAGCAGGGCAGGGTCAAGCACGTCCGACCGGTTGGTCGCGGCAATGACCACAATGCCGTCGTGCGAGCCGAAGCCGTCCATCTCGACCAGCAGCTGGTTGAGTGTCTGCTCGCGCTCGTCGTGACCGCCGCCCAGACCGGTGCCGCGCTGGCGACCGACCGCGTCGATCTCATCAATGAATATGATGGCATTGCCCGCCTTGCGTGCGGTGTCGAACAGGTCGCGGACGCGCGAGGCACCCACGCCGACGTACAGCTCCACGAAGTCCGAGCCGGACATGGAGAAGAAGGGAACGCCCGCCTCCCCGGCGACCGCCTTGGCAAGCAGAGTCTTACCGGTTCCGGGAGGGCCCATCAGCAGGACGCCGTGGGGGATTTTGGCGCCCAGCCGTGCAAACTTCTGGGGCGCCTTCAGGTACTCGACAATCTCGACCAGCTCCGCCTTTTCCTCATCGGCGCCGGCAACATCGCGGAAGGTGACGCGGTTCTTGTCGTCCGGCAGCCGGACGTGCGACTTGCCGAAGCTGTTCATCTTGCCGGCAGGGCCCGCGCCGCTCATCATGGTTTTCATGGCGCGCCAGTACAGGAAAATCAGAACGACGACCAGAAGGATGCCGGGCAGGTAGGACAGCCAGAACGGGATGCTCTCCGCCGGTTCGTACTCCGCACCGACCAGAACGCCGGAGGCGATCTGCTCTTTGATAAGCTCGCCCAGATCCTCGTGGAAATAATCCACGCGTGCCAGCTTGTAGGTTTTCCTGATAGTGTCCGGGCTTCCGTCCGCGCGCTTCTTGAAGACGCGGTTGCCGTTCTCGTCTGTGACCGGCTGCCCGTTTTCGTCCAGCTCGTATTGGTAGAGCAGCATGGTCAGGTTATTTTTGTTGTCGATTTCAAATTCACGCACCTCTTCCTTCTGGAAGTAGGCGACGACCTTGTCGTATGTGATGACTTCGGTCTTGCTGGATGTGCTCCGGTAGATCATGGCGATTACGCCGACAATGACGACGATAGCCAGGACATACCCGATGATGACCTTCAGATTATTCTTCATTAGACTCCTCCGATCCTTCTGTGGTCTTGCCGGGGACAAGGGGCAGCGGGGGTGCGGCGACATGCCGTGCGGCGACAGTGCTGTGCGGCGACATGCCGTGTGCCGACTGCCGTGCGTGCATGGTGGCACGGTATGCAGTATACCACAGCTGTATGAATATTCTATGAAATTGCGTGAAAGAGCTTGTGAAAGTTTTCGGGCAACGGCGTGCGGCGGTTCACACGATGTCGGAATACACCGAGCGCCGGAGCACGCCGACAAACGGCAGGTTGCGGTAGGTCTCGTTGTAATCCAGCCCGTAGCCCACCACGAACTCGTCCGGAACCTCGGCACCGCAGAAATCCGGCTGGAAGGGAACCTCCCGGCGGGAGGGCTTGTCCAGCAGGGTGACGGCGCGGACGCTGTGCGCGTTGCGGTGGCGGAGCAGCTCGGACAGACGCGACAGGGTGCGCCCGGAATCCACGATGTCCTCCACGATCAGAAGGTCGGTGTCGGGCAGATCCTCGCGGTTGAGATCCAGCGAGACGCGGATCTCGCCGGAGGTCTTGGTGCCGGCGCCGTAGGAGGATACCTTCATGAACTCAATCTGCAGCGGCAGACGGATCTTGCGCATCAGGTCGGCGGCGAAGGGCATGGAGCCCTTCAGGATGATGACCAGCACCAGCCGTTTGTCGCTGTCGCGGTAGGTGTCCTCGATCTCGCGAGCCAGCCGGTCGGTGATGGTGTCCAGTTCCTCGCGCGTGAGCAGGACTTTTTCGCAGTCGCGGCAGAGGGAGCAGTTGTCGTCAAAAATTTGTGTGGTCATGGTGTGGTCAGCCTTTCTTGTTCTGAATCGGATTCGGAGGGTTCTGCTGCCCGGACGGTCAGCCGCAGGCAGGCGCCGGCGGTCGGCGGCTTCCAGCCGTCCCGAAAGACGGCGGTCGGAAACCAGAGCGGGCACGGCGGCGCGTCCGGGGTATTGCCCGGCAGGCATACGAGCGGCAGGGCGTCCCGCAGCGCGGGCGGAACCTGCTTCTCGCACAGGATTTTTTTGAGTTTTTTCGTCATGCCGTGTGAGAGGAAGGTGTCCCCGGGACGGCGGCGGCGCAGGGACAGGGGCTGGGGCAGGTCGGGCGGGAACACCGCCGATGCCACCACGTCAGCCCCGGTGTCGGGGCGGAGCGGCTGTTCTGCCGACTCCAGCCGGACCGTGAAGGATAAGCCGCCCGCGCACCAGCGCGTGTCGCCCGGTGCCAGCTGTACGCCGTCCGGCGTTTCGGCAGGGACGAGTCCGCCCTGCGCGCCCTGCGGTGCACCGTCTTGCGGTGTGCCGTCCGGCGGAAGGAATACCAGCCGGGCGGCACGGACGGTACCGCGCCAGCCGCCGGGAAGCGATACGGCAGAGCCTTCCCGCCCCGCCGCGACTATGGCGGTGAGCGCCTGCATATGCACGTACTCCGGCGAGCGGTCGGCGGGAACGGTGTCCTCCGCGCCGCCCTGTGCGGTGCAAACCTGCGTGGCGCAGACCTGCGCGGCGCAAACCTGCGCGGTAAAAGCGCGTGCCATACAGCGCTTGGCGAGCGCGGGGTGCATCGCCCGGAGTGCCGCGACCGACAGCGTGCCGTCCCCCCTGTCATCGGCGGTCGGGAACACCCGCTCCGCCTCGGCGCACAGGAAGCTGTCGGACAGGTTCTGCTTGGAATCGGTCGTTTCAAAGCCGATCGGCTTCTGTGCGCCGGTCAGCACAATCGGCTTGCGGCTGTTCTGGATCAGGTAGGACAGCGCCGAAGCGGTATAAGCCATGGTATCGGTACCGTGCGCGATGACAAAGCCGTCATAATCATCATACCGCCGGATGATTTCGTCCGCGATGCGGATCCAATGTTCCGGCATGATATCCGTGCTGTCCAGTTCGAACAGCTGCACCGCGTCCGCATCGCACATACGCGACACGTCCGGGACAAGACGGAGCAGCTGCTCCGCTCCCAGTGCCGGGGAGAGTGCGCCCTCGGACAGTTCCGAAGCGATGGTGCCGCCGGTGCCGATAAACAAGAGCTTTTTTCTGGCTGTATTTGACTGCATACTTTCAATATCGTTCCTTCTGCGGAACGCCTTTCCTGCCTGTATTCCGTGTCGGAGAGGTCTGCTACATGGTATCACAAAGCGGGGCGGTTGTCAAGGGGGGGCATAAAGAAGCAAGCCCCCACCGGAAAAGCGCACCGCTCGCCCGGCGGGAACTCACAGCACAATCCAAAGCCCCAGCAGGGCTGCCGTCAGCGCCGGGATTGCCACGGCGGCGCCGTAGCGGACAAACGAACCAAAGGAGAACGGTACGCCGTGGTCGCGGAGCTGACCGGTCCACATGATGCCGGCAAGCGCTCCCATAGGCGTGAAAAAAGCGCCCAGATTGGAACCGACCACCGCCGCGTACAGTGCGGCTGTCCCGTTCCCCGTCCCGGCGGGCAACGCCGAAATAACCGAGCGGTACAGCACACTCATCGGAATGTTGTTGACCAGATTCGCCGCCAGAAACGAGGAGCCGCCAAAGCTCAGAAGCGTTCCTGCCACCGTGCGCGGGGAGGTCAGGACGTCCCCCAATGCCGCCGTCACACCGTGCTTTTCCAGCGCCAGAACCAGCACGAACATGGAAAGCACGAAGGGAGCAAGATCCCACGGCGCACGCACAAAGCAACGCCCGATCAGATAGGGCGCGCGGTGACGGAAAAAGCTGATGCCCATGGTGAACAGCACAAGACTGCCGAAAAAGCAGCAGGTAATCAGCCACATGGGCAGATTCAGGAAGGACGAAACAGACAAAAGAAGAATGCACCCGCCCAGATGGCACAGCCCGATGATCTCGGTCGGACGATCTATGCGCGGGAGCGACTCTTCCCTTGCGTCCAGCGGGGCGCGCAACCGCCGCCGGAACAGCAGGTACAGGACGCCGCAGGACACGGCTCCTGCCAACCCCGTCGGCAGAAGCATCCGCAGCGTATACTGCCAGAAGGATATGCCCGCGCCGCTCATCAGGTATATGTTGGTCGGGTTGCCGATAATCAACGCCATGCTCCATGTGTTGGCGGCGACAAACTCCGAAACCAGATACGGAACCGGATCGATCCGCGCGCTGGCGGCAAAATGACAGATAAAGGGCGTAAAGGTCAGCACGATGATGTCGTTGGAGGTAAACACGGTCAGCACCGACACCAGCCCATACAGCAAAAAGAACAGCATCCGCTGACTCCCGCCGGCACGCCGCAGGATGCGGACTGCCAGCAGGCGGAAAAAGCCCAGCTCGTCAAGATACACCGACATCATGGTCATGGAGAAGAACAGCACCAGTATCTTGAGCGGATTGACCTCGCCCGCGCCGGTCAGCCCCTCGGCTACTTCGCCGGGGCTGATCTGCCCGGTCAGAATCATGCACAGCGCCCCCGCCAGCGGCGCCGTCCAGAAAATGCTCACCCGTCTGCCCCGCACGGACACCGCCGGTTTACAGAACACCAGCAGGAGCAGTCCGCCACAGCTCAGCAGAAAGATGACAAGAACAGCCGTCACGCGCTCACCTCTTCACCGCGACGCCCTGACGTCGGGTGCGGCAAGCCAACAGCCCGGCGAACAGCAGTGCCGGGAACACCAGCGCCGGAAGCAGTCCGGACCGGACGGTATCCCCCGCCATTCTGCCCACCAGCCACGGTCCGGCGGTACAGCCGAAATCCCCTGCCAACGCCAGCAAAGCAAACATTGGAGTCCCGCCGCCGGGACACGCACGGGTGGACAGACTGAAGGTCCCGGGCCACATGATGCCCACCGACAGCCCGCACAGTCCGCAGCCAGCCAGTGCGGCAAGCGGCGAGGGGGCAAGCGCGGCAAGCAGGTAACTGCCCATGCAGGTGACGCAGCAGACCAGCATCATCCGGCGCATATCGTGCCTGTGCGAAAGGCGGGCGGACACGACCCGCGCCGTTCCCATGAGCAGGGCGAACAGACAGGGGCCTGCCAGATCCGAGAGCGTCTTGCGGGTAGCCGCGCTGAGCGAGCCAAACGTACTCAGTCCCTGCTCGGCAAAGGCGGATGACCATTGGCTCATCGCCTGCTCGCTGGCTCCCGCGCACAGCATCAGCACCACGAACAGCCAGAAAACGGGACGGCAGAGCAGCTGCCGGATGGTCAGCGGCGCGGTGCCCTCCGCCTCGTCCAGCCGCCTCAGGGGGACAAGCGAAAAGTATACCGCATTGAGCAGCGGCAGTGCCGCCCAGGCAAACGACATATACCGCCAGTTCTCTATGCCGAACAAGGCAAAATAAGCGGTCGATACCAGAATGACGAACACGTGCCCCCAGCAGTAAAAGGAGTGAAGCAGGCTCATTGCCGCGTCCTTATGGTCGGTCGGGCACGCCTCCACGATGGGGCTGATGAGCACCTCCGTCAGACCGCCTCCGACCGCGTACAGCATGATGGACAGCAGGATCCCGACAAACGGATCGGGCAGGCAGAAGGGCAGGATGCCGAGACATATCAGTCCGACACCAGCCATAATGTGTGCCGTGACGATGCAGGGGCGGTAACCGATGCGGTCTACGAAGCGGGCACCCGCCAGGTCAACCAGCAGTTGGATGCCGAAATTCACGGACACCAGTGTTGCCAGGCGGGACAGCGAGATGCCCCACGTGCTCTGGAAGGTGAGCAGCAGGAGGGGGACAAAGTTATTCACGACCGCCTGCGTGACATAACCCAGGTAGCTGGCATACAGCGTATGCCTGTATGAAGTGCGGATATTCATGATACCGTATCCTTTCGGGCAAGTATAATATAAAGGAAGCGCCGATCAGCCTTAAAAACCTTCGCATTATAGCACAGCCGGGCGGCATTGTCAAGCAGGTTTATTGCTTTTTTCGGGGGAGAGGAGACCTCCGCATCACCGGACGCAATCAAAACTGACGAAACTGACAAACTTTTTTCGGATTCTCTATTTACTTTTTACAAGTTATCTGTTATAATGGAGACAACAGTAATTTACAGAAAGGAACCACGCCATGAAAAACCGTCTGCCGCACCTGATTGCCATGCTCCTCGCCTGCCTGATGTTGCTCAGCTCCGTATCAATCCTGGCAGGATGCGCAAAAGAGGACGACCCCGCCACGGAAACCTCCTCCGGGCAGAACGGCACTGCCGGGGAAACAAGCACCGAGTACGTACCCGACATTGCCAAAAAGAACTACAATACCACTTTCAATGTTGTCGCCATCGGATTCAACCAAGACCTCCTTATCCTCGACGAGGACAAGAAGCGGGACGGCAACAGCTTAGACGAAGCCGTGTACGAGCGCGGCGTGCTTGTCAAGGAGCAGCTGGGCGTGGAATGCGAGTTTGCAGACGCAGGGGACTGGATATCCTACTCCGGCAAGATCTCAAACACGGTGAAAACCGGCGACGATGCCTACCAGCTGGTGCTCACGCACGTCTACCAGGGCGTCACCGATCTTGTCACCTCCAACAGTCTGATGAACTTCACCGACCTGCCCTCCGTCAATCTGGATGCGCCCTACTGGAACCGCAACCTGATGGAAAGTCTGAAGGTCGATGACAGGTACCTGCTGGGCTACAGCGACTTCTGCCTCTCCAGCACGCACTGCGTGGTCTTTTCAAAGGATATGCTGCAGAACTACCGTTTGGAAGACCCCTATGCACTGGTCAACAACAAAAAGTGGACGGTGGATAAGCTGTTCTCGCTGGCATCCGCCGTTTCGGAGGATAACGGAGACGGCAAGTGGACGGTGGATGATTACTACGGCATTTCCGGCTGGGGCTGGGTGCCGCTCATCACGTTCATCACCTCCTGCGACATGAAAATCGTGGACAGGGACGAGGATACCGGACGCTACTACGTTGCCTATGAGGACAACACCGAGAAGATGCTCTCGCTCATCGACAAGGTGACCACCATGTACAAGGCAAACTACTCCTACATGTGGCCCTCCGTGAACTATACCGCGCTGAAGTTTGCCGAAGGTCACTCGCTGTTCCAGCTGTACGCCACGACAGGACTTATCAGTCTTGCCACCGAGAAAATCCGCTTCGGCGTGCTTCCCTACCCCAAGTTTGACGAGAAGCAGGAGAATTACCGCTCGCTCAACTGGAACGGTCTGATGGGCGTTCCAGCCTCCGTCAGCAAGACAGGCAATCCCCAGATGGTAGGCGAGGTGCTGGAGCTGTTGGGCTACTACACCGGCACAGTCAAGACCGCATACTACGAGCTTCAGCTGGGTGCCAAGGTCTCCGAGGCGCAGGAGGACGCGGATATGCTGGATATCATCTGGAAATCGCTGGTCAGCGATATCGGGCTGGTCTGCTGCAACAGCAGTGGCAGCATGGACAACCTGGTGTATATGCTGCCCATGATCTGCGAGTCCCCGAAGAAGAATTTCTCCTCCTTCATGAGAAGCAATAAGGACAGTGCCCAGAAGGGGCTGGACAAAGTCTTCAAACAGTAAAGGACACATCTAAAAACAAAATGGCGGGCACCTCAG
>QWCB01009190.1_pt1 | contig 10283 bp, 5 predicted proteins | sample 1972511 | NCBI WGS metagenome assembly QWCB01 (sample SAMN09866719, study PRJNA288562) | Human gut metagenome isolate term5_stool, whole genome shotgun sequencing... | isolation source: gut | host: Homo sapiens | place: USA: California
GTATGATGTAAGCATCTATATGATGCGTGCGCATCGCTTGGCGGAGTGCCTCGATACGCTGATTGATAGGACTGTTTGTTGGCATATATATGATTGTTTTTTGAATCTATAGGTTTGGGTCTAGTCTGCGAGCGGTTGATGCTCTGGGCGGAGCAGGTCTAGGACCGTCTTGACAGGGGTAAAGGTGTCACTCGGCACCTCGACGAAGATCGTATTCCAGTCGTGCATAGCTCCATTCCAAAGGCCTGGGTGCTCTAGCGCTTTGAGCGGACGTCCCTCGACGCTCTTCTCACTGATGAAAGCGGTCTGCGGATTGACATACTTGTGGAGGTCAAAGGGGTTGCCCTCGTAGTCTCGTATGTAGCAACAGAGGTCGACTGGGTTAAAGTGTGTCCCCTCGCGCATCATCTCAAGCGCCTCGGGATTGTTCTTGTCCACCTGTACGCTCTCTAGGATCTGCAGGGAGGTGGTGCCGTCTGCTTCGCGTACTAGATAGGGGCCACCGCCTGGCTCACCCTCGTTGCGTACCATACCGCAGACTCGTATCGGACGGTCGAGCTTAGCTATCAGCTTAGGTACCAGCTCCTCCTCGCTGAGTAGCTCAGCGTGCGGGATCTGTATGCAGAGCGTCTCATCGAGGAAGGTCAAGATCTCCTCCGTCAGTGCTTTGCTCACCTTCGAGCGCTTGAGCTGCTGTAGATAGCCGAAGATGCGGTCACGTACTGCGAGGAGGATACCGCCGAGGAGCTTTTTGTAGAGGACTGTATTGCTCTTCAGATGGTCGGGCGTGACATTGTCAATGTTTTTGATGAAAACGACTGAAGCGTCTAGGCGCCCGAGATTGCCAATGAGCGTGCCGTGTCCACCTGGACGGAGGAGGAGCGTGTCGTCAGCACGGCGGAAGGGCGTGCCACGCTCTATGTCTAGAGCGATCGTGTCGGTGCTAGGCTCCTGGACGCTGTAGGTCACTTGGTAGCGACACCCGAACAGATCCTCAAAGCTCTGTATACGTCTATCCACGAGAGAGCGAAAGACCTCTAGATGCTCTGGCGACACGGTGAAGTGTAGTCGTACACGTCCGTGTATGTCCTGCTCATAGAGTGCGCCCTCGACCATATGCTCCTCGATCGGGGTGCGCTTGGTGCCATTGGGGTAGTCGTGAAAGAGGAGCATCCCCTTGGGTAGCGAGCCGTAGCCCATACCGTGCGTGTCGAGGAGGTTGTCGATGATGGTGCCGTACTGCTCGCTCTCGACCAGCTTGCTCATGGTGCGCCAATTGTTGCGCAGACAGGTCTCGCTCAGCTTCTCATAAAAGGCAAAAGACTCTAGATGATCCACAAACGTCTGCTGCTCGGGTGTCAAGTCATCGTGTGAGATCTGCTGCTCCTTGGGGAGACCGTAGAGAGACTTAAACATACGACTCGCTGCTCCTGAGGCGGGGACAAACTTGATGACGTCAGCTTCAGGCTTCTGCAGATAGTCGTGCCATAGGTCGAGGTACTGAACCATCTCGTCAGTTGCTAGGCGCACGATGCCCCGCTCGAGCTTTGCCGAGTCAACGATAACAAGGTAGGGCGTGCCATCGACAAGTAGCTGGAGCTGTCGCTCCGCTTCGCTAGCGGAGATGCCCCGCTCAGCGAGGTAGCTGAGGTCTTCGGAGGTAAATGCTGTGGTGTCAGACATACGATATAAGGTGTGAGAGTAATAGGTAGCTCAAAGATACGAAAAAGTCGTTAGAGGGGGATTAGGGGGAGAGGTTAGAGATTAGAAGTTAGAAGTTAGAGATTAGATATTAGAGGTTAGAAGTCCGATTCATTCCGATAGTTCCGATTGCTCCGATACACTCCGACCACTCTGCGCCTAGAGCTTTCCAAAAAGTTTCCAGCGTTGGAAAAATAAATTTCCAAGCTTGGAAATTTAGTTTTCCTCCCTTGGAAATTTTATTTTCCTACGGAGGAAACGAAAAGTTCCAAGAGAGGAGCGGTTTTTGGAACTCGTATGTGTAAGAAAGAAAGCCCGATACGATCGATGAGGAGAGCGACTCCTACTCAGCCATTGTCCTAGCTCCTCGAGACGACAACGGGCGGACTCATCTCGGTGAGCCCGCCCGCATTATTCTTGTCGATGTAGTATCGCTCAGTCTGGCACTATCGCTTCAGGCGTCGTGCCAATGGAGCTGATGTGCTGTTAAAGTCCTCAATAGGACTGAAGCTGACACTAGGAATAAAGATGCTACCGTCATCTATCTGTGCCATTACACCCTGTGCCTCGTTGACGTAGGTAGGCAGGGCGATCGTTCTCTTCTTGTCAAAGACGAAGCCACTACGCTCCAAGCTAGCTATCAGAGCGGGTGAGCGAAGAGCCTTCATATCAGAGCAGAGGACCAGTGCAGAGCCATAGAGTGACTCGTCATTGTCTGATGGCAGCAAGATGATGGAGGGGAAGTACTTGTAGCGTGTCTGAACGCCCGGGAAGGGTAGATCCATCGAGAGCATATCGAGTACCGCAGCCGTGTAGTCTTGATCGGCATACTTCTTCATAACATCCTCTAGCTTCTCCTTTTCAAAGCCAAAGAGTGGCATCGGGAAGTCTACCTCTTCGTAAGGAAGTAGCTGCTCTATGTCATTGTTGTAGTAGTACTGGATACCGGGGCGGAAAGTTGCCTTAGCAGCCTCGTCCTTAGGGATATTCATATCTACATTGGCAATGAGCTTGATCTCCTTGTCATAGTAGATTGGGTTGCCCTCTCCATCTTTGAGCCCTGAAGCGCTAAAGCCCTGAGCCTTGAGGTAAGCATCGACCTGCTCAGGCGTGGGGCGATGGAGCGTGTCACAAGAGACCCTGCACTCCTCGAGGAAGTGGTTCGTCTTGAGGTCTAGCCAATAGGTCACTTCGGTATAAACTTCGTGACCCGTCTGGAACTTGTAGACGCCCTTGTCGGGCTTGCTCGCCTCAGCATTGTAAGTGTGTCCCATACGAGCCTCAAAGAGCTGTATCATCTCTAGCGTAGCTCCGTAAGGTAGGAGAGGCATCCAGATGCCAGTAGTCTGATCCTGAAGAGGATCGACACGTAGCCAGTTGGTCTTCTTGTTGTCGTTGTTACTCCACCAGAAGATTGGCTCGGTCTGCTCACCATCCACGAGGACGACTGAGGAGACACGACTACCGCGCGGTGCGCTGATGTAGATCTCTTCCGAAGCTTTGGCGGTACGAAGGTCGCTCTTGACAAAGCCGTTGTTGAGCAGATACTGATCGATGAACTGCTGGGCGGTCTCTTGCGAAGCAAACTGCACGCGTGCCACCTGATAGTGACCAGCTCTGTCAAAGTAGTAGACGATCTCTCGTACTATCTTGCTCTCTTGTGGGGTAGCGGTGAGGGTCATCAGCTCGTCTGAGCGGTCGACCTTGTTGCCACGCCCCTCTTCGATCTGGGTCACCTCGTCGATAGAGATACCGTAACGCTCGATGGGGAGTAGCCACTGCGAGATTCGTTCGGGCTCTTGCGGTCCGTCGCCACCCGTGATCGGGTTGTCCCAGTCACAGCTAGTGAGCGTGAGTGCTCCTGCTATGAGGAGTAAGAGGATTGATGTGATTCTTTTCATAGGGAAAACGTTTTATAGTTAAACTGTTTAGTGTATTGGTCGCATCATCTGCGTAGTGTGTTGATGGCAGCGATGAAGAGTATCTTGCCTGTCTCGGGGTGTACGATAGAGGCAAAGAATGGTCTGTCGAAGGCGATGCTACGAGTCTCAAGCGGGTCACCTACACCAGGCACCACGGCCCCTATAACCGTTGCAGCAGCTCCCTCGACGCCTTTCTCATCCCACTGGAGTGTCGCTTGGTGGTATAGGCGGTTTTGTCGACCCGACTGCTTGCTCATCTGCTGCGCTAGAAACTTAGGGTCAAACATACGGCTGAGCTCCGTGAGAGGTACTCCCAGCGTCTTGCATAGTCCTAGCCCCATCAGCTCAGGTGTCAAGTCTAGCGTGGGGATCCCAGCGTTCAGGCGGGGCAGTCGTATATCTAGTGCGTAGCGCTTGCCAGCGGTGGCGAATCTGCGTAGCTCTTCGGGTGTCGGTAGGCTCTGGGAGAGCGGTAGCGTGCGATCTTTTGGTAAGATGAGCAGCATACGAAATGGTGTCTCACCATACTTTCGCATCTCCTCACTGGCTAGTAGACCAACGGAAAGCGCCTCAAAGCGATCATCGGCGAAGTAGTCGATAGAGGTGTCATTGTGGATAGACATCATCATAGCCGGCTCCTCCTCGCCAGTGGCATTGGTGAACTTGCCCGCTTGGGTCTGCTCTTCGCTCGTATCCCATTGCCAAGCAGCTGCAAAGAAGGCGGTATTAACTAGGAAGGCAAGCGGGTCTTGCCCCCCAGCACGACTAGGGTCTAGCATGTGCGGTATCTTGCCGTAGGTCTTGCGGCTGATCCAAGCATTGACCGCCTCGTATGAGGCTGGATCGCTGAGGTCGAGCGTCGCTGTCGGAGCTCCAAAGAAGTCATAGAGTTGCCGTGGGTAGGACTCGATCAAGTGACTTTGATACTTTGAGGAGACCCAAAAGCTATTGGACGGGAAGTAGCAGGCGTATTCACCCGCACTACACATCACCGCGTTGAGCTGCTGATAGTATCTTGCTACAGAGGCAATGCTCTGTGTAGCGGGTAGCTTTAGTGCCGATCTGTATTCATCAAAAGCTTCGTCCGACAGACCTGTCGCATTCATCCCAAGGGCCGTCTCGATAGAGATCGGAGAGAGCACAAGGTTAGCACTGTCTGCGGGCAGGGAGATGTGAGACTCGTTGGCAATCTTAGGCATAGAGGTGCCAGCTACCGGTGCCTCGCCACCAACTAAGAAAGTGATAGGACTCTCCTTGGGGTCTCGCACCTCATCGTCACAAGCAGATAGTGAGACAAGTGCTACCGCCAGCGTTAGGATTAAGCTAAAAGCCGAATGATACTTCATAGGTTATACTAGTTTACTTATTAGTTGTTGCGAACAAGCCCCCCTGACAGAGCTGGGGGCTTGTCGCATTTATAGCGTTAGCAGTCTTACTTGGAGACTACCACCTTGAGCGAGAGGATGGCTCCGTCTGCGCTCTCGGCATGTACGAGGTAACTACCCACTGGTAGCTCAGGTAGTGCGTAGTGCGTGCCACCATTGGTAGCGTGTAGGATCATCTCACCCTGTAGGCTGTAGAGTGTGATCTGTGCTAGAGGAGTCTCTGAAACGATCGCTCTCAGGTCAGCGTCGTAGTAGATGCTAGCAGCCTCTGCAGTCGCAGGAGCAAGGATAGCGGTCTCGTTCGTGACGATCCAGCCGTTGCTCTGTGCAGGTGTGATGTCAGCCTCGGCAGTACCTGGGTTCTCGCTGATGTTGAGCTGCTTAACCCACTCGCGATTGTTGTCATGTACCTCCACCTCAGAGACGTTGGGGAGTGCCTTGATCAAACTATTGAGTGCTGTGGCAGGGAGCATGTTGTTTTGCAAGAATAGTCCCTGTAGCCCATCGTAGTTGGAGATCTTAAGCTCGCTGATCTGGTTGTGATCGCAGTAGAGCATCTGCACCGACTTCTGAGCCGAGAGGTCGAGCTGCGTGAGCTTGTTGCGGCTACACTTGAGCCAGACGACCGACGGATTGTGCGAGAGGTCTAGCTTGGTCAGCTCATTGCCCGAGCAGGTGAGCCAGAAGAGGTTCTTCTGATGCTGTACATCTAGCTCTGTGAGCTTGTTGTCGTCAATCCATAGGGTGTTCAGCAGAGGCGACTGTGAGAGGTCGATCGAGGGGATCTGATTGCCCGCACAGCGCAGGTTCATAAGGCCTGTGAGCGGTGTGACATTGAGGCTAGAGAGCTTATTGTTGCCTAGGTTGAGCCACTTGATGAGTGGCGTCACTGTCAGGTCGATAGCTGTCAGCTCATTGTCCTGTAGGTATAGGCTCGTAAGCTGAGGTAGCGCTGCGAGGTCTATCGTAGCAAACTTATTGCTAAAGAGCGTCAGATCCGTGATGATCATCTGCTCGTCGAAGGTAATCTTAGAGAGCTTATTGCCTGGAGCGTAGACCTTAGAGAGGTTAGGTAGTCCAGTGAGCGTTAGCTCTGTTAGCTCATTGAAGCCACAGTTTAGCTCAGCAAGGTCGTTGATCCCCGTCAGGTCTAGTGTTGCGATGCGGTTGCTGTCGCAGTCGATCGTGTTGATCGGAGCTGTCTTAGGTAGTAGTATCTCCGTGATCGCATTGTTAAAGCACTTGAAGCTCGAGAGACTGCTCATCTGTGAGAGGTCGAGCTGACCAGGGATAGCGTTGCGACTGATGTCGAAGGCACGCATATTGGTACACTGCGAGATGTTGAGCGGCTTGGAGATGAGGTTCTCCGAGCAGTAGACACCTGTGAGAGACTCATTGTGCGAGAGGTCTAGCTCAGAGAGCTTGTTGTTGCTACAAGAGAGCTTAGAGAGCTTAGGCGCATTGGTCACATCAAGAGCCGTGAGGCCGATATTGTCCGCCAGGAGGATGAGGATATTGTCACCGTAGATCTTGATCGTGTTGTCAAGAGGCTTGTTGGTGACGTTCTTAGCGCCTTCGTACTCAACCTTGTTGCCATCGCCCCAGTCAATGGAGAAGGTCGTCCCCTTAGAGCCACCCGTGCCGATCTTGATCTCCTGCTCCGTACTCTCCACGGTCATAACGATCGCAGCTGTCTCCTCGACAGGAGCCACAGCCTTGGCGATAGCCCCTGGATTGACAGTGAGCTCCTGTATGCGGGTGTCTTCATAGATGTCGATCGTGTTATTGTACTCAGAGGAGGTACCTGTACCGATGAGAGACGAAGTGGTCAGCAGGTGCCAGTCACTAGAGGCTAGCTCCTCAGCCTTCGCCGTATCCTTCGTATAACCCGCAAAGGTTGTCGGCTTGACAAAGTGCTTGCTAGGAGCCTCTACTCCAGAGATAGAGTTGAGCGCCTTAGTACCAGCAGGTAGGAGTAGGTCGGGAGTAGTCTCAGTAGCGTTATTGGCAACGCACTGAGCTATCGTGTTGTGGGCAAAGATGCCATCGGCCGTCATCACGACACCGCCACCCTTGAAGCCTGTACAGTTGTAGATCAGGTTGCCTACGAGCTTGCTCGTGCCGAGCGTCCATACGGCACCACCTCCACGATTTGCTAGAGTAGGATCTTCGTAGATGGGATCGTCGGCAAAGCAATTGTATAGGATATTGTTTTCGATCGTAGATGCGCTGGCAAAGATAGCACCGCCACGTATAGACGTACAGTCATATACCTTATTAGACTGTAGTGTCGCGTCCTCAGCGTAGATAGCGCCACCCGAAGCTGCATAGCTATTGGTGATCTCGCACGCCTTGACCGTAGAGCCTATAGCTCTGATGGCTCCGCCCTGATCCAGAGCGATACAACCATCAAACGTAGAGTGCTCTACTGTACCCTGCTCAATATAGAGTCCAGCGCCAGAGGCTACGCCGTTTGGCATAGAGACCATATTCTTGGAGAAAGCGCAGTTCTTGACCAGCGCCTTGCCATCTCCCTTAAGTATCGCAACGGCACCGCCTAGATAAGGCCATGTGGTCCCTGAAGGCTCTACCTTGGTGTAAGCGTAATGCTCGGTGATGTCGCAGTTGAGTAGAGCTACATTGCCCGAGGCGTAGAGAGCTCCGCCACAAGCCTTGACGTTCCAGATGTCAGCATTGGCACCCTTGAGGGTAAAGCCCTCGATGGTGGTACGCTCGGCAAAAGGCGTAGTACTGTAAAGGATGTGGTTGTAGTTACCCTCATTGCCAGTGATCTCCCACTCTTCGCGAACCATAGAGCCAGCGCCCTCGACACGTGTCCAGACGTCAGGGACATCATCATCGGCTGAGAGGATTGTCTCATTGGTGCTATAGCAGTTACCGATCATCTCAGTAGCAGTGCGGTCGTCACGACTAGTCTCATCGCCCGCAAAGCCTCCGTAGAGAGATACTCCCTCCTTGAGCATAAAGGCGTAAGAGCGCTTCTTAGAGGTCTTGATGAGCTTGGTCGGATGATAAGTCCCCTTAGCAACCCATATCTCGTCACCAGCGGAAGAAGCATCGATCATAGCTTGCAGATCGCTCGAGGCATTGCTCCAAGAGCTACCATCACCGCTACCAGTCGTAGAGACGTAGCGAATGGTCGCTTGCTGGGGCGCCGTGCCAGGCTCGGGATCACCATTTCTGACGCAGTAGACCATCGCTTTCCAGCCTGGAGAGTTGGACCCGTTGAAGAGAGCTACCGATAGGCAGCCGTCCGCAGCGGTGGAGGTGACAGTAAAGCGGGGATTGGCTGGAGTCCCCTTGACAGTCATAATCGGGTCTACATCCTTAGGCCAGTCGTAGTAATACTCGCCATCTTCGTTTGGTCCATTCCATAGCGGGATAGCCCCATTGTAGAAGCGCAATTGGTCAAACTCTCCTATCTCCATTTCCTCAAAGACGATGGTGATGTGAGAGTTAGAGTTGAGTGGCTTGAACTGTACGATAGTCATGGAGTAGTTGCCCCTCATGCCTTTGCTGGGTCCTCCGTCGTCGTAGTAGGGGCGCGGTAGACCAGCCTCGACGGTGTAGTCAAAGACTGGACCCTCACTGCCAGTGTGGAAGATTTGTCCTCCTTGGCTCTCCTGAGCCGTCACCCCGAGGGTGGCTAGGAGGTAGAGGAAGAGAAGAGGTAGTAGTCGCTTCATAGGATATTTTTGGTTAGTGTTTTAGTGTACTAGTGATGATAGGCGGTCAGGAGTGAGTGCTTATGGGAGCGCTTCCTACTGGTCGCTAGGCAAATGTACTTATATTTTCCTAAAGATTGCCACAAAGCTAAAAGGTTGCAGGCTCAACTATCAAATGTATTCATTTGTTCTGCTGCTCTTATCTAGTGGCTGTTGAGGCGCTTGTGGGGCATGGGACCATCTTGAGTCCACTAGAGCTCTGGCGCAATGGACTTTCGTATTACCTTGGCAATGTCTATCAATGAAATAACGACAAATATCTTGACATCCAATCGTCTAGTCCGACCCACAAGGGGTCGATCTTTTAGCACGTTCACCTAACCATCGGTCGTTCGGGGCTTTTGCCCCTCCGACCGACGGCTACGAAGCGTCCGACCGCAAGCGGTCGTCAGCTCTCCGTGAGGAGGTTTAGACGTGTAATTGTTGTTGGGATTCACGGTGAGTATCTAGTGAGAGGGCGTCTGTCCCAGTTAAATCACGGACGCTGTAACCTTTGACAGAACGGACGCTCTCTCGCTAGACACGTTCCGAGCGTTCCTAGACGGTGTTGTAGGTCTCGTTTTGACAGAACGGACGTCCTCTCGCTAGACACGTTCCGAGCGTTCCTAGACGGTGCTGTAGGTCTTGTTTTGACAGAACGAACGCCCTCTCGCTAGATACGTCCCGTGCGTCCCTACATCAGTTACTCGTATCTCTTCTAACCTCTAAACCCTCCGATAACTCTTGTAAAAAAGGACCTCGTGAGAGGTCCGATGCTTCGTAGCCGTCGGTCGGAGGGGCTACAGCCCCGAACGACCGATGGGGGCAGGACGATATCAGTTTATCGACCCCTTGTGGGTCGGACTAATGCCTACCAGAGCTCATCTTCATTTAGTCCGAATATAATCTCTAGTTCTTTTGCGATATCAAACTTGTTGTGATGTTCTTGCTGCATTTCAATGTACCTGCATATAGCAGCAACATCTCGCTTGCTAACCGTACAAACAAAGTATCCATCTTGCCAAGCAAAAGAGCCATTCATACCCATTGCAGTATTGAGAAACTTGTTTGTGGACTTCTTTATCTCTCTTACGAAGTTGGAGATGACAAAGTTCCCTGAGTAAGCGATTAACAGTATGTGGATATGATCGCTCATGCCATTTACCTTGATAATGGAATGACTCTTAGACTTCGAGCAATGCTGCAGATAGGCGTATAGTCTTTGCTGAATATTAGGGGTGAGTAAAGGCTTTCTACCCTTCGTTGAGAATACAATGTGATAATACAGTGCTGTGTAGTTGCCTATATATATGACTTGTTGATTTATTTGTCCGGGCGGGCGAAGAGCGCTTTGTAGAGCGTCGAGAGGATCTTGTCGGCTTGGTAGACGGAGGTGACGTGATGCCACTTGACGCTGCGGTGCCCCTCACGGGATTCGCGTACTTCGCACGCTTTGCCGTAGCTAGCCACGCTCTTGAGGAGTATGTCGAAGGCTTTGCTCTGATAGTATGCCGAGCCACTGGGCGGGAGGAAGAGGATCATCTGCTCAC
>QWCB01008913.1_pt1 | contig 10266 bp, 5 predicted proteins | sample 1972511 | NCBI WGS metagenome assembly QWCB01 (sample SAMN09866719, study PRJNA288562) | Human gut metagenome isolate term5_stool, whole genome shotgun sequencing... | isolation source: gut | host: Homo sapiens | place: USA: California
ATCAAAATAAAGATCAATTATATTTTATTACTGTAGAAAATGAGGCTCCTGTAGTTCCAACTTATAACATTTCTAACAAGACTTATGATGAAATTAAAGTAAAGTTAGATGCCGGTAAAGTAAAGATATCATTTGTTAAAAATGATATAAGCAATTACGAATCTCCTGTAAAGGGTACTATGAGTGACTTCAATAGCTGGGGTCCAACTCCAGGACTTGGAATAAAGCCTGAAATCACAGCTCCTGGTGGAGATATCTGGTCAACTGCAAACAACGGCGGCTATCAATCAATGAGTGGTACTTCTATGGCAACACCGCATGTTGCAGCAGGTATAGCAGCAGTTCGCGGTAAACTTGCTGAAATGAGTAATTTAGGTTTAGCTAATGACCAAATTGCAATGTTCGTAAAAAAAGTTTTAATGAATACAGCAAAACCGGCAATGACTAAGAGTGGAAAAGGATATTTTTCTGTTAGAAGCCAAGGTGCCGGTATCATGGACTTAGCAGATGCTACAAGTGGAAACTATGTTACGGTTGTTGATAACAGATCGGATGCCACATCGTTTGACGATGCAAAAGTTGAATTTAGACAAATAAATGATGCGAAACTAGGAGTAGATTTAAAACTTCAAAGTTATTTGAAAAATGATGTAACATATGATGTAAGTTATATTTTACAAACTGATGATGTGGATGATGAAGGATCTGTAGTATTGGATCCTGATAAATATGAACCGATTACTTTAGGAAAAGGCAATCTTGATAGTATTACAGTTAGTGCTAATAACTCAACAACTTTAAATAAAGAAATAACATGGAAAGAAGATGAATTATTGAATAAAAAATATCCAAAAGGATATTATGTAGATGGATACATTTTCTTTAAGCCTCAAACAAAAGGAATACCGACAATATCAATTCCAATGCTTGCATTTAAAGGTCCTTGGGACACTCTACCAGTTATAGAAGACTTTATTCATACCTACAAATTAGAGGATTCAGAAAGCAAGAGACCACTTTGGTTACCGGGAAATATAGAAGCTGAAGATATATATAAAGCGCCAGTTGATGATGTACATGCAACAATGCTTGTATCAAAGATGCTATATCTGGATAATAGTGAAACTTACAATGAAGCACTAGGAAGAACAGAAGATGGAAGATTTACAAACAACTTAGCAATAAGTCCTGGAGTTAAAGATAAGTCTCAAGATTCATTCAAATTTAAGGGAGTTTTCCTAAGAAACTGGGATGATTTCTACATCGAAATTTCAAAAGACGGAAATGTAGTAAAGAAAATTGAAAATCCATACAGAAAGAGTGGAAGAAAATCAGGTTTTACTGTAAACGGTACAGAAATATACGCTATATCTGAAGACCCTTGGTTCTGGGATGGAACAAATACAGCTGGTAATCAAGTTCCTGAAGGCGTATACACTGTAAAAGTTCATGCAAAGATGCAAAACAATGAAAAAGCACCAGCTGATGAAAAAACAGTAACAGTAAAAGTAGATAATACTAAACCGACGATAGATGGAAAACCTGAATTCAACGAAGGCTCCGGAATATTAAAATTCAAGGCTTCGGATAATCTTTCAGGCATAAAAGCAGTTTACTACACTTACGAAACAGGAGATAAAGAAAATCCTGTTGTATGGAAATCAACTGATGAAAAGATCGATGAATACTATGTTTTATCTGGATTTAATAAAGATACAGGTATAGTATATGTAGTTGACTGGGCAGGAAATATTACAAAACTTGATTTAAGTGAAAAAGGCAAAAACCAAATTGTGATAAATAGAACGACAGAAACAGGATTAACAGATCCAGGCAGTGAAATTGCTGTTTACAATAAAGATCACAAGAAGATGACAAATCTTGACGCACTTGAAGATGGAGAATACACTCTAGAAGCACTAAACGTACCTGAAGGAATCAATGTAGAAATAAATCCAAATAAGGTTGTATTCCCTAAAGAAGACAAGACTACTACAGAAACTGTAACTGTAAAATTTACAAAAGTTTCACAAGAAGACTTAGACAAGTATGGAACATTAAATGTTACTGTAGTTGACAGCAATGTCTTATGGGATGGTTACACTATATATGCTGTTGACAAAGACGGCAAAAAATACGAACTATATTCAAAATTTGATTGGGGCGCAGACACTTATGGAACAAAAGTTCCAGCTGGAGAATATACAATAGTTGTTTTAAACTCTAAAGGTGAAGAAGTTAATTTTGCTGGTGAAAAGAAAGTCACAGTTACTAAACAAAATGCAACATGGAGCAAAATTAGATTCTTAAAATCAGGTGACTTACAAGTTTATTTATGGTCTGAAGTAACAGAATTACTTGATAAAATAAAGTCTCTTGGAGAAAAAACCAAAAACGAAAATGAATATAAATTTAATGCAAAAGAAATCTTTAGAGCATATGACCCAGAGACTGGAAAAGATTTATTTGAAGGGACAGACTATTATGAAGCCTACTTTAAACCTTGGGATGATGGAACCGGATTTGATTTCTTCATTCCAGCTGATGGAAATTATACAGTAGAATTAATAAATGATAATAGAGAATATTTAGCTGACCCTGCTAGAGTTGATGCAGAGCTTTTCACGTATCAAAAAGATGAAAAAGAAAAATGGGTTGGTATGGAAGTATACTATCCAAAAAATAAAACTGCTAACTTAACTATTGTAGAAGAATTAGTTTCGGGCGAAACATCTACTGAAGCTATTAATGCTAAATATCATCTATATGATGATTATAACAATGAAATACCTTCTACAACATCGAATACTTGGGAAGGCCTTCAAGCTAAATTCTACACATTAGTAGTTGAAAATCTAAGTGATAAGTTGATTCCTGAAAGAAAAACTTACAAGATAGATGCATTTAATAACTTAAATGTTGAACAAGTAGTTAGATACAAAGACTTAACTACTGACCCAGTTGAAAGATTTACTTCTTTATCTATAGGCATCTATGGCGATTATGATAAAAACATAACAGAGCTTATTGTTAAACTTAAGAATGTTAACACTAACGATAAACCAATAGAAGTAAAGGTAAAACCAGAAGTAAAAACTAAAGAAATTGTATTACCACTTGGAAAATATGAAGCTACAATTGAAGGTTTAACAGAAGGTACTGTTATAGGAAGCATTTATATATCAACTGAGGGTGATTCTTCTAAAGATAAACTTGTTGCTAATGGAACTAAGTTTACTACAACATTTACAACTAGTTACAATGAGATTGAATTAAACTTAGAGAGACAAAAGAGAGACTTTGGTGAAGTTCAAGTTAAGGCAACAGGACTTGATGAAGGACAAGCTAAGTATGAATTAGTTAAAGATGGCGATGTTGTATACACATCTAATGATGGTATATTTAAAGATGTTGAACCTGGCGAGTACACATTAAAAGTAACTGCACCTAACGGATATAAGGTTACTGATAATGACAAAGCAGTAAAAGTAGAAACTGGTAAAGTTACTAATGTTGAAGTTGCTTTTGAAAAAGATACTGAAAATGCAAGAACAATTACAGCAAATGTAAAAGCTGTAGAAGTTAATGAATATGATGATATTCTAAGAGACCTTAATGGCATCGAATATGTTGCTGTTGGCAAAGATGAAACTGAGTACACTTTAGATAAAATACCAGCTGGTATTCAAGTTAAGATTGTTGAAAAAGAAAATCTTCCTAAAGGATATGAAAGATTTGTTACAAACGAAGGTTTTAGAACATTTAACGATAATAGTGATATAACTATTAAATATCTAAACACAAATGTTATAGAGATCGATCCTGAATCAGATGTAACAAAACAAGGATATGTAAAAGTATTATTTGATGCAACTGAACATGGAGTGTTAAACGCACCTGGAATTGAAAATGTTCAAAAAATAGCATACCTTGTAAAAGAAGACTATGCTATGGATGAGTTTAAGTTCTATGTACCAACTGTAAAAGCTAATGAAAACTACGAGTTCAAATCATGGGAACCAAAAGTTGAAGTTAAAGCAGGAACATATGTAGCACAATATAAATATCATGAACCGATTGTTCCTCCAACACCGGAGCCAACACCGGACGAACCGAGTGTTCCTGACTATCCGATTATCCCTGACTACCCGGTAATTCCTCACAGACCGCACAGACCGACGACACCTACAAAAGACATTGTAAAAGAAACAACAAAACCGGTTGAAAAACCTGTTGAAGAAAAGAAAGACTACGGAATTGTTGAAACGATGCCGACAATTGCAGCAACATTCTCAGATCTACCTGAAAATGCAGCAGCAGGTTCAATCATGAACATGGTCTCACGTGGAATTCTTAAAGGAATGGACAACGGAAAATTTGAAGGAGAACTCCCAATTACAAGAGCAATGGTTGCAACAGTATTGAAGAGACTCTCAAAAGATCAATCAGTCAACACAGTTCAAAACTTCAAAGACGTAAAAGCTACAGATTGGTTCGCAGATGCTGTTAAATGGGCACAATCACAAGGTCTCATCAAGGGATACGAAGACGGCACATTTAAGGCAAACAATCTTGTAACACGTCAAGAACTTGCAATCATAATCGAAAGATTCTTGAAAGTTCACGGAATTACAATGGACGAAGTAAAAGAACTTTCATACAAAGACCTAGACACATTGCCAATGTACAACCCGACAAGCGAATTCACAAGAGAAGAATTAGCAGTAATGCTTGAAAAGATCATTGAATGGGTTGAAAAACATTAGAAAAGATACAAAAGACGCCTTTTTGAGGCGTCTTTTTCTTATTTGCGGTCTATTTTGCGATAAACGCTTGATTCATATTTTAGTCGCTGCGACATATTTTGCAATATGCCTCACTCCTAAAATATTTCATCTAAGCGTTTCTCATCAAAATATCCTCGCAAATAACGGTGTATATGAATTGTAAAAATTGTAAGACGCTTGGCATTTTGATTCTATATTTTATCTGCACAACGTTGTTGGTGGGGATGTAAATTACATTGACGACATATATGGCGGCACCCTTCCCGTGCTCAAAAACGAAATCATAGATTTCTTTTTCGCACGGTTGGGCACAGGAAGGACATCGTTACTCCTTACGTCGTAACGTATGCCGTCCCGCTACGGACGCGTGCACATGAATATACAATTGTAAAAACAAAAATTTTATACACCATCCAATCATCAATTTGTTGTTTGAAAAAAACCGGATTTTAATATAAAATATAAGGTGGAGGGATGGATATGATTTATGTTATTAACAAGAGCGTTGATCCTTCTTTTAATCACGCACTTGAGGAATATTTTTTAAAGGATACTCGCGAGTCGGTTTTTATGATTTGGCAAAATGAGCCGACGGTTTTGATTGGTAGAAATCAAAATTTAGAGCTTGAGATAAATACAGATTTTACAAAAGAGCACGATATGCATATTGTGAGGAGGCTGTCGGGCGGCGGCACGGTTTATTGCGATTTGAACAATTGTCAGTACACTTTTATTACTAATCGCGACGACAATGATGAAAATCTTTTTAAGAGTTTTGCGCACCCGGTTGTGCTTGCACTGAAGAAGTTGGGGCTCGAAGCGGATTTTACCGGCAGGAATGATATTATGATCGGCGACAAAAAGGTTTCTGGGAATGCGCAGTACCGTTATAAGGACAGGATTATTCACCACGGAACTCTTCTTTTTGATGCGGATATGGAGCTTTTGGCGGGTTCAATGAAGGCCCGTGAGATTAAGTTTATAGATAAAAATGTTCATTCGCATCGTGCACATGTGGGTCTTATAAAAAATTATGTGGACATGGATGTGCATGAGTTTATAGATTATATTGCGAAGAATATTGTGGAGTATCATGATATTTCTGAAATTCGTGAGTCGTCAAGCGAGGAGCTCGAGGGTTTGAAGAAGTATTTGCCGGACTTTCCTGATTTTAACAAGACAGGTTACGACAAGGAACATTCGAGGAAATATATGGCGAAGAAGTATCCTTTCGGGCTTGTTGAGTACGGTCTTGATGATGAGAACGGCAAGATTAAGAAGCTCAAGATTATGGGCGATTTCTTTTTGAATAATGAGTTGGAGCCTTTTTTGAGTTCGATTCGGGGTATAAATATAGAGTCAATGGAGGACGAGCTCAAGCTAAATATCGGAGATTATATAATTGGCATGAAAAATGAAGAGCTGATTTCCGATTTAAAGGATTTACACAGAGGAGAATAGTTATGAGTGAGAAAAAATCTAAACATTTAAAGAAGCCGGAGTGGATAAAGGTTAAGCTTCAGGGTAACCAAAATTCAAACACGGTTGAACATACACTTTTAAATTATAATTTGAACACCGTTTGCTCGGAGGCAAATTGTCCGAACAAGATGGAGTGCTACGCTGCGAGAACTGCAACTTTTATGATTCTTGGAAAGAATTGCACGAGAAATTGCAGATTTTGCAATGTTACTACAAAGAAGCCGGAGCCTGTGAACAAGTTTGAGCCGCAAGAAGTCGCTTTTGCGGTGCAGAAGCTGGGACTTAAGCATGCGGTTGTGACGAGTGTCGACAGGGACGATTTGGAGGACTACGGTGCGGAGCATTTCAGACGTGTGTGCGAGGAGATTAAAAAGGTGAACCCGGGCACGACTGTGGAACTTTTGATTCCTGATATGCATGCGATGCATGAGCATTTGGATACGATTTTCAGTGCGAAGCCGGACATTATAAATCACAATGTTGAAGTTGTGCCGGAGTTTTTTAAAGAGATTTGTCCGCAGTCAAATATGGATTGGAGTCTCGAGGTTTTGAGATATGCAAAGGAGAAGGGGTTTATCACGAAGTCGGGCATGATGGTCGGTTTCGGGGAAACTGAGGAAATGGTTATAAATCTTATGAAAATGCTTAGAGATGTCGATTGCGACATGCTCACAATCGGGCAGTATCTTCAACCTTCGAGAAAGCATGCCGAAGTAGTTGAGTATGTAACGCCGGAGCAATTTGAAAGATACAAGAAACTCGGTTTGGAACTTGGATTTAGAAGTGTTGCGAGCGGACCGTTTGTTCGAAGCAGCTATCACGCACAAATGTTGGACAAATAAAATGAAAAGAGTTAGAATTTTTTTGAATGAATATCCGTCGTCAATTGAGGTTGCGAATGAATTGTCGGAACGTTTTCGCTCGCTTGGGATGGAAGCGGAGCAAGTTTATATTAAGTCGCTCGACAACAAGGGCGGCGATTTTGACGTAAACATTGTTGTGGGCGGTGATGGTACATTCCTGCAATCCGTTCGACTTAGCGAATTTCATTCAGCACCGTTTATCGGGATAAACACCGGAGGGCTTGGATTTTTTCAGGAAATTGGAGTTGATGAAATTCCGACGCTTGTGCACATGCTTAAAAAAGAGGAATTTATAACCGACGAGATGAAACTTATAAAATCTGTCGCAACCACAAATGACGGCAGCGAATTGTCGTTCTATGCTATAAATGAAATTCTCATAAAGGGAATAAATTCAAAAGTCATCCACATGGATGTGTATGTCGAGAGAAACTTCTTGCAAAAATTTTCGGGCGACGGCATTATAATTTCAACTTCTGTCGGCTCGACCGCATACAACTTTTCAGTAGGAGGTGCGATTGTGCACCCGAGCATCGAGACAATGCAAATGAGCCCGCTTGCACCTATTTCAAGTGCAGCGTATCGTTCGCTTTTAAATCCGATCGTCATGCCGGGCAACTACACAATCGACATCTACCCTGAAACCAAATACGAAAAATCCGTTCTGATCGTCGAAGACGGCGTTGAAAACTTTGTGAGAAACATAAGAAAAATTGAAACCACAATCAGCAACACATTTGTGAATAGATTGCATTTGGATAAGGATATTTATTGGAAGAACCTAAAAGACAAATTCATATAGGCGAGTTCGATTTGCGGGCCTTTTCGCGATAAACGCTTGATTCAATATTTCAGTCGCTGCGGCATATTTTTCAATATGCCTCACTCCTAAAATATTTCATCTAAGCGTTTCTCATCGAAAATTCCGGGCAAATGGGTGTTATTGTGGATCTTTGCGATAAAGTTTTGAGACTGTATAATTTTTGTACGCAGGACGTAGCGGCTGGCATACTTTACGACGATAGGAGTAAAGATGTCCTGCCGCAAAAAGCCTCACTCCGAAAACACTACATGCAACCGTTTCTCATCAAAATATCCTCGCAAATATGTGTGGCATTTGCGGGCGATGTCGTGAATTATTATGTATAAAAATGCAAACATGGCCGTAGCGGGATGGCACTGTGTGTCCTCCCGCCCAAACTGCGGCATATTTTTCAATAGGCCTCACTCCTAAAATATTTCATCTAAGCGTTTCTCATCGAAAATTCCTCGCAAATGGGGGTGGTTTAATTGTAGAAAATTGCAACCGCCATCCGTAGCGGCGACCAGTTTTTTTACGGGTGAGGTAGAAATCTTCGATTTCGTAACCGAACGCGTAAAAAGGTGTATCGCCGCCAAGAGGGAAGAGGTAAATATTAAATTTGAAAACACACAATGATGGGTAAATTTTTAAATGCTAAATGAATCATGGTTCGATATTCTATTGGCACAACGTTGTTTGTGAAGTTGTAAATTTTATTGACGACATATATGGCGGAAGGACATCGTTGTTCCTTACGTCACAACGTATGCCGTCCCGCTACGGACGCGTACAGATGCTTATACAATCGAACAAATCATCTTTACGGAAAATGTTTATCGGCGATATTTTTGATTATAAATTTTATTGCAATAACGTTGTTGGTGGGGGTGCATATTTCATGTACACAAAAATGGGCGGCGGGATTCACAGAACCCGCCGTTACAGATAACACAAGCGTTTACGCCGAATATTTACGTATAAATACGCATCCGTAAAATGTATAAACAATTGTAAGAATATATATTTGTATCGCCGTCAATATACGTTTATCCAATTTTTACATAAAAACATTTTTCCTTATTTTATCCCTACATCATTAATATTTTTCCAACAAAAAATCGCCGGTATTATTCGGCGATTCTTTTATTTTTGGATTTTATCATATTCCGGGTTTTGTCGGAAGTTTTTCATAAGTGTTCCGTTTTCAAATATAAATGGTCGTGTGGTTTCTTGGTTGTATTCTATGTCGTATTTTTCCATGAGGTAGTCCGAAAGTTCGGTGCGATTGTTCAGTATGAGTGCTTGGTATGGTTCATTAAAGGAAAGTTTTTCAATGAACATCAGTTTGTCTTCGCAAGGAACAAGGACTCCGGTGTGACCGATAAATAGTATGTTTCCATCGATTTCGTCGTCGTTATGGAACCAAACCGAGATTATTTTTGCGTTAATGTTGCCGTTCCATTTTATTCCACGCGAGCTCACGGCTTTATCAATTTCCGATATTTGGTCTTTTTTGTCGGTGCTGAACTTTGCTTGGACCGGAGCGTAGAATGTTTCGAATTTGTTTAGTTCATCTTTTGTAAAAAGATCCGGAAATTCATTTTCGATTGAATTTTTATCGAAGTCGAGTGTGCTTGTGTTGTCGTTTGCACTTCTTTCAACTTCGATGTTTCCAAGCATTAGCTCAAATGTGTTTATTCTACAGTTAGAGCCGATTTTATTCGGGTTTTTGTAGAATTCGTCAACAGTTTTTGTGTAGTCGGTGTTTATGCTTTCGGTTTCAACAAATCCGTTTTTATATGGAAGCTCACCATTTACGTCTTTGTTGTAAGTTTTTACCATGTCCATAAATTTGTCAACTTTTTCTTCGGAGAGACCGCTTTCGATGAGTTTTTCACGACAGAGTTTTTGGTCTTCTTCGGAATATATATTTGAAACTTTTATTTTTTTGAGCGGGCGTGCATTTTCGTCTTCGCAACCCGTAAATAGATATAGTAAACTTGCGAATATTACAAATATCACCAATGTATTTTTTATTGTTTTCATATTTCCTCCTTCGCATGGGCGATATCTATCGCCACTGCTAAATATTACATTATATTCATATAAAAATCAAGTGTGGCAAGTCACATTTAATTATTTGTAATCTTTAGTATAGATTTATGTTATAGGTTTTTATAAATTTATTATGATTATCTATTGGTATTTATTGTTATATTGTATTATAATAGAAGTTATAAGGAGGTTTTATACTATGAAGAAGAGAAATCTTTCGCTTTTAATAGGCGGACTTATCATTGGTGCAATCGGAGCACTTTTGGTATACTTCGGA
>QWCB01004224.1_pt1 | contig 10256 bp, 9 predicted proteins | sample 1972511 | NCBI WGS metagenome assembly QWCB01 (sample SAMN09866719, study PRJNA288562) | Human gut metagenome isolate term5_stool, whole genome shotgun sequencing... | isolation source: gut | host: Homo sapiens | place: USA: California
CTAATAAAAAGGGTGCCACGCAATGAGTATGAACACCGAGACGTGCCACGTTACACGTTTCGAGCGTCCCTACGTGGAGATTCTCGATTCTCCACGTGGCAAAGGAAAATTCTCCACGTGGACGAGAAATAAAACTTCGGAGGAATCAAATGAAACTTCGGAGGAATCGTTTCGCGCCTACGTGGAGAATGAAAAATAGCCACGTGGGGATTTGACATTTCCCACGTGGCTATCGGTCTGTTGGGTCGTTTGGCGGTTGCCCCGTTTGGCGTAAAGGTTGGACTTTTGTCTAGCGCTTGCCCGAGGCGTCGATCTTGAGGAAGAGTGCGAGCATCAGCGAGAAGCCCCAGAGCGAGGAGCCTCCATAGCTGAAGAAGGGGAGCGGGATGCCGATGACGGGTACCAGTCCCAGCACCATACCCACGTTGACCATAAGGTGAAAGAGCAGGACGCATGCCAGGCAGTAACCGTAGACTCGCCCGAAGGTGGAGGGGTGTCGCTCCGCTCGCCACATGATGCGTAGGATCATAGCAAGGAAGAGTAGGAGCAACCCGACGGAGCCTACAAAGCCTTGCTCCTCACCGATGGTGCAGAAGATGAAGTCGGTGTCTTGCTCGGGGACATACTTGAGCTTCGTCTGGGTACCCTGGAGGAACCCTTTGCCAGTGAGTCCGCCTGAGCCGATGGCGATCTTTGCTTGATCTACATTGTAGCCAGCCCCGCGAGGATCCTGCTCGATGCCGAGGGAAACTGCTATACGCATCTGCTGGTGCGGTGCGAGGATGTCGTTGTAGACGTACTCTACGGAGAGCGAGAAAATGAGCAACCCTAAGCTGGCTAAGCCGACCAAGAGGTAGTTACGGGAGTAGTGCAGCAAAGCGCGAACGAAGCAGAAGAGGATGATGCAGCTCATCACTGCTAGTGCGACATAGCTGTAGTCGATCTGTAGCCAGCGCAGAGAGACATACATACCGACGAAGTATGTGGCGGTGACGATCCATATGATACGACGCTCACGCTGCCTCCACCGTACGATGTTGCTGAGGTAGAGGATCGTAGCTACTGAGATGATACTACAGATGAGGAGCCGACTAGCGTCGGTAGCGCCCCAGCTCACGTCGGCGAGCATCAGTGCCACCACAAAGAGTATCACCGCCAGTGAGGCGAGTAGGAGGAAGGCGCCTGAGAGTCCCTCACGATAGAGCGCTAGGAAGAAGGCGCAGAAGACGAGCGCCGACCCTGTCTCGCTCTGTAGGATAATGATTGCCATGGGCAAGAGGATGATCGCAAAGACCTCTAGATAGCCACGCAGGGTGGTGAGCTTGAACTCGGGGCGATTGAGCCAATAGGCGAGCATGAGTGCGGTACCGAGCTTGGCAAACTCCGCAGGCTGCACCCTGACGGGCCCTATGACGAGCCACGAGCGGGAGCCTTTGATGTCAGGTGCTACGATTGCTGTCACGATGAGCAAGAGTATAAAGGCTATATATAAGTAGGGCGCTCCAGACTCAAAGAGATCTTCGTCGATGAGAAGCACGATCCCGCCTAGTACCAGTGCTAAGGAGATCCATATGAGCTGCTGCATGGGGCGGCCTCCCATCTCTAGGAGATGCCCTGGTGTGAAGTCGTACGTAGCTCCACAGATAGCGAGCCACCCTCCAGCTACCATCAGGAGATAGAGGATGATGAGTGGCCAGTCGAGGCGCATCAGGAGGTTGCTACGTCGTTGCTTACTAAGGTGTGGCATGCTGCTCGTTGGTTCTTAGGTGTCGTGTGTGTAGAGTAACTTTTGTCGGCTGATCTGCTCCACGATAGCTTGAGAAGCTCCCGAGAGCTGGCCATCACGCAGGTAGTACTCCATCATAACGCGCCCGATGGGTACGCCGTAGGTGGCTCCGAAGCCTCCATTCTCGACATAGACGCTGACTGCAACTTGGGGGTCTTCGAGAGGAGCAAAGCCGATGAAGGCGGAGTGGTCTTTGCCAAAGCGGTTTTCGGCTGTGCCAGTCTTACCGCATACGTTGATTTCGCCTGGAGCGAAGTTTGCCCGACGACAGGTACCCGCTAGGACAGCTCCGTGCATCCCCTGAGCGATCTCCTCCCAGTAACCAGGCGAGACGACCGTATGGTGCGGAGTCCTGTAGAGGGAGTCTAGTGGTGTATGCTCGATCTTGTGGACGACGTGAGGCGTGTAGTAGTAACCTCTATTGGCGATGGTTGCTGCGAGGTTGGCCATCTGGAGGGGGGTGAGTAGCACCTCGCCCTGACCGATGGAGAGGGAGATGATGGTGGAGGAGTTCCAGCGACGGTAGACTCGATCGTAGACGGAGCTATTGGGTATGAAGCCACGGTTCTCGCCCGCTAGGTCGATGCCGAGCTTGTATCCGAAGCCAAAGTCTACCATATAGTCTCGCCACTTATTGAGCGCATCCTGCACACTGGGGTAGCGATTGCGATCATCTAGTAGGAAGTGTAGCCCCCAGCAGAAGTAAGCGTTGCAAGAGGTGGTCAGGGCGCTGCGCAGGTTGAGCGGAGAGGCGTGTCCGTGGCAGGCGGGTCGTCCTCGCATACGAGGGTAGCCCCGAGCACAGGAGAGGAGCGTGGAGGGGGTGACGAGGTGCTCTTGAAGCATTAAGGCGCCCATAGCGGGCTTGAAGGTGGAGCCAGGGGGGTAGGTGCCCATAATGGCACGGTTGAAGAGGGGCTTGCCCTCCTGTAGGACCAACTGCTGATGTGCCTTGCCTAAGCCCTTGCCTTGCAGCAGGCGCACATCGTAAGTGGGCGAGGAGACGAGACAGAGTACTTCGCCACTCTTGGGCTCGATCATAACGATGGCGCCACGCTTGCCCTGGAGTAGCTTTTCGCCTAGGCTTTGCAACCCAATATCGATGCTGAGGGTTAGGTCTTCGCCTGGGATCGCCTCGATGTCGTCGGCTCCGTCGTTGTAGCTTCCTTGGATCCTACCACGGGCGTCTCGGAGTAAGAGATTGACACCATTGCGCCCTCGCAAGATACTGTCGTAGGTGCGCTCGACGCCACTCTTGCCGACATATTGTCCGAGAGCGAGGGTGCTATCGGCTTTGAGCTCTTCGGGACTGGACTCGCCTAGGTAACCGAGTAGCAGGGCTGCGTTGGGTTGGTCGGAGCGACGCACAGCGCGGGGGCGGAGTGTGAAGCCTGGTAGACGGAAAAGCTGCTCTTGTATGAATCCCGCCTCTTCGCTGGTGAGCTGTGACCAGAAGAGTTGCGGGGTAAAGGGCGAGTAACCGGGATTGATGGAGCGGTCACGCAAAGCTGTCATACGCTCCTGTAATTCTGTTTCAGAGGTGTGTAGGAGGCTGGCTAGCAGGGGTGTATCGAGGGTGTCGGCGAGTTCTTTGGTGGTAACGAGGAGGTCGTAGGCTGGCTCGTTGTAGACGAGTAGTGTCCCTTTGCGGTCATAGATGACGCCTCGGTCGGGGAAGATGACTTCTTCATAAAGGGCATTGCGCATGGCACGCTCTTTGTACTCTGAGCTAACGAGCTGCAGGTAGCCGAGCCGTATGATGTATAGCACCACGATGCTTATAGCGATCATCGGGAGGACGGCGATGCGTAGTCGATGGCGTGGGCGCTCCATAATTTATCCGCTAGCTCTGACGCCGTGGCAGGTACTCGAGGAAGAGCATCTGCAGGATCATCACGATGAGATAGGTCAGCAGTATACTGCTACCCATCCGAAGGAAGTAATAGCCCCAGTCGAAGCCACCTAGTGAGTCTAGCGTGAAGAGGACAAACTGATGGATCGCAACCATCTCTAGGATGACGAGCCAGATGCCCCAGCCATGTATGCGCATGGAGGGTGCGCGGCGGAGGTTGCTCTCGACATCTACAACGGGCGCTAGGAGGTAGTTGCGTAGGAAGCCGACGAGTGTCAAGGAGGCCATATGTAGCCCTGGTGTGCCACTGAGGAGGTCGACGGAGAGCCCGACGAGCGCCCCGACGAGCGTGAGCCACTCTCTCGGAGTATCTACGCTAAAGAGTAGCAGCGCAAAGAGATAGACCGAGGGGGTCGCATAGCGAAAGAGCTGTATATAGTTAAAGACCTCGACCTGTAGCAGTACCAGCAGTACGATGCCTAGGGTGGTCCATATCATCTGTAGTCTCATAGGTCTTCTTGGCTCTTGGGCTCCTCTAGATTGATCGTATAGCCACCCGTTATCACATAAACGTGGTGTAGCTGCCCGAAGTCTGTCGCTAGGAGCACTGGTAGCTCCTTACGATAGGTCAGGGGCGTGCCCTCGGTGCCTTCGCCCTCTAGTCTGCCGATCACCATGCCTGGCGGAAAGATGGCGGAGTAGCCACTGGTCACGAGCGTATCGCCGACGGATAGATGCGCATGCTTCGGTAAGCCCCGCACGATGCTCTCCGTGGGGGAGAGTTTTTGTCGCCAAGAGAGATCTCCTACATGTCCTTCGCGGAGTGTCATACAGCTGAGCGTTAGGCTCTCGTTGATGAGCGGTACGACCGTAGCGTAGCGCTGCCCTACCTGAGCGACGATGCCTACGACGCCACTCTGGGAGACGACCCCCATATTGGGCTTGATGCCGTCACGAGCGCCACGGTCTATGGTCATCATATTGTTTGCCTTGAGATAGGTCAAGCTGACGACTCGTGCCGTCACAAAGGTGAAGTTAGGCTCTTGTCGCACGATCGTGTCTAAGGAGTCTAAGGGCGTCAGCACCTGTGGCACTACGGTGTCTGCGAGGAGGTACTCGAACTGCCGCTGCAGGGAAAGATAGCGTCCTTCGAGCGTCGCCAGCTGTGCCGTGAGCTGTTGGTTTTGCTGCTGTAGCGAGAGGTAGGAGCGCCAGCGGGCGCCCTCGGTGTGAATCCTCCCTACGACAGACGAACTGGCAGCCGCTCCCACGAATGAGTGGTAGAGACTGCCATGAAAGAGTAGGAGCAAGGCGACCGCCTCACACACCACTAGGAGCACCCAGTGCAGGTTAGCACGAAGGAGTTCGAGGAGACGACGCATCGTTATCTCTTATTACTACTATAGCGCCACGTGACTACCCTCTAGTGAATGAGAAAGTTGTAACTATCTACATTCTTGAGCGCCTTGTCGGTACCCATAGCGACTGCGCGTAGTGGATCCTCGGGAACGTTGAACTGGATCGCGAAGCGACGTGTCAATCTATCCGCCAAGCCGCGCAACAGTGCGCCACCGCCTGTCAGGGAGATGCCGTTTTGCGTCACATCGGAGTAGAGCTCAGGAGGTGTACTCTCGAGTGTCTTGAGGATAGCGCTCTCGATCTTGACGATAGACTTGTCGAGGCACTGTGCGATCTCTTGATAGGAGACACTGATCTGTCGTGGCAGTGAGTCCATCAGGTCGGCACTGGTGACGACAAAGTCTTCGGGAGCGTTGTCTAGCTCAGCTAGAGCGCTACCTACCTGGATCTTGATCTGCTCTGCGGTGCGCTCGCCGACACGTACATTGTGCTTCTGGCGCATGTACTCCATAATGTCGTGGGTGAACTCGTCACCAGCGACACGTATAGACTGCTTGGAGGAGATACCGCCGAGCGAGATGACTGCTATCTCGGTCGTACCACCGCCTATGTCGACTACCATATTGCCCTCAGGGGCTAGGACGTCTATGCCGATGCCAATAGCGGCAGCCATCGACTCATAGAGCATGTAGACATCACGACCGCCAGCGTGCTCGCTCGAGTCCTTGACGGCGCGTATCTCCACTTCCGTACTGCCCGAAGGTACGCTGACGACCATACGTAGCGAGGGGGAGAAGAGCGAGTGCGACTTCTTATTGATCTGCTTGACCATACCTCGGATCATCTTCTCGGCTGCGTCAAAGTCTGCTATGACGCCATCTCTGAGGGGACGTACGGAGCGAATGTACTCGTGTCCCTTCTCATAGATCTCTCGCGCCTTCGTACCCACGGCGATCACCTCGTCGTTGCGCCGATCGAAGGCGATGACGCTAGGCTCGTCGAAGACGATCTTCCCATCCTTCATTATAATCGTATTAGCTGTGCCGAGGTCTACAGCTAGTTCTTGTCTTAGTTTGAATAGTCCCATATATCGATTGGTTGTGACTAATGATTAATGTCTAAAGTGGCGTACCCCTGTCGTCACCATGGCAACGCCCTGCTCGTTGCACGCATCGATGCTCTCCTGGTCTCGTATCGATCCGCCAGGCTGTACGATTGCTGTGATACCTGCTGCGGCTGCTAGATCCACGCAGTCACGGAAGGGGAAGAAAGCGTCGCTCGCCAGGACAGCCCCCTTGAGGTCAAAGCCAAAGGTGTGTGCCTTTTGGATAGCTTGCCTAAGCGCTGAGACACGAGAAGTCTGACCGATGCCCGTCGCCAGCAGTTGGCTGTCACGGACGATAGCCAGTGCATTGCTCTTGCAGTACTTGACGATGCTCTCGGCCATACGTATGTCAGCCATCTCATCTTCGGTAGGTGTAGCCTCTGTGACAGAGGTGTAGACGACTGGCTCGGAGAGGAGGTCAGGAGTCTGTACGAGGTAGCCACCCGCAGCTGTGCGTATGCTGTCTAGGTCGGGGAGGGGAGCTTTCTGTAGTAGGAGGATACGCTTCGACTTCTGACCCAATATCTGCAAAGCTTCGGTGTCAAAGTCTGGCGCTATGAGTACCTCAAAGAAGATGTGCGAGATCTGCTCTGCCGTCTCCTTGTCGATCGCTCTATTGGCCACTAAGATGCCGCCAAAGGCTGACTCCGTGTCTGCCTCATAAGCTGCCTGCCAAGCCTCCGAGATGGTCTCGCGTGAAGCTATACCGCACGGGTTGGTATGCTTAAGTACGGCAAAGGTGGGCGCTTCGAACTCCTGTATGAGATGCACGGCTGCGTCTAGATCCTGCAGGTTGTTGTAGGATAGCTCCTTGCCCTGTAGCTTGTCAAAGTAGCGATCTAGGTCGCCATAGTAGAAGCCCATCTGGTGGGGGTTCTCGCCATAGCGTAGGACTCGTGGGTTGCGTCCCGAGATATGCAGTGCCGTGTGAGCACCCTCGTCGAAGTAATTGAAGATGTCGCTGTCGTAGGTTGCTGTCACCTCAAAAGCACGTAGCGCATAGCTCCTCCGCTCTGGTAGCGTTGTAGAGCACCCGTCACGCTCCAGTAGCTCTATGAGTGCATCGTACTGATCACGATGCGAGCAGATGAGCACGTCACGATAGTTCTTTGCTGCAGCACGTATGAGAGAGATGCCGCCTATGTCGATCTTCTCAATGATCTCCTCCTCGCTAGCACCACTAGCGACAGTCTCAGCGAAGGGGTATAGATCCACAATGACCAGGTCTATCAGGGGAAGAGCGTACTGCGCCACTTGCTCCTCGTCATGCGCATTGTCTCGCCGTGCTAGGATACCTCCGAAGATCATCGGGTGGAGCGTCTTGACACGTCCTCCTAGGATCGAGGGCAGAGCGGTCAGCGACTCTACGGGTGTGCAGGGTATCCCGAGCGACTCGATATACTCTTGAGTGCCTCCTGTGGAGACTATCTCTACCTCGGCAGCATGTAGTATACGTGCGATGCGGTCGATGCCCTCCTTGTGGTAGACTGATATGAGAGCTCGTCGGATAGGTCTTGTGGTCATAGTGCTTGTGGCGTGTGGTATAGGGTGAATAGTAGCTCTCCTAGGTAGCCCCTAAGCAGAGCAAGATATCGGTCATAGCTACAGTAGCTACAAAGGTAATAAAAAGAGCCGATAAAGAGCGCTTCTCGCTAGCGACTCGTTAGAAAAAAGCGGTCACATGAAGGTTTTCATCTTCACGTGACCGCTAATTTTTTATCCGATCCTCTCTAGACGAAAGGATAGAGTCCCCGTCTAGTCAGACAGTCTATACGAAGCTTTATAGGTTGGGATTGACCTTATGCCACTCGGCAACGGGAGGTATGACACCCATCTCGATGATCTGCTCGCGCATACCCTCTAGATGCTTGTAGCTCTTGTCTAGAGCAGCCTCCTCCTCGGGTAGACCCTCTACCTCCTGATAGGTTACGCCCTCACGAGTTATGGTCGTCTCGCGCGCCATCATCACGTTCTTGTAGCGATGGTCACTGACGAAGCATCCTGCGGGCCAGCGGAAAGGCTCACCACCCATAGCTGCGCGAATCATCTCTATGGAGACGTAGGCAGGGCTCTGGAAGCTAGAGCGACCACGTAGTGCGATAATGTTTGCACCGCCCTTGATGACACGCTGCTGGAGTGCAGCCCACTGGTCATGCGTGAGACGATCGGTGCCGATGAGCTCCGTCAGTGGCTTGCCATCGATGCGAGCTGTGCTGGCGAAGACAGCCATCTGCTCTCCGTGACCGCCATAGGTGCGTGTATTTGTTACCTGACTCTGCTGGAGCCCGAAGTGCTTAGCCAGCTCGCTCTGCAGGCGTGTGCTGTCGAGCGCTGCTAGGGTAGTCACCTGTGAAGGCTTAAGGCCTGAGTGTATCAGCGTGACTAGACCGGTGATGTCTGCGGGGTTGAAGATGATGACCACATGGTTTACATCGGGGCAATACTGCTTGATGTTGCGTCCCAGCTCAGCGGCTATCTCGGAGTTGCCCTTGAGCAGGTCTTCACGCGTCATACCCTCCTTGCGCGGTGCGCCGCCAGAAGATACGATATACTTAGCACCTCGTAGCGCCTCTGCGATGTCAGAGGTAAATGTTAGATTGATCCCATCGAAGCCACAGTGACGCATCTCCTCCCAGACGCCCTCGAGACCCTTAGCGTAGGGATCATAGAGACAGATGTTTGGGGTGAGGCGCATCATAGCAGCCGTCTGTGCCATGTTTGATCCGATCATACCAGCAGCACCGATGATGACCAGCTTGTCTTGTGTTACGAAACTCATAGTGTCTTATACTTATTGAAGTGATTGATACGCTATCTCTTGTCTAGAATAGGAAAAGATCGAGAGCTGGCCCTCAGACCTACCAAGGTCGTACGCACTAGCTCCCGATCTCTCCACTAGAGTGTTATCTCATTAAGCCTCGTAGCGACGAGCGACCTCCTTCCAGTCGATGATAGACCAAAGATCCTTGACGTGGTCGGCACGGCGGTTCTGATAGCTTAGGTAGTAAGCGTGCTCCCATACGTCGAAGCACATCAGAGGCTTGAGTCCCTTGCGTAGCGGGTTGCCAGCGTTTGGCTCCTTCTCTATCGAGAGCTTGCCCTGATCGTCACTAGCTAGCCAAGCCCAGCCTGAGCCAAAGAGTGAGGTGCAGGCATCGTTGAAGGCCTTCTGAAACTCCTCAAAGCTACCGAAGTCACGCTTGATAGCGTCAGCGAGCTTGCCCTCGGGCTGACCACCAGCGTTGGGGGCAAACTGTAGGAAGTACATATTGTGGTTCATCACCTGACCAGCCTGATTGTATAGCTTACCCTCAGCCTTGCGGACGAGATCCTCTAGAGAGGCATCCTTAAGGTCAGAGTCGGGGAGTAGCTTATTGAGTGTATCTACGTAGCCCTTGAGGTGCTTGCCGTGGTGATACTGGATCGTCTCAGCGCTGATTACAGGCTCAAGTGCATCGTTTGCATAGGGGAGCTTTATTAGTTCGTGTGTCATATTGCTTTATCTGTTTATATTTAAGTGTTACATATGCTTCTCTAGTCTCGCAACTCATATCTAGAGCCACCAGCCTAGACCGCATCACAAAGGTATATAAAAAGAGTCACAATTACAAGTCCCCTCCTAGACTCTGCAAATCATTACTCGTCTCTAATCTCTAACCTCTAATCTCTAATTCAATCCCCACGTGGCTATTCTCAAACCTCCACGTGAAAAAAGGAAAATGCCTACGTAGGGACGAAATAAAACTTCGGAGGAATCAAATGAAACTTCGGAGGAAATGATTCTCGCCTACGTGGAGAATAGAAAATAGCCACGTGGAGATTGGTCATTTCCCACGTGGCTATCCAGTTTTATCGTCTCAGCAGATTGAGATACATCACCCCTGACTCCTCCCAGCTCCTCAAAACAGGGATTAGTCGCAGAGTCGTTACTCGTCTACTCGTTATGGAATAGAAATTGAGTCCTTTGCAAGTGCCTATACCTCAGCGCATTGGTCGGATTTGTGATAAAGTTTTCGAAATCTGTTGGTGTGAGCACTTGCACGTATTGGAGAAAAGTATTACCTTTGCACTCACATTTGAAACGCTTCCTTAGCTCAGTTGGTTAGAGCATCTGACTGTTAATCAGGGGGTCCTTGGTTCAAGCCCAAGAGGGA
>QWCB01004543.1_pt1 | contig 10247 bp, 9 predicted proteins | sample 1972511 | NCBI WGS metagenome assembly QWCB01 (sample SAMN09866719, study PRJNA288562) | Human gut metagenome isolate term5_stool, whole genome shotgun sequencing... | isolation source: gut | host: Homo sapiens | place: USA: California
ACTTCAAAGCACTCCGCTCATTTCTAAATCGTTACCTATCCGCATCGCTCCAAACGGTAACCTCTTACTTCTCAGCTAGATAGTCCGAAACCAAAAAATTTTGTAGGATTGATTCGTCGCACGGCTGGTTGCGAGGTGCTTTGACCTCAAAGTGGTACCTTTGCACTGTAATGACTGACAAGCTATGATACACAGCAAAGATGAACGGCTGGAGGCTTTCTCCCGTCTACTGGATGTCCTCGACAATCTGCGTACCCACTGCCCCTGGGATCGCAAGCAGACGAATGAGTCGCTACGGGCTAACACGATCGAGGAGGTCTACGAGCTCAGCGATGCGCTACAGCAAGGTGATACGAATGCGGTGTGCAAGGAGCTGGGCGATGTGCTCCTGCATGTCCTCTTCTATGCGCGCATAGGAGATGAGCAGGGGGACTTTGACATTGTGGATGTGTGCAACAAGCTGTGTAACAAGCTCATCTTTCGCCACCCGCATATCTATGCGACCGAGCAGGTCGAGGATGCGAGCCAGGTGGTGCAGCTATGGGAGCAGGTGAAGCAAAAGGAGAAGGACGGCAATAAGTCGGTCCTCTCGGGCGTGCCAACGGCTCTGCCAGTACTGATCAAGGCGTACCGCATACAGGACAAGGCGCGTGCCGTCGGCTTCGACTGGCAGGAGCGTGAGGAGGTCTGGGCGAAGGTGCGCGAAGAGCTACAGGAGGTCGAGCAGGAGTGGAGCGGACGAATCGTAAGTTTATCGAGCGCTTTGAGTACATTGAGCGGACCGCTAAGGAGCATGGCAAAAGCATCACCGACCTCTCGCTAGAGGAGATGGAGACGCTATGGCAGGAAGCAAAGAAGGGTGTCAACCAATAGTCCTGACTTCGCTATGATCGCATGTAGTCTCTCTAAGCAAACTTGCCCGCATTGCCACAATAGCAGCTACACCGAGCTGTGGGAGTGTGAGGATCATCTGGTCTCGCATGAGCGGTATGCGATAGGGCGCTGCAACCAGTGCGGACTGCTACAGACCTTGACGCCGCCTCCCCCAGAGAAGCTAGGACACTACTACGACAGCTCTGACTATCTGAGCCATCAGACTGAGGGGCGGGGCGGTATGGCGCGCATCTATCGTGCGGTGAAGCGCTACCGCATAGGACGGCGTGTACGGACCGCTCGCAAGCTCTGTACGACAGCTCCGCAGATGATGCTAGAGGTCGGGGCGGGTGTCGGAGCTTTTGCCAATGCTATGCAGGAGCGAGGGTGCAAGGCTTATGTCGTGGAGCAGAGCAAAGCGGCACGAGAGCTGTGCGCTCAGAAGATTCCCAGCGAGCAACTCTTTGCCACGACACAAGAGCTCGTGGCTCACACCGATCTATCTGGTCAGCTAGACTTAGTCTGTCTGTGGCATAGTTTGGAACATTTGCCAGATTTGGCCGATCAGCTGGAGATTTACGATAAACTTCTCAAGCCTGGTGGAACGCTTTGCATCGCTGTGCCTAATGCGCAGAGCTTTGACGCTAGCTATTACCGAGAGCTATGGGCCGCCTACGATGTGCCGCGTCATCTGTGGCACTTTACGCCACACTCAATGCGACAAACGGTTGAGGCGCACCACTTTTCTCTAAAGAAGATTCGTCCGCAACGGCTAGATGTCTACTACATTGCACTGCTGAGCGAAAGCTACAAACAGGGTGAGCGCACGAACTGGGTCACTTGGCTCAAAGCTTTTGGCGTGGGCTTCTCTTACCACGTACGCTCTCTCTTTACACCGATGAGAGCGAGCGCGTTGCTTTACCACTTCGTCCGCCAATCGTGATGAAGGCGAGACAGCTACTGGGGGCGATCCTACTACTGCTAGCCCCGATCTCCGTACTCTGCGCTAGCAATGTTGCGGAGCTGGACGTGGACTCGGTGCATCTGCGCGTAGGGGTAGACGCAGTGACCTTCTTTCGCAATAATGAGTACCACTCAGACTATCAGCTCGGCTATACGCTCCCTGGGTGGCAGCTGAGCCCCACGGTGGCGTTGGAGCATCGCAAGGTGCGACTCGTCGGTGGGGTTTACAGCCTCACTTTACTAGGGGCACAGCGCTATCCACGAGGTGGCTGGTACGACCACTTGCCACACTGGGGGGCCAAGCCTGAGGAGCAGGGAAGTGGCGTGCATCTGCGTCCTATTCTCTCCTTACAATACAGACCGAACGACCATATCAACGTCTCGATGGGGACGCTCCTCGGAGCTAAGACGGTGGCGCTACGAGGTGTCGCCTCGTCTACCGTCGATCAGGGCGGGTCGCTCTCGCTCGTCTCTCCACTCTACGACCCTGAGTACAGCTTCACGCGAGACCCAGCGCAGGGTGCGATGATCCAGCTAAGCTATCCACGCTTTGACCTAGAGGCGCTTATTGATTGGCAAGGGTTTATCTTCCCTGGCGAGACTCATCAAGAGGCTTTTGCGGCACTGCTGGCGACTGCTTACAGGCTTTACGATAAGGAGCCTTGGTGCGTGCAGTTCACTGGTCAGGCTACGGCCCATCATCGGGCAGGCGAGATACAGCAGATGTCGCCACCAGACACGCTACACACCTATCTGGCGGGAGCTGCTGGGGTGACTACACAATATAAATATGCTACGCAGGGGACGGTCGAAGGTTCGCTACACTTCTTGGGTTCCTCGCTACGTGATGGCAAGCCTAAGCCACCTCTTGGATATGGCTTCTATGGTCGCTTGGCTTGGCGACATAAGTTCCTTCGCTTAGCGGCTGATGCTACCTACGGACACAACTACTATACACCATACGGGGGACCGCTCCTTTCGTCAGCTCGTACAGCAGGCGACCAATGGCGACTGGGCATTTATCCAGCACTAGATGTGCCTCTCTCGGGCTTCGGGGACTTGCGCCTGGAGGGTGCCCTCTGGTGGAACCGTCGCACCGCTACGCCGAGCCGTCTGAGCCATATGCTCTCTCTGACGCTCACCTTCCACTACGACAAAGTATTTCGCTAAAGGGTGCGGGCAGCGCTTCTTTTAGATGAAAGGAATGTTGTGCTTCCTTTTTAGAAACAACCGTTTAGGCTGTCTGCTTTTGATTAAGTAGGCAGCCTTTACTTCTGACTGTACGAGGCAACTTTTACTTCCTATTGCTCTGAGGAACGAATATCTCGTAGCTCCCGTCACTATAAAAGATGCGTATCTCGTGAACTTCACGTTCTGGAGCGTCTGGCTGGTGAAGCATCTGACGTATCTGCTCAACCTCCTCTCTGGTAAATGGAAAGGGCGCTCCCTGACTCTGTGAAGTATGCTCAGACGTGAGCTCTCGCTGCACAGGCTGTGCTGGCTGAAGAGATGAATCGCCACCTCCCTCATAACTGCCAAAGAGCGTGCCCTCCAAAGAGGTCGTGACGCTCTTCTCCTCTTCGCGCTTAGGAGCTCCCTTGCCAAAGAGTAGCCACTCATAGCTCCACGATGGATAGGCAGCGATGATATTATTCAGCGTCTCTATGGTGGGACGATTGCGCCCGTTGAGCATATGGCTGATGACAGACGGCGTGATCCCCGCCTCTGTCGCAAAAGCTGTCGCGTTTAGCTCCATAGACTCCATCATGTAGCGTACACGCTCTATAATTCCCTCTGATTCGATCAACATAGTCTCTCTCTATCATATATTCATTTGTAACGACCAGCATCACAGTTGTCTGAAATGTATTGCATTACAAATGTAGTAAATACAATTGAGATGACAAGCAATTCTGTGATAGAGATATGTCTTTTGTGGCTGATTCATCAGATAGTGCATGGTTTTCCACTTACATCTCCTCTGCACATATCGGAACCTATAAACTGGCCAATAGATAGTTACATCTGCTTTTTAGCAGGGTAGAGTAGGGGAGAGCTGCCAGCTATCAATATACAATCAGATATTAGTAGGGTGTTGCTTGCTGAATTAAACATAACTAGCTCATAACTAGTGCATAGAAGATGATTTTCAAATGCTTATAATATTGTGAAACGTTAGACATTACAACTAAATCTTCCATTGTGCAACTGTGATAAGTTGGAGAAATATAGTGATATTAAGCATGCGACGATCCAGTTGTGATACGATTTAAATGTATTGTGCCGGGGGGGGGGATTTTATTTGTGACGCTTGGCGCTGTTTAATTGTGATTGCCTTGTTTCTTCTTTAGGCTTCTGTATTTGCCTTGTCAATGCTTACGCCTAGTAATTGGTCAAGACGAATGACTAGACCATCAAGAGATGATAAACTAGTAAGAAGGATTGGGGGCTAGCAAAGAGGCTTTGATTTTTAGATCAGAGACTGAACCACTATATAGGGTGAGTTCATCTGCGCCTCTATGAAGGAAATCGCAAATTCCTCGGTGGAGATCTTGGATTATCCAATGAGGCGTCGGAAAATTCTTCGGACTTAAGACTTCATTCTTCGGAAGTTTCATTTCATTCTTCCGAAGTTTCATTTCTCGCCTCAGTGGAGAATTTTCATTTTCCAGCTAGCTATTGAGAAATTCCTCGGGAGAGATCCGAATCATCTCGAATGTCTGAGTAATCAGCGTCGGGCTGTAGCGCTGCATAGTGATGCTCAGGTTACATTCTCCTTGCTTATTCTCATGCGCAGTTCCTAGAAGACTAACTATTTTCGTAAGTATTGGACTGATTCATCGGACAGCTTTACTAAATCCTCGTAAGATTCAGAATGAGTTTTATGTTTGGTTAGATAAGTTGATTATGAGAATTGGGATTAAGTTTGGGGGATTCCCCTCTTTTTGCTTAACTTCGCACCAAAAGTGAGGAAATAACTCTCTCATATATAACTTCTATGAAACTAAACAGATCAGGAAGCGTCCCGCAGCAAGCGGGCACTGGCTCACAAAGGCAGAAGAGCCTTGCAACACCTAAACTCGTCTCACTAGTACTGTGCATGAGCGTACTGCTACTGGGAGCGTGTCGTAAATCGCCTAAAGCTCCCGAGCAGATAGCTACGGAAGGCAACCTAAGCATACAGCTGAACTGCCTAGGAGCGAATCTGAGAGCTGGTGGTGATGATCCCCTATCTGCTGTAGAGACGCTCGATCTCTACTTTTTCTCCAGTGAGTCTGAGCCTGCAGAGCGCACCATGGTGGCTCACCTTACCTTCGGTAAGTCAGAACTAGCGACTAGTGCTCCTCTATCAATGTCTCTGCCCGTTTCGTCCTACTACCTAGTTGCAGTACTCAATGCTACGCCTTTGATTCAAAATGCCTTTGGACAGGGCGTATCTTGGAGTAAGCTCTATGAGTCAACCTATAGACTTCTAGATCTATACAGTGTGTCTGAGAAAAAGGTTACTTCTGTCGTATGGAGTAATGACCAAGGTCCCATAAAAATTGAGAAGAGTGCCTTTGACGAGGGTGCATCACCAGTACAAGTGCCACTCACACGTACGATCGCTCGCTTAAGAATGTTTGGTGAGCCTAAAGTGCCTCAGTATATGTCAATTGACTTGACCAATGGTGGTGTCTTTAAGGTCGGAAGTCGAGCTCGTCAGGTTTTCTTGATGCGTAATCTAGCACCGCTCATCGGAGTCTCCGGTAATATCATGGAGCGGCCTGGAGATGGGTCCAACTTTGCTAATCGATATGCTTACTCTCCTGGTTATAAAGAGATTGCCAGCAGTAATCAGAATGACTACAGGTCACTTCTTAAGACTTACAGGTATGTCAATGAGACCAAAACGATTTGCAATCTAGAGTCCCTCAAACTAATTCCCAAAACAGTAGATGAGTGTGCTCTAACAGAGAAAACGTACTACATCTCGGAGACGACTATTGATCCCGATCACTTTACGTATTACTTCCTCCCTTCCGTACTCGTGGGCTATAAGCTTTATCCTACGAGCTTAAATGCGCTTAGCGACTTTACACCAGACGAGGGATGGCTTAGCTTCAAGGGACGCTACTATCGTGGCCGAGACTTTACCACTTATCTGAAAGCAATCTACGAGCGCAATAAGTCTACGAGTAATCCGAAGCCTATCGTAACCATACCAGCAGGTTATCCCCAAGACTTACAGACAGTGTGCGAAGAGTTTGTAGCTGCATATGGAGACAAGATGTTCGTACCAGTTGCTGCGTATCAAGGTGAGCTCTATCCAATAGACTTCAAGGGCTTGCGCTATTACCTGCGGAGCTACAACTATTACTACCTGCCCATCCAGCACGCTCCAGATCAAGAGGGCTATGGGCACTACGGCATTGTTCGAAACAACGACTATCGTATTGAGATCAAGAGTATCTCAGACTTTGGACTTCCCGTCTTGATGCAGACGGTGGATCATCCTGAGGAGTATATGTCCAAGCAGTCAATCTCCTCCACGCTAACCCTCATACCACTAGTAGATCGCAATAATACAGCCGATCTGTAACCTCTCCTACACCTCATATTAGGAGGTGTAATTAAGACTAATACGGCGACCACGAAGGAACCTCTAGGCTCCCTCGTGGTCGTTTCTTATATAAAAGGTATCTAGTCTCTCAATGCGAAGACGGTAGACCGAGATTGGAGGAGTTGCATCTACGCTACGCCTTTCTGGACCGAGAGAATTGATTTCTTTCGTATATTTGCGAACGTATTGTTCCCTTTCTCCATGAGATCTGAGATAGTTGTTGTAGCTCTCTGAGGGCTTTTGTTAGATCACCACATTATTCATTAGCAATCTCCATATGATTTTATCTACTGAGACCTTTCTAATCATAGGATCCGTTGTAATCTTTGTTGCTATCCTACTGGGTAAGGTAGGTGCGCGCTTTGGCGTCCCCGCCCTGCTCCTCTTCCTGCTGACAGGTATGCTCTTTGGAGTGGATGGCATCGGCATCCAGTTTAGCAATATGAGGGGGGTGCAGTCCATTGGGATCGTGGCTCTATCGATCATCCTCTTTTCGGGTGGTATGGGGACCAAGCTCTCGCAGATACGCCCTGTGCTAGGCGAAGGTATTGCTTTGAGTACTATCGGTGTCTTGCTTACGACACTCTTTACGGGGTTACTCATCTTTGGAGTGACGCACTATCTCTTTGCTTCGCTCACCTTTTCGCTGCCTATCGCCATCCTGCTGGCTGCGACGATGTCCAGTACCGACTCCGCCTCGGTCTTTGCGATCCTACGTTCGCAGCGTGTGCATCTCAAGGAGAATCTAAAACCTCTTCTAGAGCTAGAGAGTGGTAGTAACGACTCGATGGCTTACATGATTACTGTAGCTCTGATCGGCTTCGTCATGGCAGGCGAAACCTCTCTATGGGGAGTGGCGGGAAGCCTCGTACTACAGTTTTTATTTGGAGTCATAGGAGGCTTCCTCTTTGGGTGGCTATGCGTCAAGATGCTCAATAATCTGAACATTCAGAACGAAGTCCTCTACCCTATCGCTCTGCTCTGCTTTGTCATGATCACCTACGTGAGCACATGGTACATCGGGGGCAACGGTTACCTCGCAGTCTACATCGCTGGTATCTATCTAGGGAATAGCAAAATCACAGCCCGTAAGTCGGTGTATGGCTTCTTCGATGGTATCACCTGGCTCGTACAGATTATACTCTTTATCATGCTGGGACTCTTGGTCAATCCGAGCGACATGCTTCCCGTGTTGATTCCAACGCTACTCATCGCTGTGCTGATGATGTTTGTAGCCCGTCCACTAGCTTGTTTCGTGACGCTGTTGCCATTCCGGAACCTTTCCTTCAAAGCTCGCCTCTTCACCTCTTGGGTCGGTCTACGTGGAGCCGCGCCGATACTCTTTGCCACCTACCCCGTACTGGCCGAGGTGCCGCAGTCTAATCACATATTTACCATAGTCTTCGTCATCACGCTGGTATCGCTCATCTGTCAGGGTATGACGATCACGCCCGTCGCTCGTGCACTACACCTAGCGGAGCCCGCTCCTCCCGAAGGTTACTTCATGGGAGTTGAGATCCCTGAGGAGACTAATACAAATATGGAGGAGCGTGTAGTCGTAGAGGAGATGTTGACCAAAGGACATCTACTCAAGGATCTTGCGCTCAACCCCGAAGAGCTGGTCATCCTCGTACGTCGCCACGATCGCTATATAGTGCCAAAGGGAGGACTACACCTGCATCCTGATGATATCCTGCTCATCGTCTCTGAGCGTCGTGAAGCTGAGACGATCAAAGCAGAATTTCCGACTACAGACCTCTTCTCTCGCTTACGCAGGACGCTCGGACAGGTTACTAGCCGCAAGGCCAAGTAAATGGTCTAGGCGCTTGCGTATGCACACCACGCCAGAGCAATAGAAAGAAGAGCGAAAGTCATTAGCAAGACAAAGCTCCGATCAGCTCATTGACGTCTGATATGTGATTCTCTTCTAAATAGTTGGAGAGTCCGTGGACAAGTTTAGAGGCAATGTCTGGCTCTACAAAGTTGTAGGTGCCGACTTGTACGGCTGTGGCGCCAGCTAGTAAGAACTCAACCACATCCTCCACAGAGGCGATGCCACCTAGTCCTATGACTGGGATCGATACGGCTTGCGACACCTGCCACACCATACGAACGGCTATAGGCTTGACAGCTGGGCCGCTCAGTCCACCAGTTATTGTGGATAGCTTCGGTTTGCGAGTCTTGACATCTATCGCCATCCCGAGGAGCGTATTGATCAGAGAGAGACTGTCTGCGCCAGCCTCTTCGGCAGCGCGAGCTATCGCTGTAATGTCGGTGACATTGGGCGAGAGCTTGACCATCAGGTGCCCTTTGTAAGTTTTCCGCACCGCTGAGACCACTTCGTAGGCGCTCTCGCAGTTGACGCCAAAGGACATACCGCCTTCCTTAACATTCGGACAGCTAATGTTTAGCTCTATGGCGTGCACCTTCGGATGATCGTTTAGTCGCTCAGCGCAAGCCACATAGTCGTCTATCGTAGAGCCACTCACATTGACGAGGACCTCTGTATCGTAGTGACTTAGCTGAGGGAGGATATGCTCTACGAGATAGTCCACTCCCCTATTCTGTAGTCCCACACAGTTGAGCATGCCAGCCGTCGTCTCTGCCATACGTGGATAAGGGTTGCCTTGTCGTGGGTGCAGCGTAGTCCCTTTGACTATAAATCCACCTAGCTCATTAAGATCTTGAAATGGATCAAACTCCAGCCCGTATCCGAAAGTACCAGAAGCAGTTAGGATAGGATTCTTCAGGGTAATGCCTCCCCCTATATTGACCGATGTGCTTACCATAATAGTTGATCAAAGTTAAAGACAGGGCCTTCCGTACAGACACACGTGTTCCCCTGGTTTGCAATGTTTTCTACACAGCATAGGCATGCTCCCACGCCACAAGCCATGAGGTTTTCGAGAGAAGCCTGTCCTGGCACGTTGTGCGCTTTTGCCCAGTTGTGGATAGCACGCATCATAGGGCGAGGACCGCAGGTGTAGACCATAGAGTAGTTGTCTAGCTCTAGCTCAGGAGCCGCTAGGACGGCCCCCCGCGTGCCATACGATCCGTCATCAGTCGTGTAGCTGTAGGAGCAGCCGATCTGCGCTATCTCATCTCGCAGTATCAGTAAGGAAGCGGTGCGAGCGCCTATGATCAGGTGCGGTCTCACTCCCGATAGTTGCTGCAGATGACGCGCGAGCATGATGATGGGAGCCATCCCCACCCCACCAGCGATTAGGAGCGGACGCTCGCCAGCTATCGTGGGGTCTGTAGCAAAGGGAGTCCCTAGGGGTCCGACGATATTTACCGTGTCTCCCTCTGTAAGGTCGCATATATAGTTGCTACCACGCCCTACGCGCTGCACCAAGAGCGTTAGGCATAGCTCCTCTCTAGACCACTTGTATATGGATATGGGGCGCCGCAAGAGTATTCCCGCAGGGCGACAGTCTACCTGTACAAACTGCCCTGGCGCTACACCTTGTAGCCACGAAGCATCGCCCGAGGAGACCTCTAGTCTTAGTGTAAGTAGGTGATAGCGTGGCGCTACCTGCTCGTTGTGCAGGACAGTCGCATCAACGATAGCAGGCTGTGATGTTGTGATCCGATCCATATACATTGATTTGTAAGCGTGTTAGGAGCTATGGCCCCAAAGGGGCTGGATAGCTTCTACAGGGACAAAAGTACAGCTTTTTGCTGGCTTGTCACATTGTAGATTCAACTATGTAGATTCAACTATCAAATGCAACTGAATTGGTTTCATCGAGCTTCTGATAAAAAAGCTGTCCAGGAGTTAGGAAGTTGAGTTTCTTGCGAGGCCTGT
>QWCB01006500.1_pt1 | contig 10243 bp, 6 predicted proteins | sample 1972511 | NCBI WGS metagenome assembly QWCB01 (sample SAMN09866719, study PRJNA288562) | Human gut metagenome isolate term5_stool, whole genome shotgun sequencing... | isolation source: gut | host: Homo sapiens | place: USA: California
AGGATTCTTTAGCGCAGTCAGGGATATTTTCTTTGAAAGTGTTGAGGAAGAGCCGGAAGAAGCGGCAGGCGATGAGCTTCTTTCAGGAGAGGAAGTGCCGGAAAATCCAAAAGATGAGAATGAGCGCGTTTTAAAAGAAATGTACGGTGCGGACGGTGAGGCAAAAGAATTAAAAGAAAAAGAAGCTGCACCGAAGAAGGGCTTTTTTGCAAAGTTTAAGTACCGTTTCCAGGAATATAAGAAAAAAGCGGCAGAGGAAGATAAGGCAGAGCAGGAAGCAGAAGCTGCTGAGTACGAAGAAAAACAGCAGAAGAAGCAGGAAAAAAAGCAGGCCGCCCAGGAGAAGAAAGAGCAGAAGAAGCAGGAAAAAGCTGCAAAGCCGAAGAAAGAAAAGAAACCAAAGAAGGAAAAACCGAAAAAAGAAAAGAAACCGAAAGAACCGTCAAAGCCGGGTGACATTTTACGGATTAAGACAAAGTCTATTATTTTATTCGTATTATTAATTGCCGGTATTGTTGTATTGATTAATATTTTGATTACAAGCTTCCATTACAGCTTTTCACTGACAAGAGCCAATAAGTATCTTGAAAATGATAAGTATGAAAAAGCATATGACCAGCTTGCAGGAATGAAATTGCGGGATGCAGATGAGGATATTTACAGACAGGTCGGTGTCATTATGTATGTACAGCGTCAGTATGACTCATACAATACGTATATGGAAATGAACCGCAAGACAGAAGCGTTAAACGCTTTAATTAAAGGCATGGAACGTTATGATACATATATTGACGAAGCAAAATTCTTAGGTGTGGGTGATGATGTAGAAGCCATTAAAAAGCAGATTGTTACCGCATTGCAGAAGAGTTTCAGCATTTCAGAAAGTGAAGCAGAAACACTTGTAGATTTATCTAAGAAAGATTTTACACAGTACTACTTAAAAATCGAAGCATATGGAGAGGCATAAGAATGATAGCAATTATTGACTATGATGCAGGAAATTTAAAAAGCGTTGAAAAGGCATTGAAATCACTGAATCAGGAAGTGATTGTTTCAAGAGATTCATCTGAAATTTTGCAGGCAGATAAGGTTATTCTGCCGGGTGTCGGTGCATTTGGGGATGCCATGAACAATCTGGACAAGTTCGGACTGGTAGACACGATTAAAGAGGTTACACGCAAGAATACACCATTTCTTGGGATTTGTCTGGGATTGCAGCTGCTGTTTGATAAAAGTGATGAAACACCGGGGGCAGAGGGACTTGGTATTTTGAAAGGTGAAATTTTAAGAATACCGCCAAAGGAAGGTTTAAAGATTCCACATATGGGCTGGAATTCCATTGAAATCAAACCGCAGGCAAAGCTTTTTAAAGATATTCCGAATCAGTCATATGTATATTTTGTACATTCTTACTATTTAAAGGCGCAGGACGAACAGATTGTTGCCGCCAGTACAGAATATTCAACGCATATTCATGCTTCCGTTGAGAGCGGGAATGTATTTGCATGCCAGTTCCATCCGGAAAAGAGCAGTGATATCGGACTTCAGATTTTAAAGAACTTTTCAGAACTGTAAAAATAAAAAGGATGGAGATTGGCGATGTTTACAAAAAGAATTATTCCATGTCTTGACTGTAAGAATGGCAGAGTGGTAAAAGGAACGAACTTTGTGGATTTAAGAGATGCCGGTGATCCGGTAGAGGTCGCATCCATGTATGATAAATCCGGCGCAGATGAGCTGGTGTTTCTGGATATTACGGCATCGAGTGACGGAAGAAATACAACGGTTGATTTGGTAAGGAAAGTGGCAGAACGTGTATTTATCCCGTTTACGGTTGGCGGTGGAATCCGCAGTATCGATGATTTTAAAGTATTGTTAAGAGAGGGTGCAGATAAGATTTCTGTTAATTCTGCTGCCATTATGAATCCACAGTTAATCAGTGATGCGGCAGATAAGTTCGGCAGTCAGTGTGTGGTGGTTGCGATTGACGCAAAGCGTCAGGAAGACGGACACTGGAGTATTTATAAAAACGGCGGACGGGTTGATATGCAGATGGATGCTGTAGAATGGGCAATGAAGGCTGAAAAGCTGGGTGCCGGAGAGATTCTTTTAACGAGTATGGACTGTGATGGTACAAAAGCAGGATACGACATTGAGCTGACCCGTACCATAGCGGAAAATGTTTCCATTCCGGTGATTGCATCAGGCGGTGCCGGTAATATGGAACATTTCTATGATGCATTTACAGAAGGCAAGGCAGATGCGGCACTGGCGGCGTCATTATTCCATTATAAAGAAATGGAAATCCGTGATTTGAAGAAATATCTTGCCGGAAAAGGCATTTCCGTCAGATTATAGGCAGATAGTGTGAAAACAGACATCTATGATGGCAGATGAGAAATCGCCTGTGCGAATTTCTCATCGCATCTTCGCAACAAGTTGCTCAGAAATGAGGATTAATACGATAACACAAATGTACGAATAAACACAAAAGCAGGAAAAGAGGCAGTGGAAACGATGAGTATGATAGATAATGACTGGCTTCCGGCAATTCAAGATGAATTTAAAAAAGACTATTACCGGGATTTATACCGGTTTGTAAAAGAGGAATATTCAAACACAGTGATTTACCCACCGGCAGAGGATATTTTTAACGCATTTCATTTTACACCGCTTAGCAAGGTCAAGGTATTATTGCTGGGACAGGACCCGTATCATAATGAACATCAGGCACATGGATTGTCCTTTTCGGTTCTGCCGGAGCAGAAGGATATTCCGCCGTCATTGCAGAACATTTATAAGGAACTGCATGATGACTGCGGCTGCTATATCCCGAATAACGGTTATTTAAAAAAATGGGCAGACCAGGGTGTATTACTGTTAAATACCGTGCTTACAGTGCGGGCTCATCAGGCAAATTCACATCAGGGACACGGCTGGGAACAGTTTACGGACGCGGTAATTCATGCAGTCAATGCGCAGGACAGACCGGTTGTATACATGCTCTGGGGCAGACCGGCACAGAGCAAAATTCCGATGCTGACGAATCCGAAACATCTGATATTAAAAGCACCGCATCCAAGTCCGTTGTCGGCATACAGAGGATTCTTCGGCTGTAAGCATTTTAGTCAGGCAAATGCGTTTTTGGAAGAACACGGTATCGAGCCGATAGACTGGCAGATTGAAAATATATAAAATAATTAGCTAAAATCTTAAAATAAAACTCCCGGAACATAGGGCAGATATGTTATCGTATTGCCATGTGTTCCGGGAGTTTTAGCATTAACGTACATCACATAAAAAAGAAAGATGCACCATAACAAGTGCATCTTCCTTTGATGTTACAGAAGCGGCTAGTAAATCAGCCGCTTCTTTTGCTTTTCTTGTTTGATTTAATCGTCAAAATCTTCTTCTGTACCGGCGACAGCACCGATAACGGAAATCAGAACAACCACTGCGAAGATAGAAACCGCTACGCCGATGATTGGTCCTAAAAATAATAAAAAGTTCATGTGTTACACCAGCTTTCGTTATAAAATTATCAAACCACTTATAGATATAGTATACCCTTAATTTTCAGATTTTTCAAGGTTTTTATTTGCAGTTGCAAGCATCAGCTTGATTCGGTTCAGCTGATTGACTTCGGAAGCACCCGGGTCGTAATCAACAGCAATGATATTAGCTTCCGGGAATGCCGCACGCAGCTCTTTAATAACACCTTTACCGACAATGTGGTTTGGCAGGCATGCAAACGGCTGACAGCAGACGATATTACCGGCACCGTTGTGAATCAGCTCAATCATTTCACCGGTTAAGAGCCAGCCTTCACCCGTCTGGTTACCTAAGGAAACTAAATCTTTGGCAAGGTTTGCAGTTTCCTGAATCGTAGCAGGCGGTGTAAAACGCTTGCTTTCTTTTAATGCCTGTTTTGCACCCTTTCTGAACCACTCAAGCAGTTTAATTACAGAATTATTGATAAATGCAGACTTCTTTGAAGCACCGAGGTAGTCTTTTTTGAAGTTTGCATTTTCTGCGCAGTACAGCAAGAAGCCCATTAAATCCGGCATAACCGCTTCCGCGCCTTCTGCTTCCAATAAGTCAACAAGATAGTTGTTGGCGGCAGGCATGAATTTCACAAGAATTTCTCCGACAATACCGACTCTTGGCTTTTTAATATCCAGTAATTCAATTTCATCAAATTCTTTGACAATACTGCGGATATTTTTATTAAATTCACGCATGGTAACCTTATCCTTTGTCAACTGCCGGATACAGATATTCTTCCATTTTTCATGCAGGGCATTCACAGAACCCGGTACTTTTTCATAAGGACGGGTACGGTATACGACGTTCATGAATACATCGCCGTATACAACAGCCTGCATGGCTTTCTTTAACATCGGCAGTGAATATTTAAAGCCGGAGTTGGACTCCAGACCCTGCGCACTGATAGAAATAACAGGAATATATTCCAGTCCTGCTTTTGTCAGCGCACGGCGGATAAATCCGATGTAGTTGGAAGCACGGCAGCCACCGCCGGTCTGTGTAATAACAATCGCGGTTTTGTGTAAATCATATTTGCCGGAAAGTACGGCACTCATAATCTGTCCGACAACCATCAGGGACGGATAGCAGGCATCGTTATTTACATATTTCAGTCCGATATCAACAGAAGATTTGTTATCGTTGTCCAATACTTCAAAATTGTAGCCGCATGAATTTAATGCCGGTGCTAACAGTTCAAAGTGAATCGGTGACATCTGCGGACACAGAATGGTGTAATTTTCACGCATTTCAGGCGTAAATTCCACACGTTCAAATGCGGCAGATTCAATCTTTCTGTGATAGTGTTTCTTTTCGCGAACACGCAGTGCGGCAAGCAGTGAACGGACACGGATTCTTGCAGCACCGAGGTTGTTGACCTCATCAATCTTTAATACAGTATAAATCTTTCCTGCCTTTGTTAAAATATCATTGACAGCATCGGTTGTAACGGCATCCAGACCACAGCCAAAAGAATTTAACTGGATTAAGTCCAGATTGTCTTTTGTTTTTACATAGCTTGCGGCGGCATACAGTCTTGAATGATACATCCACTGGTCCATAACAATCAAAGGACGGTCTACCTTGCCTAAATGGGAGATAGAATCTTCTGTCAGCACGGCAATCCCGTAGGAATTAATCAGTTCCGGGATACCGTGATTGATTTCAGGGTCTACATGGTATGGACGTCCGGCAAGGACAATACCGCGTTTTCCGGTTTCATCAAGGAACTTGATAACTTCTTCACCTTTTTTGCGGACATCTTCCTTGGACTGCATCATTTCCTTCCATGCGGCAGAAACGGCGGCAGTGACTTCGGCTTTCGGAATGTCCGGGAAATCCTCGCGCAGACGTTTTGCGAGAATTTCCTCATTTTCAAAAGAAAGGAAAGGATTGCGGAAATCAATGTGTTCCGTTATCAATTCTTCTACATTATTTTTAATATTTTCGGCATAAGACGTTACAATCGGACAATTATAGTGATTGTTCGTCTTATCAATTTCCTTATGCTCATACGGAATACAAGGGTAGAAGATGAACTTTACACCCTGCTTAATCAGCCATGAAACGTGGCCGTGTGCGAGCTTTGCCGGGTAACATTCGGACTCGGATGGGATGGATTCGATACCGAGTTCGTAAATTTTACGGCTGGACTGCGGTGAAAGGACAACGCGGTAACCGAGCTTTGTAAAAAATGTAAACCAGAACGGATAATTTTCATACATATTCAGTACACGCGGAATACCGACAACACCGCGGACAGCTTCACTTTCGGAAAGCGGTTCATAACCAAATAAACGTTTTAACTTATAGTCAAACAGGTTTGGCAGTTTTTCGGTACTCTTTTCCCTGCCAAGACCACGCTCACAGCGGTTACCGGTAATAAACTGGCGGTTGCCGGAGAATTTGTTAATGGTCAGATAGCAGTGGTTGGTACAGCCCTGACAGTGGGTCAGTTTTGTTTCGTAGGTTAAGCTGTTAATTTTATCAATAGACAGCATAGAAGAATCCGAAATGCCGTCATAACGTTCCCTTGCAATTAAAGCAGCACCGAAAGCACCCATAATACCGGCAATATCCGGACGGACGGCATCGACACCGGTGATCTTTTCAAAGCTGCGCAGAACAGCGTCATTATAAAATGTACCGCCCTGTACAACGATGTGCTTTCCTAAATCGCCCGGGTCTGAAATCTTAATAACCTTGTAAAGTGCATTTTTAATAACAGAGTAGGCAAGACCGGCAGAAATATCGGCAACTTCAGCACCTTCCTTTTGTGCCTGCTTAACCTTGGAATTCATAAATACGGTACAGCGTGTTCCCAAATCAATCGGGTGCTTTGCAAATAAAGCTTCCTTTGCGAAATCCTGTACACTGAAATTCAGGGACTTTGCAAAGGTTTCAATAAATGAACCACAGCCGGAAGAACATGCTTCATTTAACTGTACGGAATCAACGGTCTGATTCTTAATCTTGATACATTTCATATCCTGACCGCCGATATCAATAATACAGTCAACCTCCGGGTCAAAAAATACGGCGGCATAGAAGTGGGAAACTGTTTCTACTTCGCCTTCATCGAGCATCAATGCAGATTTAATTAATGCTTCGCCGTATCCTGTTGAGCAGGAGTGGACAATCTTTGCGCCCTGTGGAAGCCGGTCATAAATTTCACGGATGGCACGGATTGTTGTTGCAAGCGGAGAGCCGTTGTTACTGCTATAGAAAGAGTAAAGAAGCTTTCCGTCTTCGCCGACAAGGGCAACCTTTGTCGTTGTTGAACCGGCATCTATACCCAGATAACAGTTTCCGCGGTATTCGGCTAAAGAGCGTGTTTCAACCTTGTGAGCGGCATGACGATTCTGGAACGTGTCATATTCTTCCTGATTCTTAAAAAGCGGTTCCATACGTTCTACTTCAAATTCAAGCTTAATCTTTCCCTGTAACCGTTTGATAATATCTTCAACGGGAACGCAGACCTCTTCCTTATAATTCATGGCAGAACCGACTGCTGCAAAAAGGTGTGAATGTTCCGGTGCGATAATTTCATCCGGTGCAAGGCTTAATGTTCTGATAAATGCAGCCTTTAATTCAGACAGGAAATGCAGCGGACCGCCTAAGAAAGCAACGTTTCCGCGAATCGGTTTACCGCAGGCAAGACCGCTGATTGTCTGGTTGACAACCGCCTGAAAAATAGAAGCAGATAAGTCTTCCTTTGTTGCCCCTTCATTGATAAGCGGCTGGATATCCGACTTTGCAAATACACCGCAGCGGGCGGCAATCGGATAAATGGACTTATAATTCTTGGCATATTCATAATAAAAGAACCGGTACCGCCGGCACAGATACCGTTCATCCGCTGGTCAACACCGTTGGTAAAGTAAATGATTTTGGCATCCTCACCGCCCAGTTCGATTGCAACATCACACTGTGGCGCATAGTCCTGTAAGGCTGTCGATACCGCAACAACCTCCTGTGTAAACGGCACATTCAAATGGGTAGCAAGTGTCAGACCGCCGGAACCCGTAATGACAGGGTGAACATGAAATGTTCCCAGTTTGTCTACGGCCTTTTCCAGAAGCTGCTGTAATGTTTCCTGAATATTAGCAAAATGACGTTCATAATCAGAAAACAGAATCTGGTTATTCTCATCGAGAATTGCAATTTTTACGGTTGTAGAACCGATATCAATACCTAATTTATATGTATTCATAAAAACTAAGGCAAAAGCCTTCCTCCTTTATAAATTTAACGCATAATCCATATTTCTGTAAAAAAATGTCGAAAAATATGCAATCTTACCTATTATAATATGAATGAAAGCAAATTTCAACAAATCGTGATTTTTTAATATAAATTTAATGATGATTTGTCCCGGATTCATTGACAAATAAAGGGGTATTACTTATACTTTAAAATATAAGCCGAAAGCAAAAAGGAAAGGACTAGTTTAACGTTATGAAATGGTTCGATAAGTTAGAACGCAAATATGGCAGATATGCCATTCAGAATCTGATGAAGTACATCATTATCGTCTATGCCGTGGGATTCGTAATTCAGATTTTTTATCCGGCAGTCTATGAAGTGTACTTTGCATTGGATGCACAGGCAATTCTCCATGGACAGATCTGGAGAATTTTCACCTTTATTTTACAGCCACCGTCTACAAGCATTCTGTTCATTGTGTTTGTACTGTATTTCTATTACATGATTGGCACAGTGCTGGAACGAAGCTGGGGTGCATTTAAGTTCAATGTGTATTTCTTTTCAGGGGTAATTCTTCACGTCATTGCAGCTATTTTGATTTATCTGATTTTTGGCTACAATTACCATATGAATACGTATTACATCAATCTTGCCCTGTTTATGGCATTTGCCTATGAACAGCCCGACATGGAAGTGCTGTTGTTTTTCGTATTGCCGATTAAGATTAAATGGCTCGCATGGTTTGACGGTGCGCTTTTTGCCATTACAATTATCGGCGGATATGCGGTAACGTTTCTTCCATATAATATTTGGTACGGACTTGCATCCGTCGGACTGCTGGCAACGAGTGTATATGCGTGTTATGTACTGGCAACCGCTGCACTGGTTTCAACGTTAAACTTCATTGTGTTTATGCTGATTACCAGAAAGTCAAAGACGAAGAACCAGACACAGCGTAATTTTAATAAGGCAATGAAGACGGCAAAAAAGGCACAGCAGAATCCAAACCGCAATTTTAACGAGCGTTTTTATAATGCCAACAGTGAAAAGACAACATGGGAGAATGCAAACAGACCGTATCAGCCAAAACCTATGGGCGCGACAAAGCATAAATGTGCGGTATGTGGCAGAACTGAAAAAGACGATGAGAATCTGATTTTCCGTTACTGTTCAAAGTGTCAGCCAAGCCTTGAATACTGTCAGGAGCATTTATACACGCATATCCATGTGTCAAAACCGAAGCCGGATAATGTGATAAACATAAATAAGTAAATCAAAAGCTTTGAAAATGATTAAGAATTTAAAGCTCAATATGAAAAATGCATAAAATAATTAAGATAAAACAAAAAATACATTTTGTTTTTCGGATTGTTTTATGTTACAATATTCCAGTATTGATATTATTGACACTTTATGGCATAATTCGTAATTGTGCGTTGAAGTATTAATGAAGATAGAAAATATGAGAAAGCATATTTGGAGGTTATTATAATGAAAAAGACAAAAATTATTTGTACAATGGGACCGAATACCAATGACAGAGAACTGATTAAGCAGTTAGCACTCAATGGTATGGATATTGCAAGATTCAACTTTTCTCATGGTGATCATGATGAACAGTCCGGACGTTTTGCATTAGTAGAAAGTGTTCGTCAGGAACTTAATATCCCGATTGCGACTTTACTTGATACAAAGGGACCTGAAATCAGAACAGGTGCTTTAAAGGATGATAAAAAGGTTACATTAAAGGAAGGTCAGAAGTTCACACTGACAACAAGAGAAGTAATAGGTGATGAAACAATCGGACACATCACATATGCAGGTCTGCCACAGGATATTGAAGCAGGCAACACGATTCTTGTTGATGATGGTCTGATTGAATTAAAGGTTACAAAGGTTGTTGATGGAACAGATATCGAATGCAGCGTTGTAAACGGCGGTGAATTAGGTTCTAAGAAGGGGGTCAACGTACCGAATGTAAGCATTAAGCTTCCGGGTATCACAGAAAAAGATAAGGACGATATCATTTTCGGTATTGAAAAGGGCTTTGATTTTATCGCAGCTTCTTTTGTAAGAAATGCAGCATGTATTCAGGAAATCAAGGAAATCTTATGGGCTCACGATGCAGATATTCCGGTTATTGCCAAGATTGAAAATGCAGAAGGTATTGCAAACATCGATGAAATCATCCGCGTAGCTGACGGTATTATGGTTGCACGTGGTGATATGGGTGTTGAAATTCCGGCTGAACAGGTTCCACACATTCAGAAGGAAATCATCAGAAAGTGTAATGCAGCTTATAAGCCGGTTATTACAGCAACACAGATGTTAGATTCCATGATCCGCAACCCGCGTCCTACAAGAGCTGAAGTAACAGATGTTGCCAATGCGATTTATGACGGAACAGACGTTGTTATGCTTTCAGGTGAAACAGCAAACGGTAAGTATCCGTTAGAAGCATTAAAGATGATGGCTAAGATTGCTGAAACAACAG
>QWCB01004902.1_pt1 | contig 10228 bp, 12 predicted proteins | sample 1972511 | NCBI WGS metagenome assembly QWCB01 (sample SAMN09866719, study PRJNA288562) | Human gut metagenome isolate term5_stool, whole genome shotgun sequencing... | isolation source: gut | host: Homo sapiens | place: USA: California
TCCGGGATGCCGGGTGCAGACAGTATCTGCTGTCCGCTACCGAACGCGAAATGCTGGCAGGGCAGCTTGCACCGCTCGACATCGCGTCCTTTTTTGACGACATCGTCGGACAGGATGACACGCGGGCGCACGGCAAGCTTGCAGCAGCAGTAGAATGGTCACAGCCGAAGACCTTCCCAGGGAATACAGGGTCCACCCCATGCGGTAGGCAAAGATCGGCACCGTCTCCGTGGAGGTTCCCGGACCTCCCCCTGTCAGGAGGAATATCAGGTCAAAGCTGTTAAAGATCCAGATTGTCCGCAAAATGATGAGCAGCCCCACAACGACTCTCACAAACGGGAGCGTAATAAAACGAAATCGCTGAAACGGACTGGCTCCGTCAATTTGGGCCGCTTCGTACAAATCCCTGGAAATCGTCTGCAGGCTGGCCAGAATATTAATGGCAAACAACGGAACTCCAAACCATACGTTGATCAGGCTTACTGTCAGCATGGCAATCTTCGGATTGGCAAGGAACTGAATCGGCTGTGCAATCAGATTCCACTGAAGCAGCTTGGCATTGACGATTCCATATAAATCATTTAATGTCATTGAAGGTTCTTATTCAATGCACTCAGATCTTCAAAAATATTATTCGTATTCTGTTTTCTTAACCGTGAGTAAAGAAGAACAACTTTCAAGACTTGAAAAAAGGAACCCAAATATGTTGAACAATTTTATTCAACGATGGATTCCTTTAGAAGAACTTTATTTTAAGACTTTTTCAATCCAAGACATATGTGACATAAAAATAGATACATCAAAGGCCTGAATCATCAGGCCTTATTTACATTATTCAACTTGTTCATCTTCCATACTGACAATACGACCTTCTCTTTGTCCAAGATCATATTTTTCACGGTACTCAGCCAATGTTGTTTTATAATCGTCACCTTCAATCGCATATACTTTGGAATCGTGAATATGAATATCTGTATCTTTTTCACGAATCTTAATCAAAGCCACCATACTACTTGCACAGTGTGTAGCGATACGGTTTAAACTATTTAATAAATCATTGAATACTGTACCTTCTTCAAGGCCACAGTTTCCTTGTGATAAACGTTCAACGTGACGCAATTTCATTTCGTCACAAAGTCCACGAATGACAATTCCTAATGGAGATACGCGTCGAGCCAAAGCCAAATCATCTTCTAAATAAGCATGATATGTCATATTCATAGATTCACGAACAGCCTCCATAACAAGGTTTAACTCATCCATAGCGGCTTCTGACATTTCCATACGATTATCATTGATACTCTTTGACATCTCGGCAATATCTGCAGCGTGATCACCAATTCTTTCAAAGTCACTAATTGTATGAAGATATAAAGAAGCTTGTCGAGTTTGTTCTGTATTTAATGCTTGTTTTGTCAGCTGCATTAAATAAGAACCTAAACGTGCTTCATATTTATCAATCAATTTTTCTTTACGATGTACTTTATCATATTTTTCTGGTTTAAACTCATTGATCAAGTTCATTGAACGATTCACGTTATTACGCACCTTTTTAGCCATACCATTCATGACACGATGACATTGTGCAATCGCCAAAGCAGGATACGGAATCAAACGTTCTTCTAGTAAATCAAAGTCAGCTTGTTCTGCTAGATCTTCAGGACTGTCTTTAATAATACGCATCAATAATTTTTCAATTTGAGGAATGAACCAGAATAATACTAATACATTTCCACAACGAATAGCTGTATTCATTAATGCGATATTTACTGGAGACATAACTTTATTCACAAAGCTATACTGCATAAATACATTTGAACCATAGAATAGAATTGACCAGATAATCATACCAAATAAGTCGTTGATCAAATATTCTAATGCGGTACGTTTACCATTTTTATTTGCACTTAAGGCAGAAATCAACACAGGACATGCAGCACCAATACCAATTCCTAAGTTAATTGGAAAGGCTGCCGCAAATGTCAATGAGCCTGTCATAGATAGTGCCTGCAAAATACCAATCGCAGCACTTGAGCTTTGTAAAACAGCAGTAAACAAAATACCAACAAGAATACCCATGATTGGATTTGAGAACATTGTAAGCATACTAATGAATGTTTCGTTCGTTCTTAAAGGCGAAACGGCTCCACTCATTTGTTGCATACCTGTCATTAAAATCGCAAAACCAAGCATGATATTTCCAACATTTTTATGTGTTGTACGTTTTCCAAATGTTTTTAAACAAATACCAATAAACGCAAACAATGTTGTGATCGTAGCTGTTGAAAATAAGCTTGCGATTCCACTTGATCCACCAACATAAGATAAACACAATATCCAACCGGTAATACTTGTACCAATATTGGCACCCATGATAATACCGATAGCTTGTCTTAGTTTCATCATACCTGAGTTAACAAAACCAATGACCATTACTGTCGTAGCACTACTAGACTGAATAACAGAAGTAACACCTGCACCTAAGGCAACACCTTTTAAACTTGTGTTTGTCATCTTGTACAAGAATGCTTCTAACTTGTTACCGGCTACGCTTTTTAGTCCATCGCCCATTAATGACATACCGAACAAAAATAACGCAATGCCTCCTAATAGGGATAAGACCATTGTAACTATTTCCATCTTGAACTCCTTTATAAAATGAATATTTAATTTTCAATTTTTACGCATATTGCGACGTCTTTATTATGCAATAAAAACAATGTCAAAACAATATTAAATTTATGTTAATTTTCTGTAAAATGAAGTTTTTTTCTGAAAACGCTTTAAAAAAGATGACTTTAGAAACCTAAAATCATCTTTGCGATCATCTCAAAAAATTGAATCATATTTGAACGTAACATACCCAACGGATAATCTAATAAACCTGAAAAAATCAATAAGATAAATAATAGATTCATCCATGGTGCACCATCAATAAATTTATAGTATTTATCATCGGGTAAAAACGAAAACAATACTTTTGAGCCATCTAATGGTGGTACTGGAATCAAGTTAAAAATGCCAAATCCAGTTGAAATCAATCCTGTATATGTCAATGTATTCGATATAAAATATCCTACACTAGACATCATAAAATATGGAGCAAATTTATAGAGTGCATAAAATAAAAATATACAAATAAAGCTTAATAGAAAGTTTGCGATTGGACCCGCAAAACTTGTCCATATGATTCCTGTCTTCGCATCTTTGTAGTAACGTGCATCCACGGGTACTGGTTTTGCCCAGCCAAATCCACATACTAATAGACAGACAAGTCCAATCCAGTCAACATGTTTAAAAGGATTTAAGCTCAATCTACCTTCCATCTTAGCCGTAGGATCTCCCATCCAATAGGACACAAGTCCATGTGCCGTTTCATGAATCGACATGGAAAGAACAACGGCAATGACAAGATAAATAATATTTGATAAATTAAACATTAAATCTAAAGTGCATTACATCGCCATCTTGAACGACATAATCCTTTCCTTCTAGACGTAAGCGTCCTGCTTCTTTGATAGCTAATTCGCTACCCAATTCATCGATATCTTCAAAACGATATACTTCAGCACGAATAAATCCCTTCTTGAAATCTGTGTGGATAACACCTGCACAATCCGGTGCTTTCATACCTTTTTTAAATGTCCATGCACGACATTCATCTTCTCCAGCCGTTAAGAATGTACATAGATCCAATACGGCATAAGCCTTTTGAATCAATTGATCCAAACCAGATGTTTCAACACCTAATTCTTCTAAGAAAGCATCTTTTTCTTCTTTATCTAAACCAGACAATTCTTCTTCCATTTGCGCACATAAGGCAACAACCTGGTTATTCTGGCTTTGTGCATATTCTTTTACTTGATTATAGTAAGCACATGAATCTGGATCCATGATACCTTCATCATCTAAGTTGGCAACATAGATCATAGGTTTAGCTGTCAATAAGTTATAGCCTTTCATCAAGATTTGTTCATCTTCATTCAACTCTAATGAACGAGCTGGTTTTCCTTCTTCTAAGATTGGTTGTAAACGATCTAATAAAGCCAATTCATCCAATGATTCTTTATCCTTGTTTGTCTTAGCCTTACGTTCGATCTTACTTCTACGATTTTCAATTGTCTGAAGATCCGCTAAAGTTAATTCTAGATTAATAATTTCAATATCACGAATTGGATCTACACTATTTTCAACGTGTGTGATATCTGGATTGTCAAAACAACGAACTACGTGACAAATCGCATCTGTTAAACGAATGTTTGATAAGAATTGGTTACCAAGTCCTTCACCTTGACTTGCTCCCTTAACTAATCCCGCAATATCTGTAAATTCAAATGTTGTATAGATTGTTTTTTTCGGATTGAAGATTTCAACTAAGCGATCAATACGATAGTCTGGTACTTCTACAACACCTACATTGGGCTGAATTGTCGCAAATGGATAGTTTGCGGCTTCTACTTGTGATTTCGTGATAGCGTTAAATAAAGTTGACTTTCCTACGTTTGGAAGACCAACGATTCCTGCAGTTAATGGCATAAATTCAATACATCCTCTCTATTCTTCTTCATGTCGAATTACTTTTTTTAATTTCTTTTCAAATTTTTGTCTAGGCATTAAAACACTGGCTCCACAACCTAAACATTTAATTCGAATATCAGCACCCATACGAATAATTTTCCATTCATTGGACTTATGACAAGGATGCTCTTTTTTCATTTCTACAATATCATTTAATCCATATTCCATAATTATTCTCCTTGCACATGCATATGATATGCATCCAGCGTATTCGATAATAACATACAAACCGTCATTGGACCAACACCTTTTGGCACTGGACTTACATAACTTGCCTTTTTCGCAACCGATTCAAAGTCACAATCCCCTACAAGTTTTCCATTGACACGATTGATACCTACATCAATAACGACAGCTCCTTCTTTTACCCAATTTTCATTGACCATTTGAGCAACACCCATCGCAACAATTAAAATGTCGGCTTGTGAAGCAATTTTTTCAATATCCGGTGTCTTTGAATGAACGATTGTCACTGTCGCATTCCGATTTTGAAGCAACAGGGCAACTGGTTTGCCTACAAGGTTACTTCTTCCGCAGACCACAGCACGTTTACCAGATAAATCTTTACATCCAATGGAATCTAACATAGCCATAACACCTTGTGGCGTACAAGGAATAAAGCCTGGGCGATTCGTAAGTAAACAACCAGCATTCATGGGGTGTAAGCCATCTACATCTTTTTGTGGATCAATCAACTCTAAAACTGCTGTTTCATCTAAATGCGAAGGCAAAGGCATTTGCACTAAAATACCATCGACTTCAGAATCTAGGTTCAAACTCATAATCACATCATTTAATTCTTTTTGCGATACATTTTCATCTAAACGAATTGTTCTTTGAAGCATCCCAATAGAAGAACAAGCCTTTTCTTTACCACGAACATAAGACATACTTGCCGGATCATTTCCAACAAGTACAACACTTAATAATGGTAGCCTTGCCCCTTCTGCACGGATGTCATCAATTTTTTGTTTCATATCCGCCTTGATTCGATCCGCAAGTGTATTTCCATATATAATTTCCATTAAAATAACTCCTTTGAATCCAATACAATGGTTACTGGACCATCATTCAATAATTCAATCTTCATATCAGCACCAAAAATACCTGTTTCAACATGCATACCTTGTTCTTGTAGTTTCTGATTGAATTGATCATACAATGTTGTAGCTAAATCTGGTTTCCCTGCATTTGTAAAACTTGGGCGATTCCCCTTTTTACAATCCGCATATAAGGTAAATTGAGAAATAGAAAGAATACTTCCTTCTACATCTTGTATGGATTTATTCATCTTCCCATTTTCATCTTCAAAAATTCGCAAGAATAAAATCTTATGAATCATTTTATCAATAATTTCATTTGTATCTTCATTATTGAATCCTACAAAAATACAATATCCATAATCAATTTGACCTGTTATTTGACCATCTACCGTACATTTTGCGTTCTTTGCTCTTTGAATTACTACTCTCATCCTTTTTTCTCCAATATACAAACACTAAGGCTTACAATGCCCTCTTCATTTCCTACAAAACCAAGTTTTTCTCCACGCGTAGCCTTAATTGAAACATCTTCTATGTCACAATGCAATACATTTGAAATATTCGTTCGCATAGAAACAATGTGCGGTGCCATTTTAGGTCTTTCGGCCAAAATAGTCGCATCTACATTACCAATCTGATATCCCATTTCATCCATCATATCATAGATATGTCCTAATAAGACAAGACTGTTCGCACCTTTATATTTAGGATCTGTATCTGGAAAATGTTTTCCTAAATCACCTAGGGCAAGAGCGCCTAAAATACTTTCGCCAATCGCATGTGTTAAAACATCAGCATCCGAATGTCCTAAAAGTCCTTTAGAATGTTCAATTTCTACTCCGCCCAAAATAAGTTTGCGACCCTCTACAAGCTGATGAATATCTACGGCTTGTCCAATACGTATATTATGCATAAACCACCTTAGACGTTCTTTCAGCGCGTTTTCCAAGCTCTTCGTCTCTATAGCCTAAAATACAATGTCCAATACCTTCATAAGATTCTGGTATTCCCCATTTGTTCTTTAATTCTTTTCCATATTCTGTTTCAAACACTTCTTTAGCACGGTGGATCCAACATGAATCAACACCTAAGGCATTTGCAGCATTCATTAGATTCCCCATAGCCAAAGCTCCATCGTATAAATATGTAGGTGCATGGGTATCCGCGAAGACAATAATCAAACTTTTTGCACCATAAAATGGGTCTGCCGATGAATTCATAACCTCTGCATTCTTTTTAGATAATTCTTTTACTAATTCTTCATCCTCAACAGCTACAAAGGCAAAGATTTGACGATTCATGCCACTAGGTGCACATTGCCCGGCATAAATAATTTTTTCAACCAAATCATGGCTCACCTTTTTGTTATTATATTTTCTTACACTTCTTCTCTCTACAAGATTTTTATATGCTTCATTCATAATATTTTGCCTCCAAAACCATCTCATATTATACAATACAAAATCTTATTATACAAAAAAAGCCTGGCTAAAAAGCCAAGCTAAAATTTAAAATTATCTAACAACACGAATGAATTGTGGAGATGCTGCTGTGCTTAAATATGCACTAGCAATTACAGTCTTACCTTCGTAGTTTCCATGAACAGCTTGTCCATTTCCAATATAGATAGCGATGTGGTCAACACCACGTCCACCATTGTTGTAGTACAATAAGTCACCTTCTTGAGGATCGTTAGTGTAGTATCCATATTGACCTGCGTATTGATCTGGCCATAATTGATAAGCATCACTTACACCGGCATTTGCCAAGGCTTGTTGTACAACTTGTGTACACCATAATCCATCAGTTACACCTACTAATTTCTGTGCTTCAGCAGAAATTCTTTGTCCTAAAGTACTAGTTGCTGGTGTTTCTGCAGGAGCTTGTACTTCTGGTGCTGGAGTTGTTTGTTCTGGAGCAGGTGTTACAGTCTGTTCAGGAGCTGGAGTCTCAGTTTGTTCTGGAGCAGGTGTTACAGTTTGCTCAGGAGCTGGAGTCTCAGTTTGTTCTGGAGCAGGTGTTACAGTCTGTTCAGGAGCTGGAGTCTCAGTCTGTTCTGGAGAAGGTGTTACATTTTGTTCAGGAGCTGGAGTCTCAGTTTGTTCTGGAGCAGGTGTTACAGTCTGTTCAGGAGCTGGAGTCTCAGTCTGTTCTGGAGCAGGTGTTTCTGCTGGAGTTTCAGTTGTATCTGTTGCTTCAGTTGTAGTTACTGGAGTTTCAACTACTTCTGCGGCTTTTTGTTCTGTTTCTTCTTTTACAGCTTCTTGACTAGCTGTTGCTACTGTTTCTTTCACTTCCCCTGTAATGTTACTTGAAACACTAGCTGTTGTTGCTTTTTCAGTCTTTGAAGAATTTACTGTTCCATCTTCTGAGAAATAGTAAGATTTTCCTTCGATTTCTTGCCATCCTTTTGCCACAGTTTTATCTTCATTGACATAGCGATCACCATGCCATCCTGGTTCTTCCTTAGCTGCAACTACTGTTGCCACAACAGGGAAAGCAGATGCTACACATAAAATCGCTGCGACTTTTTTACCATTATTTTCTACAAAGTTCATTTTATTCTACCCCCTATTTAAAATAGTTCACGATTAGTTTACCACGAAACCACCTCACAAACAACCCTAAATTTTATTTTCGGTTAGAAACAACTAAAAATAAAAGGCCTCAAAGAGGCCTAGATAATCATCAATTATTTTGTTTTTTCAATGATTTCTGTGAAGCTATCTTCCTTCAAACTAGCACCACCAATTAATGCACCATCGATATCTGGTTGAGCCATATATTCAACGATGTTATTAGGTTTAACACTTCCACCATATTGGATACGTACTTTTTCAGCAGCTTCTTCACCATACATAACCTTAACTTGGTCACGTACGATCTTACAGCAGTTTTCAGCAATTTCAACTGAAGCAGATTTTCCAGTTCCGATAGCCCAGATTGGTTCGTAAGCAATTACCATTTCACCAACACATTTTGGACATAAGTCAGCTAAAGAACCAGCTAATTCTTCACGAATTACTTTTTCTGAATTTCCAGCATCGTAATCAGCTTCTGTTTCACCAACACATAAGATTGGAGTGATTCCAGCTTTAATCAAACGTTTTGCTTTTTTGTTTACTGTTTCATCAGTATCACCGAACATTTCACGACGTTCTGAGTGACCGATAATGCAATATTTAACTCCCATTTCTTCTAACATAGGAACACTAACTTCACCAGTGAAAGCTCCACTATCTTCAAAGTGGCAGTTTTCAGCAGCTACAACTAAGTTTTTAGCGTGATCCAATGCAGTTCTTAAATCAGTAAATGGACATCCAATTCCATAAGTAGCATTTTCGCTAGCAGCAACACCATCAACAGCTTCGAAGAAAGCTTTTGTTTCAGCGTTGTTTTTGTTCATTTTCCAGTTTCCAACGATAATAGGTTTTCTCATCTTAAGTACATCTCCTTATTACTTTTCGCTGATAATAGCGATACCAGGTAATGTTTTACCTTCCATATATTCCAAACTAGCTCCACCACCAGTTGAAACGTGAGAGAATTTGTCTGCATATCCTAATTGTTTTGCAGCAGCAGCATCAGAGATAGCTTTACATACTTCTTCAGTACCTTTAGCGAATTTAGGCATTTCGAATACACCCATAGGTCCATTCCATACTACAGTTTTAGCACCAGCTAAAGTTTTTCTGAACAATTCAACAGATTTAGGACCAATATCTAATCCCATCCATCCATCAGGAATTTGACCAGCATCAGCAACACTAGTGTTAGCTTCTTCACTGAATGCATCAGCGATTACGTTATCTACAGGAAGAACTAATTTGTCTCCAGCTTTTTCTAAATATTCTTTTGCTAAATCCAATTTGTCATCTTCAACTAATGAAGTACCGATTGAACCACCAACAGCTTTAGAGAATGTATAAGCCATTCCACCACCGATGATAACTTTGTCAGCTTTTTTCAATAAGTTGTCAACAACATCGATCTTACTAGATACTTTAGATCCACCAATGATAGCTACAAATGGGTGAGCTGGTTCATCAACAGCTTTTCCTAACATTGTAACTTCTTTTTCAACTAAGAATCCTAATCCATTTTCTTTAATGTTTGTAGGGATACCTACAGTAGAAGCGTGAGCACGGTGAACAGATCCGAATGCATCTTCAACGAATACTTCACCTAAGCTAGCCCAATATGCACCTAATTCAGGATCGTTTTTACTTTCGCCTTTTTCGTAACGAGTATTTTGCATTAATACGATTTCACCATCAGCTAATGCATTTACAGCGTTTTCTAATTCTTCACCACGAGTTACTGGGCAGAAAGTTACTTTTACATCTGGTAACAATTCTTGTAAACGTACGGCTACGCATTCCAAGTTGTTTTTAGCTTTGTCTTCTTCAGTCTTAACTTTTCCTAAGTGAGACATCAAAATAACTTTAGCTTTGTTTTCTACTAAATATTTAATTGTAGGTAAAGCCATTACGATACGGTTATCATCTGTGATAACACCATCTTTTCTTGGCACGTTAAAATCACAACGTACGATGACCTTTTTTCCAGCTACATCAAGGTCTTTAACAGTTCTCTTTGTCATGTAT
>QWCB01004238.1_pt1 | contig 10225 bp, 10 predicted proteins | sample 1972511 | NCBI WGS metagenome assembly QWCB01 (sample SAMN09866719, study PRJNA288562) | Human gut metagenome isolate term5_stool, whole genome shotgun sequencing... | isolation source: gut | host: Homo sapiens | place: USA: California
AAATAGTTTAAACATATATGTCGTAAATAGAGTTCGTTCTTTGATGTATTGAAGAATTTTATTGTTGAAAAATCCATGATTTATGGTAGTATATATGAAAGAGAAATTGGATTTGAAAAGGGACTTTTTAAATCCATTTTTTTAAGATCACAAGGAGGATTATATGAACAAAAATTCGTTATTATCCATGAGAGATCTGTCAGTTGAAGACATCTATAGCATTCTTGATGATGCTAGACTTTTTAATAGTTCCTTTAAAGATTGGCAATTACCAATGCAGAAAGCATTGGTTGCTAATCTTTTTTTTGAGGCTTCAACTCGAACACATTTCTCATTCGAAAGTGCACAGCACCAATTAGGATGCCAAGTAGCCGATTTTGCGGCAGGAGCATCTAGTGTCACAAAGGGAGAAACTCTTTATGATACAGTAAAGACATTTGAATCAATTGGGTATGACATGGTGGTGATCCGTCATTCTCAAGATGAGTATTTTAAAGAATTGGAAAATATCAATATTCCAATTTTAAATGCTGGAGATGGTGCAGGAAACCATCCAACACAATGCTTGTTAGATTTACTAACTATGCAAAATGAGTTTGGCACACTAGAAGGCTTAAATGTAGTAATCTGTGGAGATATCTTACATTCAAGAGTGGCTGCCAGTGATAAGGAAGCTTTAGAAAAATTAGGGTCAACCGTTCGTTTTGCCGGACCAAAAGAATGGGAAAGACCTGGCTATCCAACAATTGACTTTGATGAAGCCATTGAATGGGCAGACGTTGTCATGATGCTTCGTATCCAGAAAGAAAGAGGTTCTGGAATGGCCGGTATGACAGATAGTGAATACTTAGAAAAGTATGGTCTTACAAAAGAACGTTATGCAAGAATGAAAGACAAGGCTATCGTGATGCATCCAGCTCCTGTTAATCGTGGTGTTGAAATTGATACGGATTTAGTGGAAGCTGAAAAATCAAGAATTTTTGAACAAATGCACAATGGTATGTTGGTTAGAAAGGCCGTTATTAAACGTGGATTTGGTTTTGCTCCATTCAAGGAGAAAAAATAAGTATGCGTTTAATCAAAAATGGTCAAGTTTTAATTGACAATCGTCTCGAAAAGAAAGATATTTTAATTGACGAAGGAAAGATCATTCAGATTGATGATTCTATCTTGAAAGACTGTGATACAGTGGATGCCACAGGCTTAACTGTAATTCCAGGATTAGTGGATGTACATGTGCATTTTAGAGAACCTGGACACAGTGAAAAAGAAACCATTCATACAGGTAGTTTAGCGGCGGCACATGGAGGATTTACTTCTGTGTTTGCGATGCCAAATGTCATTCCTTTTCCAGATGATGTAGACACAATGAAAGACTATCAACAATTAATCAAAAAAGAATCTGTAGTACATACATATCCATATGCTTGCATTACATTAGAAGAGGCAAGTAAAGAAGTAGTGGATATGAAGGGTATCAAAGAATTAGGTGTATGCTGGTTCAGTGATGATGGTGTTGGGGTAGCTACACCAGAAATCATGAAAGAAGCCATGGAAAAGGCGAAAGAAAATGACTGCATGATTGTAGCTCATACAGAAGACATGCGTTATCGCAGACCAGGGGCTTGTGTACATGACAGTGAAGTTGTGACATCTAAGGGCTGGATTGGAATCCCAAGTGCCTGTGAAAGTGCACAATTGATTCGTGATTTAGAAATCACAAAAGAAATAGGAAACGCTTATCATGCTTGCCACATTTCAGCTAAAGAAAGTGTAGAAGCATTAAAAAACGCAAAAGAATCAGGTTCGAATGTAAGTGCTGAAGTTACAGTACACCACTTATTATTGGAAGATAAAGATGTGGCTGGACCAAACTGGAAAATGAATCCACCTTTAAGAAGTCATGAAGACCGTATGGCTTTGATTGAAGGCTTGGAAAACGGAACATTGGATTGCATTGCCAATGACCATGCACCACACACCTCTGAAGAAAAGAAGCGTTCTATGGATAAAGCACCATTTGGGATTGTTTCATTAGAAAGCGCATTTGCCTTACTATACACAGAGTTTGTTCACCGCCAAAAGCGTTGGACATTGGCTCAATTGGTAAATTGGATGTCGGCTGCACCTGCTAAGCGTTTTGGCTTAGAGAATATAGGACAAATTAAAGAGGGCTATAATGCCGATTTGGTTTTAGTAGATTTAGAACATGAATCTTTGATCGACATAGATACATTTGAATCCATGGGGAAAAATACGCCATTTAATGGTTGGAGCGTAAATGCGCAAGTAAAGGAAACCATTGTAGATGGAAAAACAGTATGGAAAGGATAAAACATGGAAATGTATTAATGACAATTGATGATGAGAATAAACAAGAAGCACTAGAATTGGCGAAACGCTTCGCAAATATTGGATATGGAATCTATGCAACAAAGGGTACGACAGACTTATTTGAAGCTGAAGGATTGTATGTTCATGGTGCTAGTAAGATTGAAACAGAAGATGGTAAAAACGTTCTAGACATTATTCGTAATGGACGTGTAAACTTTGTCATTAACACAATGTCTAATAAGAAGAACACAAGTGCTGATGGATTCTTGATTCGTCGTGTGTCTGCAGAAAATAACATTTCTTGTATGACAAGTTTAGATACAGCGAATGCATTAGTGAAAGTTTTAGAGTCATTGAGTTTCTCAATGGTTTCTATGAATGAAATGGGGAAATAGTATGCAGGAATTTGCGAAGATTCTGTCGAATGTGGAAATCGCAAAAGATATTTGGAAAATGGAATTGAAAACAGACTTAGCTAAAATAGCTAAGCCTGGTCAATTCATTGAAATCACAGTTCCAGGTTTCTATTTGCGAAGACCCATCTCGATTAGTGAAATTAAGGAAGATATTTTGGTCATTATCTACAAGGTGCTTGGTGAAGGTACTTTAAAAATGACTGAACTTGAAGGAAAATTAGATATCTTTGGTCCACTTGGAAATGGTTTTCCAATTGAAGATAAAGAAGAAGTGTTGTTGATTGGTGGAGGTGTTGGTGTACCACCACTATATGAAACAGCCAAACAATATTTAAGTAAAGATGCACGTGTAACTGTAGTATTAGGTGCAAATGATGCAGGTAGCGTATTCTATGTGGATGAATTTAAGGCTTTAGGATGCGATGTATATGTCGCAACCATGGATGGTTCATTAGGTACAAAGGGTACAGCATTAGATGCGATCAAAGAAAACAATGTGACATGTCCATTTGTGTTAAGTTGTGGACCTTTACCTATGTTGAAGGCAATCAATGAACAATATAGTGAAGGCTATATTTCATTAGAAGCTCGTATGGCATGCGGTCTAGGTGCTTGTATGGGATGTGTTGTGAAAGATGTAGAAGGACATTCATTACGTGTATGTAAGGATGGTCCTGTATTTGAAATGGGAAAGGTGGCTTTATAATGGATATTTCAGTAAAACTACCTGGATTAAATTTAAAAAATCCAATTATTCCAGCTAGTGGATGTTTTGGATTTGGTAAAGAATATGCCGAACTATATGATTTGAGTGTATTAGGTGGTATTGCCATTAAATCGGCTACGCCACAAGAGCGTTTTGGAAATCCTACACCAAGAATTGCCGAAACTCCAATGGGAATGTTGAATGCGATTGGTCTACAAAATAAGGGTGTAGATTCAATTATCAAAAATGAACTTCCATTCCTTGCACAGTATGATACAGAAATCATGGCCAATGTGGCGGGTGCATGTGAAGAAGATTATGTAGAGGTTATCAAAAAATTAAATGATCAGCCAGTAATCAAGGCGTATGAATTAAATATTTCTTGTCCTAATGTAAAACATGGTGGTATTGGTTTGGGAACGAAACCTGAGCTTGCAGCACATGTGACAAAGATTTGTAAGGAAGCAGCTACAAAACCTGTATATGTGAAGCTTTCACCAAACGTAACAGATATTGTAGAAATTGCCAAAGCTGTTGAAGAAGCCGGTGCAGATGGTATTGTATTGATCAATACTTTAATGGGTATGCGCATCAATTTGAAGACGGGAAAACCATTACTTGCCAATGTGACAGGTGGTCTTTCTGGTCCTGCCATTAAGCCAGTTGCGCTAAGAATGGTATATCAAGTGGCACAAGCTGTAAATATTCCAATCATTGGTGTTGGTGGAATTACTTGTGCAGAAGATGTATTGGAATTCTTAAATGCTGGGGCAAGTGCTGTTGAAGTGGGTGCCCAAAACTTTGTGGATCCTTATGTATGTCCAAAAATCATTGAGGATCTTCCAAAAGTATTAGAGAAATATGGATATAAGAATATTGAAGAAGCAGTTGGAAGGAGTTTTAAATAATGAGTAAGACAATTGTAGCACTAGATTTTTCTAGTAAAGAAGAAGTTGTAGATTTCTTAAAACAATTTGATGAACCTGTATATGTAAAGATTGGTATGGAATTAACATATGCGTGTGGTTTAGAAATGGTAAAAACAGTGAAGGAAATGGGTCACCACATTTTCTTAGACTTGAAATTGCATGATATTCCAAACACAGTTAAGGGTGGAATGAAAAACTTAGCGAACTTAGGTGTAGATATTGTCAATGTACACTGTGCTGGTGGTATTGCGATGATGAAGGCTGCCATTGATGGTTTGAATGAAGGGGCTAAAGATGGAAAACGTCCTATGTGTATCGGTGTAACTCAGCTTACTAGTACTTCTAAAGAAGCTATGAATAACGAATTAGGAATTCCAGGTGAAGTGATTGATTGTGTTATTAAATATGCGAAGAATGCCAAAGAAGCAGGCTTAGATGGTGTTGTATGTTCCGTACATGAAGCTAAGGCGATTCACGAAGCTTGTGGAGAAGACTTCTTAACAGTTACTCCTGGTATTCGTTTGGCAAGTGATTCTAAAGATGATCAAAAGCGTGTCGCGACTCCTGCATTTGCGAAAGAACAAGGTTGTGACTATATCGTAGTTGGTCGTTCAATTACGAAGAGTGCTAACCCAGTTGAAACATATAAGGAAATTGAAGCAACTATGTCAAAATAAGGTGTGAGATATCACATCTTTTTTTTACTTTTCTTGTTGAAATTTTTATGATTTGTGGTAGTATACTAAACAGAGAAAATATAGTATTTTTTTCAAAAGGAGGATACGTATGATCAAGAATCCAGCTTTGTTTGTGAAAAAAACGTTAGCGGTTGAGGTGAATAGTATTCTTCGTAGTGCTATACTTTTTAATAGTTCTATTTAAAGATTGGCAATGTATTGTTTGCTAATCTTTTTTTTGAGTAAATAACAGAAAGGACAAATTATGGAAAGACTTTTGATTTTAGAGGATGGAAGTGTATATCGCGGAACAGCGTTTGGTAGTGACAACTTCCAAATTGGTGAATTGGTATTTAATACGTCAATGACGGGTTATCAAGAAATTTTGACAGATAATTCATATTGTGGACAAATTGTAATGATGACATATCCATTGATTGGTAACTATGGAATCAACCGTGATGATAATGAAAGCATGGTTCCATGTGTATTTGGATTTGTCGTTAAGGACTATTGTGAATTTCCAAGCAATTTCAGATGTTCAGAAACATTAGATGATTTCTTAAAACGTGAAAATATTCCAGGTATTTATGATATTGATACACGTGAAATCACAATGAAGATTCGTAACGTAGGTACCATGAAGGCAGTTATGGCTGATGTGGATGCCAATGTAGATGCGGTAGTTGCTGGTTTAAAAGCCGCTGATTTCTTACATGATCAAGTGGCTCGTGTTTCGACAAATAAAGTATTCCCAATCCCAAATCGTGGTAAGAAAGTTGTATTGATGGATTTTGGGGCAAAATTAGGTATTGTTCGTGAACTATCAAAACGTGGATGTGATTTAGTGATTGTTCCATATGATACACCAGCAAGCACAATCTTATCTTATCGTCCAGATGGAGTTATGTTGTCGAATGGTCCTGGTGATCCTACCGATGTAAAAGTCGCTATTGAAACGATTAAAGAATTGATTCCTCAAACGGTTGTATTTGGAATTTGTCTAGGTCATCAGTTGATTTCTTTGGCTTGTGGTGCAAAAACATATAAATTGAAATTTGGACACCGTGGAGCTAACCATCCTGTAGTTAATCTTTCAACAGGTAAAGTAGAAATTACTTCTCAAAACCATGGTTTTGCGGTAGATATTGATAGCTTGAAGGATACGCGTTTGGAAATGACACACCAAGCATTAAATGATAAGAGTTGTGAAGGTGTTCGCCATAAAGATTACCCATGTTTTGCGGTGCAATATCATCCAGAAGCAAGTGCAGGACCTGAAGATTCTCGTTACTTGTTTGATCAATTTATTGAATTAATGGAGGAGAATAAAAATGCCTAAACGTACAGATATCAAAAAAATCTTAGTGATCGGTTCTGGTCCAATTATCATTGGTCAGGCAGCTGAATTTGATTATGCCGGAAGTCAGGCATGTCAATCCCTTCGTGAAGAAGGATATGAAGTTATTTTGATTAACTCAAACCCTGCCACAATCATGACAGATACTGCAATCGCAGACCGTGTTTATATTGAACCTTTGACTGTTGATTTCGCAAAAAGAGTTATTTATAAAGAAAGACCCGATGCCATTTTAGGATCATTAGGTGGTCAAACAGGTTTAAACCTAGTTGTAGAATTACATGAAGATGGAATCTTAGATGAGTTTGGTGTAGAAATTTTAGGTACAGACTTACATGCGATCAACCGTGCGGAAGATCGTGAATTGTTCCGTTCTTTAATGCAGGAAATCAATGAGCCAGTACCAGAAAGTATGATTGTTCATACGGTAGAAGAAGCTGTTGAATTCGCAAGCCGCGAAGGATATCCATTAGTTGTTCGTCCAGCTTATACACTTGGTGGAACGGGTGGAGGTTTCGCCGATGATGAGGCTGAACTTCGTGAAATTTGTGATTCTGGATTAAAGGCTAGTCCTGTACATCAATGTTTGATTGAACAAAGTATTGCCGGATATAAAGAAATTGAATATGAAGTAATGCGCGATGCCAAAGATAATGCGATTGTTGTATGTAACATGGAAAATATTGATCCAGTAGGTGTGCATACTGGAGACAGTACGGTTGTTGCGCCAGTTCAAACTTTGACAGATCGTGAAAACCAAATGCTTCGTAATGCATCTTTAAAAATCATTCGTGCATTGAAGATCTGTGGTGGATGTAACGTTCAGTTGGCATTGAATCCAGATAGTTTCAAATATTATGTCATCGAAGTTAATCCTCGTGTATCTCGTTCATCAGCCTTGGCAAGTAAGGCAACAGGTTATCCAATTGCGAAGATTAGTGCTAAATTAGCGGTTGGTTTAGGTTTGGATGAGATTATCAACCCAATCACTAAAACAAGTTATGCATGTTTTGAACCTGCATTAGACTATATTGTAACTAAGTTTGCACGTTTCCCATTTGATAAGTTCCCTAATGCAGATCGTCATTTAGGAACACAAATGAAGGCGACGGGTGAAATTATGTCGATTGGACGTAACTTTGAAGAATCTTTCTTGAAGGCAGTTCGTTCTTTAGAGATGAAAGTAGATCATATCGATAAAAAAGAATTGGCTGGATTAACGAAAGAAGAATTACTTGAAAAAATCAAGAAGTGTGATGATGAAAGAATCTTTGCGGTTACACAATGGCTTCGCGATGGATATGATATGGAAACCATTCATAATGTGACGAAAATGGATAATTTCTTCTTGTGCCACTTGTTAAGAATTATCAGCTTAGAAAAGCTAATGATGGAAAATCCCAAAGATGTTGAAGTTTTACGTAAATTAAAGAAATACGGCTTTGCGGATAGCTACATTGCACGTAATTGGGATATGAAAGAATTCGACTTATATAACTTGCGTAAAGAAAATGGAATCATGCCAGTATATAAGATGGTAGATACTTGTGCGGGTGAGTTTAAGAGTGCAACTCCATACTTCTATTCAAGTTATGAACATAAGAACGAATCTGAGGTAACAGACCGTAAAAAAATCGTTGTATTAGGTTCAGGACCAATTCGTATTGGACAAGGTGTTGAGTTTGACTATGCGACAGTACATTGTGTACAAACTTTGCGTGAAGAAGGCTATGAAGCTATCGTCATCAACAACAACCCTGAAACTGTATCAACCGATTTCTCAATTAGTGATAAATTGTATTTTGAACCACTAACTACAGAAGATGTAATGCACGTAATTGATTTAGAAAAACCATTGGGCGTTATTGTTCAATTTGGTGGACAAACCGCTATCAACTTAGCCGATTCATTGGTAGAACATGGTGTTAAGATTCTAGGTACTTCACTACACTCTATTGATTTAGCGGAAGACCGTCATGAATTTGAAGCGATGTTACATAAATTGAATATTCCTCAACCTCAAGGTGAAACTGCAGTCACTGTTGAAGAATCACTAGTAATCGCCAATAAGATTGGTTATCCAGTACTTGTTCGTCCAAGCTATGTATTGGGTGGTCGTGCAATGGAAATCGTACATAATGATGATGAATTAAGAGTATATATGGCAACAGCTGTAAAGGAAATCAGTCATGATGCACCAATCTTAGTTGATAAATATATTGTTGGTAAAGAACTAGAAATCGATGCGATTGCGGATGGAAAGAACGTATATATACCAGGTGTAATGGAACATATCGAGCGTGCGGGTATTCACTCTGGTGACTCAATTAGTGTATATCCTACACAGATCATCAATGAGAAGGTGAAAGAAACGATCATTGATTATGGAACAAGAATTGGTGAAGGCTTTGAATTTGTTGGTTTATACAACATTCAGTTCATTGTAGATAAAGAAAACAATGTATATGTATTAGAGGTAAACCCACGTTCCTCTCGTACCGTACCATTCTTATCTAAGATTACAGGTGTTCCTATGTCTCAAATTGCGACTAAGTGTGTATTAGGTGAAAGTATTGAAGATCAAGGCTTAACACCAGGATACCATCCTGAAGATAAAGAAAGAGTCTTTGTCAAAGCACCAGTATTCTCATTTGCGAAATTACGTAGTGTAGATACAGTCTTAGGACCTGAAATGAAATCTACAGGTGAGGCTTTGGGTAGTGATGTCAACTTAGAAAAAGCATTGTACAAAGCTTTAGTAGCTTCAGGAATCAATATTCCTTTACATGGAAGTGTATTACTAACAATTGATGATGATAATAAACAGGATGCTTTAGAAATCGCAAAACGTTTCTATAACATTGGATATGGTATTTATGCGACGAAGGGAACAGCTAAATTCTTAGAAGATAATGGCTTATTTGTACATGTAGCGGCCAAAGTCAATGAGGATAATGGAAATGAAACTGTATTGGATATTATTCGTCATGGTCATGTAAACTTTGTCATCAACACAATGTCAAATAAAGATAATTCTACAAGTAAAGATGGATTCTTGATTCGTCGTGTATCTGCAGAAAATAATATTTCTTGTATGACAAGTTTAGATACGGCACATGCCTTAATTAAAGTATTGGAATCTTTGAGTTTCTCAATGATTTCTATGAATGAAATGGGTAAATAGAGTGTGAGAAATCACACTCTAATTTTTTACAAAAAATTAGCACTTAAGGGTTGACAGTGCTAAAAAGATGACTATAATAAGAATTGAAGTTAGAGATAAGTCAAAAGATATCCCGTAACTTGAAGATAGATTTCATAATCTAGTAATCAGGAGGCGATATTTATGAAGTACTATCCAATGTTTGATTTATTTGATGATTTCTTTACAGGAAACACTACAAGTGATGTCATGAAGACAGATATTGTGGAAAAAGATGGAAACTATGAAATGAGCATGGAACTTCCTGGAGTTAAAAAAGAAGATATCCAGATGGAATTGAAAGATGGATATTTAAAGGTAACTGCTACGCATGGTTCGAACACAGAAGACAAGGATGAAAAAGGTCGTGTTGTTCGTAAGGAACGTGTTAGCGGATCTTATTCAAGAAGCTTCTATGTAGGTGAAGGTATTCATCAGGAAGATGTTAAGGCATCCTTTGACAATGGTGAATTGAAGATCGTTGTTCCTAAGGAAGCACCTAAACAGATTGAAGAAAACAAATTTATCCCTATTGAATAAGGTATCAGGAGGCGATATTTATGAAGTACTATCCAATGTTTGATTTATTTGATGATTTCTT
>QWCB01004240.1_pt1 | contig 10217 bp, 9 predicted proteins | sample 1972511 | NCBI WGS metagenome assembly QWCB01 (sample SAMN09866719, study PRJNA288562) | Human gut metagenome isolate term5_stool, whole genome shotgun sequencing... | isolation source: gut | host: Homo sapiens | place: USA: California
GTGATAAATAATGTGAATCATGAAACCTCCGGAGGTAGTATGTCTATAGAATCTATTCGAAATGAAATCGACGCCGTGGACGACGCACTGGCGGATCTTTTAAAGGCCCGCTTCGATTTGTCTCGCGCCATGGGCGAGGAGAAGAAGAAGGTGGGTCGGGCGGTTTACGATCCCGACCGGGAGGCAGCCCTCCTCGCCCGAGTGGAGAAGAAGGCTGCGCCCTACGGCGGCGAAGTACGAGCCCTCTATGAAAAAATGATGGAACTTTCCCGAAACCTTCAGGAGTAAAACCTCCTCTTGATTATAACCGATTTCACCTATGATATAATCAAGGGAGGAGGGATCCTATGAAAATTTTAATTACAGAAGACGAATCGGCCATTGCCGAAATTATCGCATACAATTTATCCAACGAAGGCTACGAAACCGCCATGGCAAAAGACGGCGTAGACTGTTTGGAAACCTTCGACACCTGGGCGCCGGATTTGGTGCTTTTGGATGTCATGATGCCGCGCATGGACGGCTTTGAAACCTTGCGGGAGATCCGCAAGAAAAGCCGGGTGCCGGTGATTATGCTTACGGCGAAAGATTCCGAAGGCGATCGCATTCGCGGTTTGGAACTGGGCGCCGACGATTATGTGGTGAAGCCTTTCAGCATGGGGGAATTAATCGCCCGCGTGAAGGCGAATTTCCGCCGCCAGGATTTCGAAAACGAAGGCTATTTGCCCGACGAGGTCATCGAAGAGGCGGATCTGAACATCGATCCCGTGAAGTATGAAGTGACGAAGCGGGGGAAGGTCATCGAGCTCACCCTTCGTGAGTTTGAGCTTTTGAAGTACTTAGCTCAGTCGCCGGGCACGGTCTTTAGCCGGGAAACCCTCTTGGAAGAGGTGTGGGGCTATGAATATTACGGCGACATTCGCACCGTGGATGTGACGGTGCGCCGTTTGCGTGAAAAAATTGAAGATGCGGGGGAAGATTTCCGCTACATTCTGACGAAGCGAGGAGTGGGCTATTACTTTGGAGGATAAGCATTATTCCAGCATTAAGTGGCGATTTATTTTTATCTACGTTCTTCTTGTCTTGGTGGTTATGGCCATTATCGGCGCTTTTATCGTCAATCGACTGGAAGACGCGCAGCTGGAGAAAGTACAGACGGACATGGAGCAGACCCTAAGCTCCATGGCCAATTCATCGCCCTATTTGACGGAAACGCCCTGGGATGAGGTGCACAGCCGCATTCAAAACACCTTGGACGCCTGGCGCATCGGAAGCGACGAGGCCATTTATGCCATCGGCCCGGGGCGGGTGCCCAAGATTATTGCCTCCACCAACAACTCCGGGGAGCTTGTGGCGGGGCAAATGCCCTGGGCGATTCCGATTTATCGCCGAAACTGATTTTAGACGGCTTCCGCGGCGAAGGCTCTTCCGTGATTCGCGAAGACGCCAAGACCAAGGTGCGCCACGCCCATTACACCATGCCGGTTTTCGCAAAAGACGGCAGCGTCATGGGCTTATTTTACATGGTCTCCGATTTAAGCGGCCTTTACGGCGTGGTAGACGACGCCCGAGTCATTATGACCTACGCCATGGTGGTGGCCATGGGCATTACCACCCTTCTCGCCTATATTTTGGCCCGCTCCATTACCTTGCCCATTCGGGATGTGACCCGTCAGGCACGGGAAATGGCCGAGGGGAATTTCAATCAAAAGGTCGAGGTCAAGAGCAACGACGAAATCGGCCGATTGGGGAGCATGTTTAATTACCTTACCACGGAACTGGAAGAGACCATCTCTCGCATGGATTCCGAGCGATCGAAGCTGGACACCATGTTCCACTACATGTCCGAGGGGATTGTGGCCGTGGACGCCATGGGCCGGTTGGTTCACGTGAATCCCGTGGCGAAGGAGATTTTGGATCTGGCCGACGACGCCGTGGGCGAAGCCTTCGACATGAAGCGGCTGAACATTCAAAAGATTAATTACTACGACGCCGGCTCCTTAACGGGCCTGAGCCAAATCGAAATTAAAAACAAGTTCTACAACATCCGCTACGCCCCCTACAAAGGGGAGAGCAAGCGGCCTCAGGGGATTATCGCCGTGTTGCAGGATATTACGGAAGAGCACAATTTGGATGTGCTCCGGAAAGATTTCGTGGCCAATGTAGGCCACGAGCTGAAGACGCCCATTACCACCATTAAATCCTACACGGAAACCTTGATGACGGCGTCCTTAAATCGGGATGCCCAGCTGCGGTTTTTAGGCATTATCGACCGTGAAAGCGACCGCATGACCCATTTGGTCACGGATTTGCTGCAGCTTTCCAATATGGATGCCAAGCGCACCAATTGGGAGCCCGTGTCCATGGATGCCTATGAGGTGGTGACAGCGATTTTGGAATCCTTGCAGCCCATGATTAAGGAGCGCCACCACAAGGTGTATCTGGACATTCCCGTGGACATTCGCCCCTTTTTGGCGGACAAGCACGGGGCTTATCAGGTCATTACCAATATTTTGACCAATGCCTTTAAGTACACCACTTACGCGGGAAAAATCGAAGTCATCGGAAGAAATTTCGGTTCTCGGGTGCATATCCAGATCAAGGACAACGGCATCGGCATTGCCCGCAGGGATTTGGAACGAATTTACGAACGCTTTTACCGCGTGGAAAAGGGCAGGAGCCGCGCCATGGGCGGAAGCGGCCTGGGCCTTTCCATCGCCAAGGACATTATGGAAAACATGGGGGGCCGCATCCGCATTAAAAGCGAGCTCAATGTGGGCACGGAAGTCCTTCTGAGCTTTCCCATGGATCAGGAGGAAGCATGAAAGAGCGACTTAAAACCATCGTCCTCGCTGCCCTTTTGGTCTTGACCTTGATTCTCGCCAGGCAAATCTGGCTCTCTCCGCCGCCGACGGGCAACAAACTCATTGCCGCAGCGGATCCCAAGCTTACCGATGCCGTCATCGGGCGCATGATGCCTGCGGCCATGGTGGTAAATTTCGGCGGCGGCGCCCACACGCAGACGGTGCAGCTGAAAAACCTCTGGCCCTTTTACCGCAACATCTTAAAGCAAAGTTTTGACGGCAAAGAAGACATTCACTGGAAAAAAATGCCCTACAAAGACTATTTAAAATGCCACGACAAGCCCTCGGTGGTTTTCGAAGTGGCCAAGGGGACTTACTCCGACCTCTTTAAAGACGTGTACAATCTTCACGACCTGAAGGGCGAGATTTCCGCCATCTACTTTTCCGAATCCGAAGGCGTGATTTTCGAAACGGAGGAAGGGGCCATGAAGCCCGAGTTCACCGTGAACCTTTCGGACATAAACAAATACATTCGCTCCCTGGAGCGGGAGGCCAATCCGCCCTACAGCTCCCTTTGGGAGCGCTACGGCATTCAGCGGGCGGTGTACCTTCCCGACGAAAAGCCCGTCTTCGAAGGGGGCGTGGTCTATGAAAATGACCTGGCCCACATGAAAAACACCTACAAAAGCGATTTGCTTCGCCGCCTCTTGAAGGCCAGCATCGACGACCTTCACGAAATCGGCGAAGAGGATTCCACCCTCTACGTCTACGGTCAGCGCACGGTGCGTTTGTATAATAACGGCCTTTTGGACTACAAAGACCAGACGGAAGTGGCGAAGGAAGTCATGGATCCCGCCGGTGCCGTGGAGCGGGCCTTTGAGTTTGTGGCGAAAAACACCGGCACCATCGACGACGTGTATTTGGAAAAGCTGGAGCCCATAAAAAACGGCGGCGTTCGCGGCTATCGCGTCACCATGAACCATTCGCAAAAGGGCTTGCCCGTCTTTCCCGTGCAAGACGAAAACACCGATTACATCGTGGTGGATTTGTTTAACAATCAGGTAAAGCGCATGACCTATCTCTACCGCAACAAGGCCGAGGAAGAAAGCGAAAGCCACGCCGTCAAAGGCATGGACTTCGCCGAGGTGGTGGCTATGCATCCGGAGATTTTCGGTGCGAAAGAAGAAGGCTACGATCAATTACTCAAGCCATTAAAGCGGGTGAGCCTTTGCTATTTAGACGACGGCAGGGAAGAGAAAAAGGCCCTCGTCCCCGGCTACTACGTTCTTTACGGGGAGCAGGTTTATCTTTTCGACGCCATGAGCGGGGACTATGTAGGCGGTGAGCGACCATGAATTGGGAAAAAGCAAAAACGGTGCTCATCGTGGCCCTTCTTATCACCGATTTGTTCCTCGCCGGCGTCCTCTACGTGGATCGGATCCGCGTGGCTCCGGCGGAAAATGCCGCCGCCTTTCACCGGGAGACGAAATCCCTTTTGAAAGAGGCGGGCATTACCGTGGAGGCGGACATTCCCAAAGACGGATCCACCTTGCCCGTCTTGGATGTGGCCTACGAAACGGACACGGAAAACAATTTGAATCGCCGCTTCTTTAAAGGCCATGGCCGCATCGTCGAAGGCGACGACCGACGCCTTGTGCTTCGTACGGCGCGGGCGCAGCTGAAAGTGCTGGACAAGCGGCGGCTTATTTATGAAGCCGACTCCACCTCCAATGCTTTTTTAAGCGAGAAAGAGGCGGAGAAAAAAGCCCTGGACTTTTTAGAGGCCCGGGAATTTCCCACCGACGACCTCGCCCTGTTTTACAGTGAAGCTTCGGGCAATCGCAGGAAACTCATGTTCACCAAGACCTACAAAAACAATTACGTGGAATCCGCCTACACGGAAATCGACCTGGTGGGCGACAAGGTGGTGCGCATGGACCGGCTCTGGATCGACGTCATCGACGAAACCGACGAGCGGGAGCCACTGCCCATGGCCACCCAATCCCTGCTCCGCCTTCTGTCCCACGACAGCTTAAAGGGCAGGACCATTAAAAAAATCGATCCCTGTTACTACTTCAATCCCGAAGCCCAGGGCGCCGTGGAAAACCTCTCCCACGGCATTCGCGGCTACGCCACCGTGGCATGGCGCATGGAGCTTGACGGAGGGGAAGAATTGGTACTCTTACACTAAAGACCGCGCGGGCGGTCTTTTTTGTTGCATAAAGAATAAATTCACTCGATAAAAAGGGAGCGGTCCCGTGGTTCGAATGATTGCACAGCGGTGAAATCCATGGCATTTTCCGTGCAATCACCTTGAAAAAGGTGTGTTTGTGCAATGCATTGTGAATAGTATATACAAAACCGAAAAAGGTGCTGAAAGCCTGTAAATTTACCGATTTTTTTGCCTTAAGCTGTTGTGTTTTTCACAAACAGCGTTATAATAAATGAGTAAGTAGTAAAAGCCTTAGTAGATGATTGGCTTTTATTTAGACATTAATTTAAGGAGGTATTTATGACCACATTTCTCATCGGCCTCGCGATTTTGCTCATCGGCGGAATCGTCTATGGTCGTTTCACCGAGAAAGTCTTCCAACCGGACGACAGAGAAACGCCGGCCATTAAGAGCCAAGACGGCGTAGACTACGTCCCCATGGACAAAAAGAAAAACGCACTAATCGAATTATTGAACATCGCCGGTACGGGCCCGATCTTAGGACCGATCCAAGGGATTTTATTTGGACCTTTAGCATTTATTATGATTCCCGTCGGCTGTGTTCTCGGCGGTGCCGTTCACGACTACATGAGCGGGATGATTTCCCTGCGCTCCGACGGGGCACAAATGCCGGCATTGATTAAGCGCAATTTAGGCGGCAAGGTATACTCCGTCTACAACATTTTCGTCATCGTACTCATGATTTTAGTCGGTGCCGTATTTATTTACACCCCCGGGGACTTAATCGTCGCCAATGTATTGCATCAAGAAGCCATCGCCTCGAATCCCGTGGTATGGATTGTTTATGCCTGCATTTTCGCATACTACATCATTGCGACCCTGTTCCCCATCGACAAGATCATCGGCCGCGTTTACCCGATTTTCGGCTGCATCCTCTTGCTTTCGGCCATCGGCATTTTCTTCGGCCTCTTTATCAAAGGCTATCAATTAGATAATCTGACCATGAGCAATTTTGGTAGCATGCACCCCCAAGGCACACCCATTCTGCCCGTCTTCTTCGTAACCGTTGCCTGCGGTATCGTATCGGGCTTCCACTCCACCCAAGCAACCTTAATCGGTCGCTCCGTGAAGAGTGAAAGAGAAGGCCGCTTCGTCTTCTACGATATGATGATCTTAGAAGGCTTCATCGCCATGATTTGGGCCGCTGCTGCTATGGGTATTTACAACAAGGGCATCGACGCCGGCTTAATCGGCAAACCCGCCGTTATCGGCCTCGTCGCCAATGACATGTTAGGTACCATCGGCGGTTTAATCGCCGTTATCGGCATTATCGTGCTCCCCATTACTTCCGGGGATACGGCCCTTCGTTCCGCCCGCTTAATGATCGCCGATCACTTGAACATTTCCCAAAAGGATATGAAAAACCGCGTAAGCCTTTCCTTGGCTATTTTCGCCGGCGTACTCGTGATCTTGATTTTCGCGAAATTAAGCCCCAACGGCTTCAATGTTTTATGGCAATACTTTGCTTGGGCAAACCAAACCATCGCAGTCTTTGCCTTTGCCATGATCGCCATTTACCTGAAACGCCACGGCAGAGCCTATATCATCTCCTTGATTCCGGGAATGTTCTACACCTACATCATCGTGTCCTACATTTTCGGCGCCAAGATCGGTTTCCGCCTGCCCTACATGGCAGCCAATGTCATCGGCATTGCAGCTGCATTGATCTACGGCTATATTGTCTCCAAAGAAGGCAGCAAGCAACAAGATCTCGCCAATGCGTAAATTTTATTGAAATGAAAGAGTGCGGCATGCTCCGCGCTCTTTTTTTGTGCAAATTTTTAAAAAATATCGGCGGCCTCACCCTTTCGGGCGATGTTTCCTTTCCGTGAAGGTGGTAATTTATAGACAAGAAATATTCCCTTGCACAAAAAGAAGGAGGCCGTATATGAAAAAGAAATTACTGTGGATCGCCCTGGCGATGATGATGCTCGTAGCCCTTCCCGCCTGCAGCAAAAAATCCGACACGGATCTGGCGAAGGAATCCGTCGAAGGCTTTATGACCGCCCTCGGCCAATTGAAAATTGACGATGCACAAAAATACGTCTTGGAAAAGGACAAAGACGCCTTAAAAGACGACGACTTCATGAAGGAAATGGACAAGCCGGAAAACAAATTTTTCGTCGACATTCTTAAAAGCGCCAAGTTTGAATTTAAGTCCGGCGAAATTAAAGACGGCGCCGAAGAAGGCAAATTGGTTTATGCCATTACGGCGAAGGACATGATGAGCATCATTTCCCAATCCATGGATGACATTCTGGCAGGCAAGTCGGAAGAAGAAATCATGGCCGGCATCGACGTATCGAAGATGGAAGAAAAGACGAAAGATGTGGAAATCGAAGTGAAGAAGGAAGGCGACAGCTGGAAGGTTGCCGATCCTGAAACCATTATGTTGGAAATGTCCGGCGTCGGCGGCATGGGCGATTTAATGGAAGGCGGAGAATAAATACCATCCCTTGCATGAAAAAATGCATGAAAAAAACCGAGGTGCATCCTCGGTTTTTTGTGTGTAATCAATCGTTTTGCCGCTGGGGCTCGTAGTGGGGATAGTATTTCCGCGTGGAGATGCGCCGGCGCATGTAATCCAGCCAGCGGGGAAGGGAGCGGTCTTTTTCGTACCACTGGGTAAAGGTGAAGCCGCCTTTCAGGGAGGCTTCGATTAATTCTTTATCCACGTCGCTGCCGTATGTTCTTAAGACGGCGGGATCCACAAAGAGCCAGAGCCCGCGGGCGTCGTGGTAGTGGCAGGGCGTGGATTCACAGGCAATCAAATCCTGCACGGGATAAGTCATAAAATTGCAGCCGCCGGCGGTCATGTAGTAGGACGAGCGGCCCTGGCGAATATTGATTTCAAACACCTTGTAGGTATTGTCCCGCACGTCGTATTTCAAATCGAAATTGGCGAAGCCGCGGTAGTCGATGGCCTTTAAAAAGGCTTCGTACTGATCGTAAAGGGCCTGATCCCCCATGGTCAGAAGGGCGTTGTAATTGCCGATTTCATAGGGCAAACATTCGTCCAGAAGGCATTTGCCCAGACACATCATGGTCACCGCACCCCGCGTGTCCACATAAGCATTTAATACATACATGGCGGAGGAGTTGCCGGGAATAAAATCCTGGGCGATGAGATCCCCCTTGTAGCCGGCGGCGTAAATGGCGTCCACTACGCGGGCCAGTTCCTCGGCGTCTTCGATTTTGTAAAACTTCTTTTTCCCCTCGAAATGCAAATGCACAAAGGCGATGCTGTCGTTGGCCTTCAGGCCCACGGGGTAGGTGAGGCCCAGATCCAAGTCGTGCTTGTTTTCTTCCGTAATAATCACGGTTTTCGGGTAAGGGAGCCCGTATTCCTCGCAAATGGCGTAGAAATCTTCTTTGTTTTCCAACTTTTGTTGAAGATCGTAGTCGATGTAATTAAAGCGGAAGCGGCCGTTCAACTGCTCCTTGTACTTGGCGATGAGGGCGGTGTAGCCGTCGGAGCAGGAAGTGAGGAGCAGGGGCAGGCCCTCGTCCTTGAAACGATCATAAATACCATCCATGACGGGCATAAAACCCGCCTCCGTGTCGAAGCCTTCGTGGATTTCCACATCCACGATTTTCGATTTCCGCGTAAAGCGCAGGGGCTTGATGCCGTAAGCGTGGGAATGTATGCCGTAGGCCTCGTGAAGGGAGCGAGCAACGCCGTAGGCATTGTTGTCTGTGCCTAAAATAATTGATATAAATTCCATTAAACCCTCTTTCTGCCGCAGCGGGCGATAATGACGTCGCCTAAGACTTCGGTGGTGTCCACGACCCGCGAATGGTCGATGCCGATGGTGGAAAGCTCCGTACAGGCGAGAATCACCACGGCGTCTTTCGTGTACTTGGCGATGAGTTCGTCCATGACGGGGAAGCGGGTCTCGCCCAACTCCTTCACGTCGTAGATCACCCGGGTAATCTGCGCCTGTTCCTCGACGGTGGGATAGATGACGGCCAGGTTGTGTGCCTTTGCGTAGCGATCGTAAAGTTTCGCGGATCGGGTGCCTTCCGTGGCGAAGACCGCCACTTTATCCGCCCCCATGGCTTTACAGCGGGCCAGGGTTTCGTCGATCATATTGATGATTTTGCCGTCGGCCATACCCTCCATGGCTTCGAAAAAGTAGTGGCCCGTGTTGCAGGGAAAGGCGATGAGGGGCACCTTCAGTGCGTTTAAAATGTCGTAGTCGCCCTTCACGGCGTCGAGAAAATCCTCGTCTTTGCCGTGGAGGATTACCTCCGTGCGATCGGGCAGGGTAGAGTGATTTAATATCAAGGCATTAATATGGTCTTGGTCTTTATGGGCTTCGGTGTGGCGGACGATGTAGTCGAAGAGGACGGAAGTGGCCAAGGGCCCCATGCCGCCGACGATGCCTAATTCATAGTTCATAGTCTCAGATCCTTTATCCTGTTTTCTTTATTGTACCACACCAATCCCCGAGGCGAATCAGGTGCCGCAAAAGGTTTTGTAGCCGGGAATGGCCGGGGCGGTCCTTAAGGCCATCTGCTCCTCGTTGTGGGCGTAGGGATCTTCCAAAAGCGTCATAAAATGCAAGAGGAACGTTTTATCCCCCGCCTCCGCTTCCTGAATGGCCCGCTCCACCAGGTAATTGCGGGGGAAAATGGCGGGATTGTTTGCCCGGCGAATGGTATCACCTGCATTTCCTGTGGCTGCGATGATTTTTTCGTAAAGAGCGGCGAAAGCAGGGGACCACTCCTTGCGCTTATCGCCGTAGGTGAGGCGCAGGAAGGATTCGTTGTAGTCCAACTCTTCTTTCATCAAGAGGTCAAGCCATTCATTAATCAATGCGTAGACCGATTCGTCGGCATCATCAAAGCCCAAGCGGCGGGCCATGTAGCGGAAATAGGCCTTTTGGAAGGTGTCGCCGTACGCTTCGAGGGCCGCCTTGATTTTTTCATCCCGCGCCTTTTCGTCGCCGAGAATGTCCCCTAAAGCCTCGCCCAGTTTCGATAGATTGTATACGCCGATTTGCCCCTGATTTTCAAAGCGGTAGCGGCCGAAGTGGTCGATGGAGCTGAACACCGTCTTGGGATTGAAGGCATCCAAAAAGGCGCAGGGGCCGTAGTCGATGGTTTCGCCGGAAATGGTCATATTGTCCGTGTTCATGACCCCGTGGACGAAGCCCAGGGCCATCCAGCGGGCGATG
>QWCB01004568.1_pt1 | contig 10205 bp, 8 predicted proteins | sample 1972511 | NCBI WGS metagenome assembly QWCB01 (sample SAMN09866719, study PRJNA288562) | Human gut metagenome isolate term5_stool, whole genome shotgun sequencing... | isolation source: gut | host: Homo sapiens | place: USA: California
ATGTCCCAATCCAATGACAGAGGCCATGACAATCATTGTAAACCTATTGGCAATAGACATGGCTGCAACAGCCGCGTCACCATAGCGCGCAGCGGCCACATTGAGCAAGATGCTGGCCACGCTGGTGAGCCCTTGGCGTGACAAAGAGGGCGTTCCACCGGCCAGAATCTCCTTGATATAGATGCGCGAGGTGGAAAAATGACGAAAGCTAATGCGGATACTTCCGCCGTGACGGGTCATGCGCAGCAGCACCACAAAGCTGGCCAGCTGGCCGAAAACCGTGGCCAAAGCCGCCCCGGTGATGCCCCAGTCGAGCCAGAATATAAGGATAGGATTAAGTCCAATGTTGACAATGGCGCCGGCAACGATGCCCCACATGGCAAACGACGCATTGCCCTGGAAGCGCATCTGGTTGTTCAGACACAGCGAGCCGGTCATCAAAGGCGCACCAAGGAGTATGATGCTGAGGTATTTCTCCGTGTAAGGCAGGATGGTAGGCGTGCTGCCAAGCCAAACGGAGAGAGGCTTCAGCCAGAGAAGGCCAACCACCATGATGACCAATCCTGCCGCAAGGGCATAGAAAAAGCCCGTCGACGCCATGGCCTCAGCATTGTGATGCCGTTGCGCCCCGAATGATGACCAATCCAGCCGCAAGAGCATAGAAAAAGCCCGTCGACGCCATGGCCTCAGCATTGTGATGCCGCTGCGCCCCGAGCTCACGGGCGATGTAGTTGCCCGACCCATTGCCAAAAAAGAAACTGAAAGCCTGGATAACGAACATCACAGAGAACACGATGCCCACGGCCGCGACGGCCTGAGTGTTGATTTTTCCCACGAAATAAGTGTCAGCCACATTGTACAAACTGGTAACCAGCATGCTGACAATCGTGGGCACAGCCATGGTTCCGATGACCCGATAAACGGGTCCTTGTGTTAAGAATGTATAGTTATCTCTGTGTTGTTGCATACGAATCTCACGAATTGATGTGCATGCCGGGAGTCGTCACGGTATGCGTATCGTCACGACGTTGCCGCCTCGGCATCATGCCTTAGGTGGCAAAGACATAGTTGCGGCCTGCCCACCGCCTACCCAATGGTTAGGATAGTGACTCGTTCCGAGCGGCATTGCGACTGATGGTGGAGCCATTGGCCTGATGGGTGGCCAGCACAAGTACCTCGGCTATCTGCACATGTTGGGGTGCCTGTGCCGCATAAAGCACCACGTCGGCAATGTCATCACCCGTAAGTGGTTGGATGCCCTCATACACATGATGTGCTCGGTCTTGGTTTCCATGGAAGCGAGTAACACTGAAATTGGTTTGTACCAACCCCGGTTTAACAGTGGTGACACGCACGGCAGTGTTGACAAGGTCAACCCTCAGTCCATCGCTCAACACCTTTACCGCCGCCTTGGTGGCGCAGTACACATTGCCGTTGGCATAGGCTGCGTCGCCAGCCACAGACCCTATGTTGATAATATGCCCACGGTTGCGGGCCACCATGCCTGGTACTATCAATCTGGTCATCGTGAGTAATCCCTTGATATTGGTATCTATCATCGTGTCCCAGTCGTCGAAACTCCCTTCATATTCGGGCTCCAATCCTAACGCCAACCCAGCATTATTGACCAACACGTCAACGTTGCGCCACCTCTCGTCAAGCGACTCTACGGCTTTGGTAGCCTCCTCGCGATGACGAACATCAAAACAAAGGGTGACAACGTCGACGTTAAGATGCGCCAACTCGGCGGTGAGCTGGTTCAAACGCACTTGGTTGCGGCCTGTCAAGATAAGGTCGTAGCCGTTTTTTGCAAACGCACGGGCACAAGCTTCACCTATTCCACTTGTGGCACCTGTAATCAAAGCAATTTTCTTCATAGCTGAAAAAACACGGCCTTGCTCCGTCCTACGCATGCGCAGGAATGTAGGCAAGGCCTTTGTTGGTGATACGTTTATGACTGTTCCAATAATATTTGCACGATTCGCTCGGCACTCCTTCCGTCCCACCTGTCGGGAATGGCGCATTTTTTCCATGTGCCATTGACCATATCTTCAACGGCCTTGCCCAACAACTGGGCATCTTCGCCAACCAAAACGTTGGAACCGACCTTGACCGTTTCAATATGTTCGGTGTAACTGTTGAGTGTGATGCAGGGAATGTTGTTGAACGTTGCCTCTTCGGCCACATTGCCACTGTCGGTAATCACACCGCAAGCATGAGCGGTGAGATAGCCAAACTGCAAGTAAGAAAGTGGCTCTATCAGCTTGAATGTGGGATGATTTGGACCTAAAAGTTCAGCCACGACAGCTGCCGAACGACTACGGAGCGGTGCCAACACCATCTTGCCGGCGGCTTTGTCGAGCATGGCATGGAGCATATCTTTAAGGTTTGCCTTGTCTGCCAGCAAAGCCTTGCGGTTCAAAGTGAAAACAATGTAATCGCCTTCTCTCACGCCCAGCTCGTCGAGCACAGCAGGACGCTGCAGCCTACTGTGATTGAAGCGCAACGTATCCATCAAGATATTGCCCACCATATATATCTTCGACAACTCGGCACCCTCACGCGTAGCAGTGCTGTTGCTGCCCATGCCGGCCGTGAACAGCAAGTCGCTCAACCCATCAATGACCAGTCTGTTGATTTCTTTGGGCATGTTGATGTCAAAACTTCGCGTGCCTGCGACCAGATGTGCCAAGGTGATGCCTTGCTTCTTCGTCACGATGGCCGTTGCCAACGTAGAGGCTAAGTCGTCCACTACAATCACCACATCGGTAGGATGGGTCTGCAAATAATGCTCAAAACCAGCCATGACGAGTCCTGTGAGTTGGTTGAGATTCTCACAATCAACCCCCAGGTAGGTGTCTGGATAGGGCATTAGAAGATCGTCAAAAAGCGACTTTTCCAGGGTGGGATCGTCCTCCTTACCGGCATAAACCAACTGGTAAGAAATGTTTCTTCCCTCATCTGACGCCTTTTGGATGGCCCTGATGATGGGTGCCACCTTGACAAAATTGGGCCGGGCGCCCGCTACGATACATATATTCATTGTGCTATTTTTCTGCAAAGTTATACATTATTAATAGAACGGCCATACATTTAGACGGAAGAACTTGTCATTTTGCCCAGACAGAAGCATCTTTTGCGACTTCTGTCATGCTACTACCGAATCAGAAGACAACAACGTTGTTCGATTTATTGATGCACTCTCCTTTCATGGGAGGCACGCATATGGTTATTCTTTTTGTATATATCCCTCTTGATCGTAACCTTTATGTGTGCGATGAATAAGGTTGACCAGAGGCTGTACCCGCTGATCCGTAACAACCATATCTTTAAATTTGTCGTATTGTGCATCGTATCTTTGTCCGCTACCGTGTTGCAAGCGTGTGGCTATGTCGGTGGGAATGAAGAACGAAGCACGCGAACCTAAATGCTTGTAATATTCGGACAAATAGATATGTATACCCGCCAAATCGAAATCACCAAAGTGGATATAAGGGTTAGGAATGGTTTTCAACCATTTTATCAAATCGCCCGATTGAGGATAACGTGATACAAACAACAGTCTGTTGTTAGGAAACAAATAACGCTGATGGGCTATCTGCACGAAGTTTTCCACATTCTCCATACCTATAACCGTTACGTCTTTAGGAATGACAAACGAAGGATAATCATGGATAAAAGGCAACATGCCAGGTTGAAAACGAAGTGTTTGACGCACGCCCGACAGCTCTACCTCCAACGGTTCGTACCCGTTTACCAAAAAGCCCCTCATTGTTCGTTGCCTCAACAACTTCGAATTTCCCGACAATGCCACCTGCCTACTCCGTTCGGTATCATGTTTCAGCTTCATATCCAATATGGCCTGCACATCTCGCAAGTTGTATTTTTCTGCCAAATATTTTTGAAAATAGTCAACAGCGGCTACCTTATACGTCACCCTGCTGCCATGGCTAATCGCGACAAGCACCCCGTCTTGCAGCATTTCGCTTATCCATTTACCCTTTAATTTACTGGCAGCAATCGTTTCGCCGGAAGCCAATGCGCATAGATTTTCCAATAACGAACGTGTGATATTCATACTTTCATCGTAATAAGTGCTTTGACAAGCGTGTTTGATTTGTTATCTTTTGTGAGCAGATAAGTATATTTATAATCCGACACCGCATACGATATAGGGGAACTGTTCACCAAATAGATGTTGCGAACATTAGCAAATTTCAGTATTCCCCGCACGTTATTGGGATGCAATTTACCAATCTCGTCCATCATACAATGTAAGGTAAAGTCGCCAAACTTTCTCGACACCTTTTCCTTAAACACGTTGATAAGCATGATGTTAACCATTGCTTTTACTAAAATGTCCGTGCCATCCGAGCCCACATTCGATATTTTTTCTATCCAACCCGTATCGTTATCGTTTTCTTTGATGCGGAATTGCAGTTTGAAGGTATCGCTCAAAACCAACCTACTTCTGTTCTGATTCTCGTTTAAGCACACCATGAATTCAAACAATCGTTTGGTGACCCCTCTGTTGGTATCATCTCTTTGTTGTACAGATGAAAACAGATTCAGTTCGCCTATGTCGTAGGTATGCTCGTCGTTAAAGGTTTTCATATCGTTGAGCAATATCATTAAGCGGTCGCTACTGGGCTGACTGCGCAAGGCAATTTCTTTAATCACCCCCGCAAAGTTACGCTCGTGGAAGTCGGCATTGATGTCGTTAATAATCTTTCCTATCTCACTGGCGTAGCTGTTAATGCTTCCCACCTCTTTTGATATGCGTTGCAAGATGTCGCCATATCTATTGCTAAGCCTCCTACTATATTCCTCTATTTTGTCATGATCAATAAAGTCGCACAAATTTTGCGCAAATGTCATATAGTCATCATCTGTGTTTAATTGGGTTTTAAAGGCGAAAGTGTTCTTCGTAGAGAAGTAACTATTAAACCGATCAACGTTTTGTTTTAACGCATCAGCCTTCCCAAGTTTATCATATAGGCTGTCTTTTAGTAATTGCAAAACCTGCTCTGTAGGGTCTGTTGATGTCTTTGGTTTGACAGTTGTCCATTCTATAGAAGTTGTACTCTCCATAGACAGTTTGAAATTGTCAACCGCTGTCAACCCTTTTTCCAATTGTGTATGTTCCGCTTCTTTATCCCTTATTTTTGTTTCAAACTGCAATTTCTGTTGTCCTAATCGATTGCTTCTCAACCTAAATTTTTCATCCAACAGCGCCAAGTCATTTTCCAACTTCCTCTTTTGCTCTTTCTTTTTATCCTCTTCGGGCAACCATTCTTCTTTAAACGATAAATAATCGAAATATCGTTTGCGGTTGTTGTTTATAAAATCAAGTTCCCTTTGTAACGTTATCAGCTTATCGTTTATTTGTTGCAAAGCATCTGTATTCACCCCTTGTCCAGCTAACTCGCTGCTTTCTTGTATTTTTAACTGATCAATCTGATTATTGATAGCGGTTGTTGTTTCTTGCGTCTCTTGTAGCAATATTTCTATTTTGCTATCCGTTTCTTTACGTTTTGCATTGTTAGCAGATGCGGATTCTTGCTCACAAGCTTTCAACTCCCGATTCCGTTTATTGCGCAATTTCTCTTTCTCTTGTTGGAAGGTAGATAGCTGTTCTTGCAGTTTACTGATTTGAAGGTCAATATTTTCTAATCTTTTTTGTTTTTCTTCCTCGTTTCGTTTATCCCAATTTTGCATTTTAACCTGTTCAACTTTTATCTGTTGGCCCATTTGTAGCAAATTGGCTTCTAACGTTTGGTGTGCCATGCGTAGATCTCTAATCTGTTTAGCATACCGATTTTCTATTTGTTGGATGTTCTCTTGGTTAGCAGTAGTACATTCATAAATACGCTTTTTGTTTTCTTCAATCTCTTGTTCAGCATTTCGTTTTTCAGCTTTCAAATCGTCTGGCGTACGGAGTTCACGCTCTATATGCGATAAATCCACATCTACTCCAAAGAGCGAAGCATTGTGCTGACTGCTCAATTGCGGGTGCAGCAGGTTGTTATACAATACATGTTGTTCGTCAACCACCTTGCCAATCGTTTGTTGCCAACCCTGCTTATGCGTAGATAGCCACTCATAAAACGAACCCTTGTACTGTGCAAGAAGCTCATCAAGTTTAGCTATTTGTTGAGCAAGTTTTTCATTCTTTTGGTCCAAGTCTTTCAGTTGAGCTTGCAATTCCTGCTCTATTTTTTGCCTTTCGGCTTCAGCTTCATGCCTCAGTTCATTGATCTTACTGCGATTTTTCTCCTTTTCAATTTCTGTTTTCCTATGTTGTTCATGCAGTTGATCTATATTATTTTTACATTGTTCTAACTCGGTGGCGTACAAATGAGTATTCTGGCATAGCAATCTTTTACTCTTTGCAGCCGCCAAATCAATGTTAGCGATTTGTATTTTCTCATCAACAGTTTGGCTTTCAACATCAAAATGCGCATAAATCTCTTTGTTTCGCTCCTCTTTTTGTTGTGCTATTCGTGCCACTTCCTTGTTGTACACCTCTTGTAAAAGGTTTTTCTTTTCGTTACAAGTGGCTTCAATAGTGCGAAGTTCTAATTGCAGTTTTTCTGTCAGTGCTGCGTATTTATCAGTGATACTCTTATGTTGCAGTGTTAGTTCTTCTTTATATCGTTTCTTATTCTCTATTTCGTTTTTTACAAAATCCTCTTTCTCAATTCTGCTAACCACAGACAAGATATCGCTTTGCTGGTAAAACTTTCTCTTGTCAGCAATTTCTTTCAAACGAGCATCTACCACTCCCAATTCTCGATTTTTACCATCCTTCTGTTTGTTGTACTTGCCGCTTTCTTCTGAAATCAGTCTGTTGATACGCTCAAACTCTTCTTTTAATTTTCCTAATTCTTGATGTAACAAGGGCAAACGCTGTTCATCTCGTTGATAAGCATATACCAATTCGCTGATCAACTCTTTGATTTTAGCGGTAATCATCAATAAGTTATGATAAGCCTTCTCCACTTTATCGGCATCTCTTCGCACCGTAACCACCCCATGCTTGTCGGTTTTATACCACAAATGAACATCGTTGTATTCTTGTTCAAACGCCGACACCTGACTTCTATAATAAGCCAAATCAATAGAAATCTCGTCATCCGTCATCGAACTAATCATGGTGTTTTTGATGAATTCGGCATCCAGTTTCGTGTTCAGAAACACGTTTTGAATGGTTCGTGGAATGTTTTGATACTTATTGCTTTCTGCAATGGCATACTTACGAAACTCGGGTTGCACCTCATGTCGGTTTCCAAATATTATATCGCGATACTCCTCATACCTATCAATGATACGAGAAGTGTGTACCCCTTTGTCTATTTTTTGCTGTATGTGCATCCACTCGGTGTACACTTCACCTTGCCCGCTCATGAGTATCTCGCGCCGATAAGCACAGTCGATAAACCGAAATGCCACCCTACCCCGATGCTTAAAGGCCAAAATGAAATACGCATTGGCATCTCTTATCACTTCGTAAATGATATAAGAGTTAGGGTACGGAAAATAAAAAGCATCGAAAGACTGCTTTTCACGCGGAATACCCAACTTCAATTTGTCGGCGTTGTAGAAAAACAACAACGCTCGTAGCACCGTACTTTTACCGACACCTTGTGTTCCAACGAAGTGTACGTTGCCGTCTACCTTTACTTCTGCATACGGAATATGTGCGCTGTTGATGAAAACAATCTTATTCAGGTATCTCATTCTTCACCTCCTCTGATATGGTTAAGCAGTCAACAAGCTCTTCCATATAATGAAACGCATCTGTGACTACATATTGTTTTGTCACCTCACTGATAAGTTCGGCAAAGCCATTGTCGGTTAACTCTTTCATCAACCGCTCTATGATTTCCTGATGCGTGCTGTGTCTGCCACGAAACAATTGTTCAGCCTTCTCCTTCAACTCAATATCCGAACTCAATCTTACCTCGATGTCTGACGTCATGAATTCAAAGCCTGACGAAAAGGTACCATTGTATGTTTTCAAGAAATCAAGTATGTCAATCCATTGTGCCATGCGCTCTAATTTGCGTTGCATATCGGCCTTACTCTCTTTTCTGCAAAAATAAAAATACCCATTACCTCCCTCTAACAAAAAGCCAATGCCAGCATAATAGTCGGCATACTCTTGTTGATGATCTTCCAACAAGTCGTAATAAGCTCTCATGTTTTGCGACGTGCTATTGCGTGAGATAAACATTCCCTTGCTTAATATGCTAAAAATTTCTTCGGTCTTTTTCATTATTTTGCCGGATAAATAAGTGGATACTCTATGTTTTGAGTAGTTTCTGTTTGACTTGTAAAACGCAATTCGCTTTCGTATTGTGTGGCTATTTGGCAGAATAGCACCAGCTTTTCTTCTATGTTCAATTCTCTTTTATACGCATGGTTCATCACGAAAGCAAACAAATGACTGCCTTGTGCTCTAAAGGCATTCATCATTTCTTGCTGACTCACTACCGATATTCGTTCTTCCTGTTGCTGAATATAAGCCGCATCAATAGCTTCGGCAGCCGTTTGTTGCGCCTTGTTGGGCAACTTGATGCGTTGCATGACGTTTTGAAGAAGTTCTATCGCCCCATCTTCGTTGCGTAAATAGTTGATAGACAGCTTGAGTCTGTATCCCGCTTGTGGCTCTATCCACACAGGATTCGTCTGCCCCATCACTATTTTCACATTGGTATGCTCTTCCCAAGTAAGTTGATCTTTCAGGTATTTTATTTGCTGAATTTTCTTGAAAAGTTTATTTTGGTAATCAATGAAATTCAGATAGCCAATAATCTGTCTGTCAATTTCCAGCAAATTGTGATAAACCTCGTTCAGCTGTAGTTTTACATCTGTCACCACGCTGCGCAACTGTACGTCCATGGCTTGCGCAAAAAACACGGGTTGGCCTACGTCGATTACCTTCTCAACTTCCTTGATGAGCGTTGCAATGGTGTCACGTTTCTCGTCCAAATGGATGAGCCTTGCTCGCTTGACAAGATAATTAGGCTCGTTTTTATACGTATTGTCCACATTTCGTTTCAGGTCTATCACGTTGCGAACAGTGGTAAGCGCAATGTTTTTCAGAATCTTTCTTACCTTTTTGTGATAGTCCATGCGGCGGCGCTCATTATTCTCTTTCAGATAGTATTCAATATTCTCATTGAGCGTTGTGATATCTTCTGCCACCGAAGCCGTGTTGATTTGTTCGTTTACCTCTAACACTTCTTCAAAGAATTGCAGATACACGTCTTCCATTTCCAAGTAGTTCCCCGATTCGTGTATGATGCCATAGTCTATCAAAAACCTGATACGCTCTTCTTTATAGTCAACCAATTCGCGTGCATAGTCGGTCTTGAAAGAGAACGATTTGCGTTTGGCGAACATCTCGCGCAGCAATGTCTTCTCTCTTCCCAATACTTTGATCAGCTCTTCTATGGAACGAAATGTTTTCATGTTCAGTTAAATGGTCTTACTACCTATGGCTCGTTAGGCGAAGCATGATGAGCAATGGACTTCTTTTTTTTCACGATTTAGTGGATGTGTTTCTACATGGTTGGACGTTCAGTTGTGCAAAGGGGTTGCCTTCAAGAACAGACTTACACAAAAAACGGCTTTTGATGACTGATGCTAGAAAGAATCAAGTCCGTCATTATCTTTGTGGGAAAAATGCGTTTTTGGGATGCTTCCACCCCCTCGCCCATCAATTTAACAACAGACTTGACGCCCTCTTAAAATACGAAGAGGATTTGTTGCCTTTTCTTGCCTTATGTCAGAAAGATACGCTAAACATGAATGTGCTTACTATTCTTCAGGCAAAGAAAAGGCAATCTTTTCTGGCTACGCAAGCGTTTTGCTATTCGGCTTTGAACAAATCCTTGATGCCTCCGATGCTGCCAAGCAGGTTGGTGGCCTCGTAAGGCAGGTACACGGTCTTCGACTTGTCGCCCGAAGCCAGCTCCTGCATCATGGCGATGTACTTCTGAGCCAGGAGGTAATTGGCCGGATTGGTGCTTTTCCCCACGGCCTCGGTAATCTTCTGGATGGCGATGGCCTCGGCCTCGGCCTTGCGAATGCGGGCTGTGGCCTCACCCTCGGCAAAGAGAATGGCCTGCTGCTTGGTGGCCTCGGCGCGGTTGATGGTGCTGGTCTTCTCGCCTTCCGACTGCAAGATGGCCGCCTGC
>QWCB01004246.1_pt1 | contig 10204 bp, 10 predicted proteins | sample 1972511 | NCBI WGS metagenome assembly QWCB01 (sample SAMN09866719, study PRJNA288562) | Human gut metagenome isolate term5_stool, whole genome shotgun sequencing... | isolation source: gut | host: Homo sapiens | place: USA: California
TCGCTGTACTGTTCAGTTTTCAAAGAACCATCGCTCTAAGCGACTTGATTAGTTTATCACGGCACTTTCCTTTTGTCAAGCAAATTTTTCTCTTTTTTCTCTGCTTTTTTCGTGCCGTTTACCGCCTGATATATAAATATTTACTATTCAAGCGAATCAAATTATAACAAGTAATCATCAGGCTGTCAATCAGCTGATTTTCTGCCTCAATCATTTTTCTGCCTGCTACCACCGGTTGATTTTTTCTTTCACTTTATTTTCCATTATAGGGAATATTATTTTTTTGCTATTCACAAAATAATGTATATTAATTTATAAAAAATCAATGAATGGGAGTACTTTTATCCCCAAGATTATATAATTATTCTTTCATCTCTTTAAAAAGAGACTGTCTTATTTTGTGTACAAACAATATTGATTTCCCCTTTTGTAATTCATTTCTTATCGCATTTTATTTCCCATACGCATTTTTATATACGATAAATGAATCAGGCACTAAAAAAAGCCTCGATACATTCAAATTAATACCGAATATATCAAGGCTTTTTCTATTAAATATTATTCCCATTCGATATATCCATTGATGTCATTTTATATAAATGGCATAAAATCAAGGTTTTTGTTATCAAATTTAGCCTTATTATCCATTTTATTTCTGTTTATCTGATTTTTTGCAAGCATATTGCAAGCACAGACACAAAATTGTACTACGCTGGGTGTCTTTTAACCAATGGCAGAATACCTAATAAACTAAAGTATTTTAAATAAGATTTTAATTTCTCATTAACAAAAGAGTATTCCTTAAAATCCACCTCTTTCTTTTTATCTCTAGCATCATATATTAACAAATAACCATGTCTTAAACTTTTTTCAGAAGTATTCAAAAGTTCCCCAATATACTCTAAAGTTTGAATAACCCCGTCCCTAGCTCTTGAATCTGTATATGCTGTAGACAATCCAGTCCCTTCATCATTAATCGAAACCCCCAGCCATTTAATTTCAATAAAATACAATTCTCCGCTAACATCAAAATATATATCCAATTCTTTTTTTGTTTGTCCTAATTCAGGTTCTGTAGTAAATGTATATCTCATATTTTCAGTTAGATATTGACACAATTGATCTCGCATATAATGCTCGGGTTTATTTTTCAAAATATTCCTTTTAATATATTCACTATTTATTTGTCTCAATGTAGCATTATCAGCCAACAAACACATATAATTAACTTGTTGTGTTAAAAATTGACTAGAATAATTCTCAATGACTTCATTTATTCTGGATATATCTTTCTTTTCTTTATACCTCATTCTATCGCTTCTTGAATAAAAAATATTAGAGTCTTCATATGGATGACCATTAACAAAACGTGTGATTCCTTCTTCTCCAAAAAAGAAAACATAGTCACTCACTGATAATTCACAAATTCTATTTCTAATATCACTAGTTCTTCCTTCTAATTTTTTTGTTTCTAAAACATTTCCACAATTATCTATCTTAATAAAATTAGTTATAGCAAAAACTTCAGTAAGTTTACTTAAGTTGCTTTGTAAATTTTTAAAATTCAAATCGGATAACGCATTTGGTGAAATTGCAACCGAAAAAAATATTTGGTGATTTATCTGATTATCCCATAGTTCTTGCAGGTGTTTTTTATATAGTAAATTATAATTTTGATCACATTCTATGTGTAAATTCGATTGTTTAACAATACCACTTACCTCTTCATAGGAAAAGCTTCGCATTACACCTCTCCTCTCAGAATCATTCCAAATACATATTCAAAATATAATTCCATATATTTTCTATTGTCTAAGGCATAGCTTTTATCATTCAACACTTTTTCAAATTCATATTTAAACCTATTTAAAAATTTAACTGTTGCATTATTTTTATCAATATTCAAATTATATATAGAATTTCCTAACAAGGATTCTCTATATTCAGGATCTCTGAAAATAAAATCGTATATTTTATCCTCTCCATAAATGGATATTATATATGCAATATCTTTAAACCACGCTTTCTTTTCTTCATACTCCTCATCGATAATTAACGGATTTGTACCTTCAATTAGCGCATATCCTTTATCGGTATGTTGTACTGAACCATTACTTTCCAGATTTATAAGCGCATTTTCAATCTCTGCATCTTCAGGGCCACTTAATGTAATGGTAAATTGATAACTTTTTGCAAAAATATTCTCAATTTCATTGTTTATAAAAGAATATAAAACTGATGAAAGGTATATTAGCCTATTTATCGAAGTCTCACGTAATGATTTCCATCCAAGTTCTTTAAGCTCAGATAATAAGCAATATATATCCTTGCTTTTAACTATAATGCCAACATATCTATCCATTATATTTCTCCTCTATTTCATCTGACAATTTCTTCAATATATCATGATTTTTTTGAACCAATGAAAGTTTACCATATTTTAATAAGTTTAAAATTTTTCTATTTTTTGCTCTTTTCAATATTTGTGTGATAAATGTACTGTTATTAAGATTTGATGTTAATATTAGAGAATTAGGCTTTTCCAAATATTTCATAAAAATCTCGGCTGCATTTTCTTCATATGAAATATCCAAACTACTGTCAGGAGTTTCGCATATATAAAAGCTGGGCATTTCATAGAAATATGACAAAATACTCATTCGAAAGGAATAGTCCACAAAAAAACGCTGTGATTCAGATAATTCTTCCGATTCATATCTAATTTTATTATCAATAACAGGAAAAAATAACTTTACATCACTATTATTAATATTTTCAAGAGTCAAATAGCATGACAATTTCATAAAATTTTCTGCAAAAACAGAGAAAATATTCGAAATACTTTTTGTTATTTCAAATAAATTCTCTTGTATTTTTCGTATTATCATTAAAGCATTATTTCTATTTTTTTCACTCAACTCAACAGCTTTTTCTTTTTCAATTGTCAATTCATTTATTCTATTAATCATAGCAAGATATGAAGACTCCTGTTTATCGTCATTTTGATCATTTGCTTTTTCCAAAAAACGAAGTTTACTTTGTTCGTTAAATAAATCAACTTTATTTTTTCTATATTTAGAATCTATATCCTTTAATTCATTTTCATACAATAGAATATTCTTTTCTATTGTCATCCGTTTTTCTTCCAATAAATTCAGCTCTGATGTAACCGCCTCAACATCATTCAATTGTGATGGATTACAAATGATTTTGCTATGGCAAAAGAAGCACTCATCATTTTTTTCTTCATATACTCTATCACTCAAATCCGAATTACACATTGGACATATATGATTTCCTTTATATTGTCTCAAATAGATTTCATATTTTGGATTTAAATTAGGCCAAAAATTTCTTTTTAATTCAGCATCTAATTTCTGTTTTTCTTTTTCTTTTTCATTTATTTTCTTAGTTAGTTGTGAATCCTTATTATATAGTGTATAAACTTTTTTCTGACAATTATCCCTATCATTTTCCAGTTGCACTTTTAAAGCTTCATAATGTTCAATTTCTTTCATTACAGTTAATTGATCATATTTTACATCTTTATTTTCATTAATTTGTTTTAATACTCTTGTAATAGCCTTTATTTCTTCCTGTTTATGTCTTGAAATACTATCTTGATATTTCGCTTCTAGTGTATACTCTTTCCTTTTTCTTTCTAAACTCGAATCATTAAGAAAACTACTAAGCAAACGCTCTTGAACAGACCTTGACCAAAGAACATTTTCCCTACTTTCACCAAAAAACAATATTTGATTAACAAAAAATATTAAGTCTTCAAAGTCAGATAGATTAGAAGCTTCGGAAACTATTCTCTCATAATTATACTGAAGGCTAGTATTATCATTTTTATCATTATAATAATCATATCCTTTATATAAATCCTGTTTTGAAGCCACTCCTCCTATTATGTATTCCTTATCGTCTTTAATATAAATCGCTTTTTCTATTTTTACGTCAAATAAACTTCTTTTTACATAAAAAGAAGTCTCATTTATATCAAACCATAATTCTACAGAGCCATCTTTATCACTATCTTTCTCTTCTGTCCTATTTCTAAAAAAAGTATTACAATTAGCATAGTTTCCTCTAATCAATCTTTTTTCGCCTTTATAAACTCTTACATCCAGATCTTTTTTATATAATCCGATTAATGCATACTTAACTATATTAATAAAAGTTGTTTTTCCAATACCGTTTCCACCTATTATTAAATTTAAGCCAAGTATAAACTCATAATCGATATCTTTTCGAAACAGTGAATAATTGGATATTTTCACTCTTTTTAGTGTTGGTAAATATATTTTTTCATCCCTCACCTTTATCACCTACTTTTCCATCACAATAACGCCTTCTAGCAAATTTTCTATTTGTGCCTTTTGCTGAGGACTTGGTTTTAATTTTCTGGCTTTTCTAATTTCAATGACTTTAAATCCCTCACTTTCAGCTATTTCAGCACAAATTTCCAGAGTATTTATCATAACATTAAAATATGCAGAATTTGAAACATTAAAATATATTCTTCCTCCAAGTTTCACCTTTTTATAGATAACATGGAATATTTTTTGCATATCAACAAAATACAATCTTACCATATCCAATATCGAAGAATTCCACATCTCTTGATCTTCTGAACAGTCTTTTAGCAACTTAAGCGTACTCTCTAAAGTTTTATTATTTATACTTTCATTGTCTTGCCACTTTATCTGAACATGAGATCTAAGAGTTTTCTCTCTTAGATTTCTGACTTCTTCATAAGTATCTGTTAATCCCAATGTTTTTAATTCCAACATATAAGTATCTGTATAATCACGAGAATTTAAGTAAGGTGGAGAAGTTATTACTAGATCTATACTGTTATTTTCAACTTCCTTCTCAATTCCTACACGAGAATCTTCATTAAATAAAATATTCTGATTATTTTGTGCAGTCTTCTTGATTGATTGAATATCTTTTTTTATCTCTTTATTTATTTTATCGTCGAATTTTTTAAAAACATCAGCTTCTGAAAGGGTTATTTCCTCCCAATTTTTCTTATATGATAAACATTTTCCATTTCTATATAAATTACTTACATCCAAAAGAATAGACGACAAAACCACAAAAAATAAATTTTTATATTTTTCCTCTTTTATTAAATCTATAGCCATTTTTAATTTTTGAACAGCCAGCCCAACAATTTTATCATAATTCCACTTTCTCCTATTATTCCCTTCATATAGAGTAGAAAAAACGGTTTTAAGATCTGCATTAATAACAGCACGTTTAGTTTGTACAAAATCATGCCATAGTTCTACTTTATTTAAATCATAATCATTTTCCAATTTAACTTTTGCGATAATATACATTAACGGATTGATTTCAAATGAATAGCAAGGAATATTATTATGTTGCAATTCCAGAGAGGTCGTTCCACTTCCTGAAAAAGGCTCTAAACACACTAAATCTTTTTTATTAACTTCATCTATAATAGATTTAATGAATTCTTTTGAATAGCCTTCTACAAATGGATACCATCTATGAATAGGCTCTTTTTTGTTTTTATTAAATTGCATAATTCTACCGTATTCTTGATAGTAATCCACATATTTGAACATTATTCCACCTCCCTATTATGATTATATATAATTTTTTGGTATATTGAATTCACTTTTTTTGATAAAACAGAGTCATCTTTCATCATCCGTTTAATTTCACATCCCCAAACCACTATCACTTTAATCCTCATACTTTCAAGCTGAGCATAATTTTTCTTGTCCCTTTCAACATTTCCCTCGAGTTTATTTTTCCAAAATTCATAATTACTCTTAGGGATAGATGAATATTTGCAGTTTTCGTGCATATGCCAGAAACATCCGTTTACAAAAATAACCGTCTTATATTTAGGCAAATAGATATCGGGGCTTCCCGGTAAATTCTTATAATTCACCCTATATCTGAACCCCTTATGCCATAAAAGTTTTCTCAAAAAAATTTCAGGCTTTGTGTTTTTACTTTTAACTCTTGCCATGTTTTCACTTCTGGTCATAAGCTTATTTTTCTTCATTATCTAAATCTCACCTGCAAATTAAGTTTTATAAAATCTTCTCCGTTTTCACTATATACTTCCCCGAAATCATGCCTTGATGTGGATGCTGTCTCATATTTTGTATTCTTCAGCAAATATTCTTCAAAGTAGTTTCTGTTATATATATGATATGCAAGAATATTGCCTTCCTTTGTAACTACAATGTATCCTCCTGTAGCCTCATCTAAACCGTCCCAAACTGTAGCAGGCTTCATGCCCAATGCTACGGCTGTCAAGAATTTCTTGAACTTATACTTATAAGCATTTACATTACCGTAGTTCATAGGATTTTCCCATTCAAGTTTTTCAACCATCTCATCGCAGTTACTGATTCCGTCTTTATAAAAATATAAAAGAGTTTCGGCGATAATTTTATCCATGTTGCTGTCAATCAACACCAAATTGTCCTCAAAAATTTGATTGTTCATTTTCCAATATTTAAGGGTTCCATTCTCCTCAATTATTTTATTTATACGTCCTCTAACATCTGTATGATTTTTGCCGCCTGCTACTTTATATATTTCGTTCGCTTCTCTAACCAAATCAGGATAACTATGACTTATTTTATAAATAAAGTTTGTAGTTTTTCCCGCATTCAACAAAGTGGGAGATGAGCCTAATTCCGATTTTATTGAAAAACCCACGGTCGGACTATACCCGGTGTTTATATCAATTATTTTTACTGTGATATCGCTTTTATCCGTTGCAGGTGCAGAAAGTTTATAACACAAAATTTTATCCATAAAATTCTGTGTACTTTCTACTGAAAATGCACCTTTTGAAGCTTTGCTGCTAATTTCATTCAATAATTGTTCAGACTCCGCTTCAAATTCGGTTGCCGGTAACTCTTTCACTTTCGATCCGTTAATATATATTGATATTATTTCTCCAACAGCATATTCTTTAATCTCACCTTTGTTTTCTTCTCTAATTATTTTAATAATAGGGAAATATACATCCTCCAATTTATTCAATTCACTGTCGGCTGCATATATCTTTCCGTCAGCCAAAAGTCTTAACAAAACATATATTTCCGACCATTCTCCTTTATTTCCTGTAAGCATAATTACCTCCATGCAACAGCGACCTGTTCAAATATTTCTTCTCTTTTTATTGTTTCCGTCTTTCCCTTTTCAAGTTGTGCCTTTATCCGTTCGGCAATTGCACGTATAACCGGCACTGTAACGGAATTCCCGAACTGTTTATACAAATGTGTATCGGCAACTACCAACTTAAAATCATTTGGGAATCCTTGAAGTCTTGCCCATTCTCTCGGAGTCATCTTTCGAATATATTCTCTATTAACCTCGCCTTTTATATGGGTAACAGGTGTAAAATCAGTTAAACGTTTGTCAATTATAAGATTTCTCTCTCTTCCCATTCCTCCACATACAATAGCTCCTGCTACAGAATCAATTTCTCTGATTTCATATCCAAAACCGTTTCCCTTTGAAGCATGCCTTTCTTTATGTCTTTTTAATGATGTCAAATAGGCAGTGGATAAATAATACTTCGGAGATACTTCATGTTCTTCAACTATATCTTTTATAATTTTAGTATCATCCGTTTTTTCAGGGAAACTAAAATTTTCAGGTGCAATATCTTTTCTGAAAGCCGCAATGTAAATTCTTTCCCTATTTTGTGGAACCCCGAAATTTTTACTGTTCAACACCTGATAGAATACTTTATATCCCAAATCCTCTAAAATGTTTTTTATAACATTAAATGTGCGACCTCTATCATGGTTAACAAGATTCTTAACATTTTCACAAAACACCACTTTAGGTCTATGTCTTTTTATAATTCTCGCAACGTCAAAAAATAATGTGCCTCTTGCATCTTCAAACCCTTTCTTATGTCCTGCAAGAGAAAATGCCTGACAAGGAAAGCCTGCAAGCAATATGTCATGCTCCGGGATTTCCTTTTCATCGACTTTGGTAATATCTCCGACTACATCGATACTGTCATTAAAATTTGCTTTATAAGTTTCTACCGCTTTTTCATCCCATTCGCTTATAAAAACGGTCTTGATATTTTTTCCGAATGCCTGGTCAAATCCAAGCCTGATCCCTCCGATGCCGGCAAACAAATCAATTGATTTATACATCTTGTTTTCCTCTTTCATACTCAATGATATCTTCAATGTTACAATTCAATCTCTCACATATTCTTCCTAAGATTTCAAGTCTTACGGGTTCGTTTCGTCCCATTCTTGAAATGGTGGACGGACCGGTTTCTATTAATTTCTGCAAATCGCCTTTATTCATATTTCTGTCGATTAACAACTTCCATAACTTGTTATATGAGAATTTCATAATACTCCTCTTCTCTATTCATTCGCATAGAATTTCTATGTTTTATTATAACATTTTTTTGTAAAAAATGTTATCCCGATTTTATCTTTCAATACCTCGATTTTTAGGTGACTCTCTTTCCCGATCTTCTTCCCCGATTTCTTTAATTTGTCTCAAGATGCTTTCCCTCGGCTTTTTCTCTATCCTTTGTTCTCTGCCCAGATAATCATCCATATTATTCTTAAGGTGTCTAAGCTCGGTAAATTCCTCCATTAAAGAATCATTCTGTTTCGCTATCCTTTCTTGTTTTAATCCGAAATCCTTCAAATGCTCATTTAATTTCCTGAAAAGATTTTTACTTGATTTTGTCTTTAACTCTCCCAATACAACATGTCTCAAGTGTGGAAATTGCTTAAGGAAAATATCTATTTCTTCATAAGATTTCTGATAAGCTTCCACATCTTTTTGATTCATCAACATATAAATTTTGTCATTTGGATTTTTGCGATAACCTTCGTAATGTTCGCTCTTACTAATACAAATTTGAATATGTTTAACGACTTCCTTTATTCTCTTTTGCTCAAATGACAGCTTATCAAATTCTCGCTTCAAATCTTTTTTTCGATAGAGATTCGTCTAATACCACGCTCTAATTCTTCCATTGAATTAAAACCTTTATCCCTGATTTCAACAAGCGTAGAAGCCGCTGTTTTAAGAATTGTGTTTCGTTGCCCAATGTTCATACTCTTTGCTTGACTTTGCTTTTTCGCTATTCTTAATATCAATGATATTTCCAAGTTCTTTTTCTTTATTTACGATTCTATTCTTGATTTTTTCTTCAGTGTAGTTAGCCCCAATGGTCTTTGATCTGGTAAATCTTTGCTGATTTTTACTTCTAAAAGCAATGTGTTTGCCAAACTTGATTTCATAACCATGGCTTTCCATTTTAGATAAGAAGTCCTGCCAGTTGATTGACTGCTTTATAGTTCTATCTATATCAAACTGAAGTTTTGACTTATAGCTACTGCTTTTATCCTCATTCCAGTTATACCAATTAACAAATTTTCTTTTCTTAATTTCATTGATTTCTCTTTGTGTTTCCTGATCGATTACTTAAAAATTATGTTCCTTGCAAAGTTTATCGCTTTGATTTCTGATGTTCATATATGAACCGTAATAGGAATAATAAACTTTGCCCTCATCAACATCTATGGAATTAAAAATTATGTGATTGTGGATATAGTCTTTGTCGATATGCGTTGCTAAAACATATTCATATTTGCCCTCTAAAATCTTTTCACAAAGTTCAATTCCTACCTGATGGTCTTCTTCAAAACTGACTTCTTCTGGAACGAAGGAATGGATTAGATGATGTGCTAAGGTCTTTGTTCTTGAGCTAAATTATTTCTTGGTAAGTTCAAACTCTACGTGGAATAATGTCAAGAAGATAATTAAAGATAAAGCTCTGCCGTTTACATTAGAAGTTGCTAAAACCATCGCCACAGATTTGTTGGCAGTTTCAATGAAAGCAGCACTAAACTTATAAATGATAAAAAAACAAAAAAGCAACTAGGATTTTTCTCTTAGTTGCTTTTTGCATTCCTTGAAAATTATTCTTCAGGTAACCAATTTCTAAAATTTGCAAGCATTTTGCAAGCACAACACTTGCAAAATAGCTATTTATAAGGCTTTAGAGCCTGTTTTTAACTATTCCCATTCGATTGTGGACGGCGGTTTTGAGGTGATGTCGTAGACGACTCTGTTTACTCCTTTGACTTCGTTGCAGATTCGCCGGCTCATTTCGTCCAAAACTTCCCAAGGGAAACGGAAGTAGTCGGCA
>QWCB01010152.1_pt1 | contig 10202 bp, 9 predicted proteins | sample 1972511 | NCBI WGS metagenome assembly QWCB01 (sample SAMN09866719, study PRJNA288562) | Human gut metagenome isolate term5_stool, whole genome shotgun sequencing... | isolation source: gut | host: Homo sapiens | place: USA: California
AGCCAAGTCCATGAGTTTCATAAGCGCTTCTCCGGTTTTCGACTTAGCTCTTAATTCAAGCATTTTTCCCAAAAGCACAAGCGTTATAATCATTGCCGAACTTTCAAAATAAAAATGATCATGTCCGACATACCAATTGTAAATGCTATAAAAATATGCTGCAGACGTTCCCATAACTACGAGCACGTCCATATTCATCGCTTTTGATTTTATGGATTTATATGCCCCCACATAAAAAGTGTATCCCACGTAAAACTGAACTATTGTCGCAAGAGCAAATTGTATTTCCGGTTTGTCCCAAAAGACACGAATGCCAGCCATATGAAAAAACATTATAGAAAATAGCGGCAATGTCAGAATTGCAGAAAGTATAAATTTTCTCTTAATTGAAGCATATTCCTTTTCTTTCAGCTTTTTGTCTTTCTCAGTATTTCTTTCACGTTCAAGCTCCGCGCCGAATCCTATTGACTTAACCTTATCCTCAATCTTCTTAGAATCAAGTTTGTTTTCGTCATATTTAATTCTCATCTTGCCCGTTGCAAGATTTACATTAACTTCGTAAACCCCGTCCGTTTTCGATAGAACTTTTTCAATTCTCGTTTGGCAAGATGCACAGTGCATGCCCGTTATTCTAAAATAATTTTCCAAATTAATACCTCCTTAAATATTAGTACCCATAAAAACGTTTGTTATTCATTTCTAAACTTGATAAAAATCCTTACATTTGGTATAATTTAGATATATTATAAGAGGTGAAATATGTTAGAAAATATGGAAACATTAGTAGCTCTTGCAAAATCAAGAGGATTTATTTTTGCAGGAAGTGAACTTTACGGTGGATTATCAAACACTTGGGACTACGGCCCTGTTGGTGTACTACTTAAAAATAATGTAAAAAAAGCATGGTGGCAAAAATTTGTACAAGAATCCAAGTACAATGTCGGCGTCGATTCGGCAATACTTATGAATCCTGACGTTTGGAGAGCAAGCGGACACTTGAGTTCATTCTCCGACCCGCTCATCGACTGCAAAGCATGTAAATCGCGTTTCAGAGCAGACAAACTCATTGAAGACTATTGCAATAAAGAAAACATCGATGGTGTAAACCCTGATGGATGGTCCAATGAAGAGCTTTTAGGTTATATAAAAGAAAAAAATATTGTCTGCCCGAACTGTGGGAAGCTTGATTACACTGACATAAGACAATTCAACTTGATGTTTAAAACTTTTCAAGGAGTTACTGAAGACAACACCGCTGAAATTTATTTGAGACCTGAAACTGCACAAGGCATTTTCATAAACTTCAAAAATGTTCAAAGAACTTCAAGAAAACAAGTGCCTTTCGGCATTGCTCAAATCGGAAAGAGCTTTAGAAACGAAATTACTCCAGGAAACTTCACATTCAGAACTCGTGAGTTCGAGCAAATGGAACTTGAATTTTTTGTAAAGCCGGGCGAAGACGACGATTGGTTCGAATATTGGAGAAACTTCTGTAAAGAGTGGCTCTTAAAACTTGGTATGCGTGAAGAAATGATGAGACTTAGAGACCACGAAAAAGAAGAACTCTCATTCTATTCAAAAGCAACAACCGACATAGAATACAAATTCCCGTTCGGATGGGGCGAACTATGGGGCATTGCAAACAGAACCGACTATGACCTGACAAAACACATGGAATACTCAAAATCAGATATGAACTATTTAGATCCGCAAACAAATGAAAAATATATCCCTTATGTTGTTGAACCTTCTCTAGGTTGTGACAGGGTAACTTTGGCATTCCTTGCAGATGCATACAGAGAAGAAACTTTGGAAGACGGCACAACAAGAGTTGTTATGAAATTCCATCCGGCTCTTGCACCATACAAAGTTGCAATTCTTCCGTTGACAAAAAAATTGACCGAAAAAGCTGAAGAAGTTTATTCAGAGTTAATTAAATATTTCTCTTGCGACTTCGATGAAAAAGGTTCAATCGGAAAGAGATACAGAAGAGAAGATGAAATTGGAACTCCTTACTGTGTAACAGTCGACTTCGATACATTGGAAGACGAAACAGTCACAATCAGAAATCGTGACACAATGGAACAACATAGAATAAAAATCGATGAAATTAAAAACTTCGTAGAAGATAAAATGGTATTTTAGAAAATACCCTCTCAAATTCGAGAGGGTATTTTTGTTCAAAAAAATAGACATCCGACAAAGTCAGACATCTATCAATTTATTGAATACTTATATTCCAAACGTCACCTTCATACCAACTGAGGTTTTCCGAATTGAATACATATCTTAAATTTGCTCTAATATAAGTTCTGGCAATAGGTGATCCAATTCCGCGAACCCAGGCGTTTTCGAGCAAATCTTCAGAAAATCTTCTGTACTTATCAATCCTTTTTCTTACATTCATCGGCTCCATAGATTCAACGTATTGCTTAAATCTATTTTCCTGTGGTGCTCCCATAAATTCAGAGCCTGTGTATAAAAGCCCATAATCAGGAATATCACCATTCTTAAAATTCGAAATGTAGATGACATTTGCCATTTCTTCTCTCATAACGCTTATATCTTTTTTTATTTCTTCCGGAGTTCTAATGGATTTTTTTACAGAAATGCCAATTGATTTTAGTTTATTTTCAATTCTCGTTGCAATAAAATCATTAAGACCCACATTAGAATATAGAAGAGTGATTTTAAAAGGCTTGCCATTTATAAAAAGTGTATTTCCGACCTTGTTGAGATTCGGCTCAATATTTTCATAGGGCATTTCAATTTTGCTGTAAAACCTGTTTGAAAGACTTACAATACCTACATCATATTTTAACAGCTTATATCTCTCAGTGGTGAAATCCTCCTCATCAATTGCAGAAAATATAAATTTTCTGATGATAGGATCAATCAAATCCCCCGACGGTACATTCATAAGCAAAGTGGAATTATTCTCGTAAACAGTGAACATATTGTAATTGTCGCGAATTGTTTCATCAAAACGTATATCATTGTTCCCGTAAATATCGATAATATCCGCTTCTCCACTATATAGCTCCGATTTTTTGTCATTAAGTGTCTCTTCTCGAATAAAAATATTTTTTATTGCGGGCTTATTGTAATAAAAATCCGATTTAGATCGCAGACTGCAAAAGTTGAGTTTTTCATAATTATATAATGCGTACGCACCATTTCCCATCGGCTTATCATCGAGCTTTCGTATTTCCGAGATTGGGACCTGTCCATAATACGCCTTAGAAATTGGTCTAAAATTAAATGCTGAATCCATTTCAACATTAGGATTTAAAAGATGAATAAGAAAACTTTTTTCATCCAAAATTTTAAATCCACTTATTTCACTACTTTTGTTTTTATAAAAATCCCATGCTCCTTCAATATTAAACAGAAGACTACTTCTCTCGACGCCTGTATAGTTTTTATCTAGAAGAAGTTTTAAAGAAAAAAGCACATCCTCTGACGTAACAGGAGATCCATCCCACCAATCTATATCTCTTAGTCTAACCCTTATGTTGCCATTTATATTTTTAAAATCAGTTGACAATGAGTTATTTGTTGTGTAAGTTAGATCTCTATTTTTAAAAACAATCGGTAAAAATTGTAAAAAGCTTATAGTTTTATCTGCATCAGAAATTGCATAAAGTGGATTAAACACTCCATCAATGCCATTTTCAACGACTTTCAAAATATTTTTCGAGGCAGGAATTTCTTCGCTTATATCAATCACATTTACCGTATTTTTTTTGATTATGCCATCGTCAATAATATCACTTTTTCTTTCGCAACCGATAATGAAAATTACTAAAATTAAAATCGAAAGAAATTTACTTAACTTTTGCAATGTTAATAATTGTCTCTACAGCTTTTTCCATTTCTTCCGTTACGGCATATTCATAACGTCCATGGAAATTATATCCTCCGGTGAAAACATTCGGACATGGAAGTCCCATATATGAGAGTCTTGCTCCGTCTGTACCACCTCTAACTTTTGTTACAACAGGAACAACATCAGCTTCTTTCATTGCAGCCATTGCGAGTTCAACAGGTCTCATGTCTTCTTCGATTTTTTCTCTCATATTGTAATAACTATCATTCATATCCAAAATAACTTTACAATCATGTTTGGATTCTATGAACTCACAAGCTTTTCTCATAATTTCCTTTTTCTTTTCAAAGGCTTTCTTGTCGAAATCTCTTATAATAAAACTCATTACCGTCTTATCAACATTGCCCTCAATACTATTCAAATGGATAAATCCTTCAGAACCTTCAGTATTTTCTGGTCTATCAAAAACAGGAAGCATTGAGAAAAGTTCGTATGAATAAATGACCGAATTCTTCATCTTTCCCTTTGCGCTGCCCGGGTGAACATTTCTGCCTTCAATTGTAACCTTCGCATTTGATGCGTTGAAGTTTTCGTATTCGAGGCCACCCAAATCTCCACCGTCAATTGTGAACGCAAAATCTGCACCGAACTTTTTAACATCAAACATGTCGGCACCTCTTCCAATTTCTTCGTCAGGAGTAAATCCAATTTTTAAATTTCTTCTCTTTATATCAGGATTTGCCAATAAATATTCAACTGCAGTCAAAATTTCAGCAATTCCCGACTTGTCATCCGAACCCAAAAGCGTTGTTCCGTCTGTTACAATCAAAGTATTACCTTTCTTATTTTCTAATTCCGGAAAATCTTTTGGACTTAAAACATATTTTCCTTCGCTGTCAAGCTTTATATCTCCACCATCATAATTTTCAACGAGTCTTGGCTTTACATTTTCTCCGCTCATATCAGGAGCAGTATCCATGTGTGCAATAAGGCCAATTGTCGGTTCGCCTTCAACATTTCCCTTTAACTCGGAATAAACATAGCCATGTTCATCAACTTCCGCTTCAAGACCCATAGACTTTAATTCGTCAACAAGCATATGTGCCAAATCAAATTGTCTCTTCGTACTTGGTATAGTTTCGCTTTCTTCATCCGACGTTGTATAGACTTTTGCGTATTTTATAAGCCTTTCAACTACCTTAGATTTTAAATCCATAATAACCTCCAAAAAAAATTAAAAATTTTTAAAATTTTTGCAAAAAACACTTGCATTTTAAAAATTAATATGTTACAATAAATAATGTTGAATGAAACACGTGCCATTAGCTCAGTTGGTAGAGCACTTGACTCCAGGGTTCGAATCCCTGATGGCGCACCAACCAAAACGTTGTAATCTTATGATTGCGGCGTTTTTTTGTTGTATTTTTTAATTGAATTCACAACAATCCCCAATAAATCCAACAAAATAAATTCCATTTCCATTAAATATTACTTTCCTTGTAAATATATTATGCACGTTTTTAAAATATTAGTCAAGACATATAACTCCTCCACATTTATTTTAAAACTATTTTCCCTAGAATATAGTTTTAAATTTTTATATAATTTATTTAGAGGAGAAAATAGAACGAGAAAACTTTACCCTCTAACTGTTCGTTTGTCATGATAAAAGAACTGCTAATAATAATTTAGCAGTTCTTTTATTTTTCGAATATTTAAATGGAAAAAATTTTATAATAAACCACACCTCAAACATAATTTTCAATAGTTGTAGAATTTGTGACAAAATAAAAGCACCTGTAATATCCTTACAGGTGCTTTTTCCTTTATGTGCTAAGTGCACTTTATAAAAGGAGATAAAAAAATGAAAAAAACAATGTCACCTTATATATATCCATAATTTATCATTTTAAACATTAATTTAATTAATTTTTATCTTTTCCTTTATTTTTTGAACTATTTCATCGTATGCCATTACATAAGTGTCTTCAATTTTTCCATCGTCAATAAATCTTCCAAGTTCAGGATCGAACGGAACTTGTCCCAACATGTCAAGTCCTTCTATATGTTCTTTCTCTCCAAATAAATATTCTTTGTGACCACATTCTTTGCATTCATAGTAGCTCATATTTTCGATTTCGCCAATAACATTTTGATTTAGTCTGAGTGCCATTTCATACGCCTTTAGAACAGCAATAGAAGCCATTTTAGACGGTGTTGAAACAACTACAACTCCATCGACAGGATAGTGTTGATAAATTGTGAGAGGAACATCGCCCGTTCCCGGCGGCATGTCAAGAAGAAGAAAATCTAAATCTCCCCAATTCATTTTAGTCCAAAAATCATTTAAAATATTTGACAAAATAGGTCCACGCCAAATTACAGGATCTGTTTTATTCGGAAGCATGAGATTTATACTCATAACTTTTATTCCTTCTCCCGTTTTATTTGGGAAAATCTCTTCTTCTGAACCATAAACTTTTTCCTCAATTCCAAAAATTTCCGGAATTGAAGGTCCCGTTAAATCACAATCGAGAACCCCAACCTTGTAACCCTTTTTGTTCAAAGTTGTTGCCAAAAGGCTAGTCGTTACACTTTTTCCAACGCCACCCTTTCCAGATGTAACCGCAATAACTCTTTTTATATTTGATAATTTATTTTCCCACTTTTCAAGCGGCATATTATTTCCTCCGCATGCCATTATAATACCTCCTCAATTAATGCCACCGAAAAAACTTCTACGGCTTTTCCCTCTCCTACTGCATCTTGCTTTTCGTTTGTAGTAGCTTTCACATTTATTGATGAAAGACTAATTCCCATCACTTCCGCAAGTTTTTCCCTTATCGGCATAATATAATCTTTAAGTTTTGGCTTTTCCATAACTACTGTCGCATCAATATTTACAATTTTAAAGCCTTCATCCGAAATCATTCTCATAACTTCCTTCAAAAGAACCTTTGAATCTACACCCTTATATTTTATATCCGTATCCGGAAAATAATAACCAATGTCTCTTAATCCCGCCGCTCCTAACAAGCTATCCATAATTGCATGAATCAAAACATCCGCATCTGAGTGTCCTAAAAGCCCATTGTTATCTCTAATCTTTATGCCTCCAATGTAAAGAGGCCTGTCTTCCGCGAAGATATGAATATCATATCCGTGTCCAATTCTCATTTAACTTCTCCATTATCTATAAACAATTTAGCCAAAATCAAATCCTCCGGCGTCGTGAGTTTAATATTATCATACGTCCCAAGAAACATATGAACATCTATTCCAAGTTTTTCAACAAGTGATGAATCATCTGTTCCCTCAATTCCTTCAAGCTTACAATAGTAGTAAGCTCTTCTTAGATCCTCCGCAAAAAACACTTGTGGACTTTGTGCCGCCCAAAGAAGACTCCTTTTTGGCGTTATGTGTACGACATTTTTTCCGTCATCATTTACACTTTTTATAGTATCCTTGACGGGAACGCCGACAACTACAGCCCTGTTTTCTAAAACGTCAATAAGTGCTCCATTAATAGTTTCAACGTGAACAAACGGCCTTGCGCCGTCATGAGTTAAAACTATATCCGTGTCATCCGGCAGAAATTCGAGACAGTTTGAAATCGTTTCCTGTCTCGTGCTCCCACCTTCAACAACCCCAATGACTTTTGAAGTGTCTCCAAGCGGTAGTATTTCATTCTTTAAATAATCTATTTCATCTTTTCTTGCCGCAACTACAATTTCATCAACATAGCTCGAACGTTGAAACTTATCAATCGTATGCATTATGACTGGCAGTCCATCAATTTTAATAAATGTTTTATTAATAGACGACTTCATTCTGTTGCTCGAACCCGCCGCCGCAATAATTGCGGTCACTTTCATATTATCTATCATTTTTTACCTTTGCAAAAATAAGTCTACCGGCTGAAGTTTGAAGAACCGATTGAACAGAAACTTCAACAACCTCTCCAACCAACTTAGATGCCTTTTCAACAACAATCATTGTGCCGTCATTTAAATAAGCAACACCCTGACCTTCTTCAGTACCAATACCCGTAATCTTTACCGTCATATTTTCCCCCGGTAAAACAACCGGCTTCACTGAGTTTGCCAAATCATTGATATTTAAAACTTTAATCCCCTTAACTTTTGCCACCTTATTTAAATTATAATCATTTGTAAGAACAACACCGCCAAGCTCATTCGCCATTTGTAAAAGCATCAAATCAACCGGAATCTTTTCGGATTTTTCGTATTCCATAACTTCTATATTTTTAGGATATTTTACTTGGAGCTCGTTTAATATATCAAGTCCGCGTCTCCCTCTATTTCTTCTCTCCGCATCCTCAGAGTCGGCAATATATTGCAGTTCCGACAAAACAAAACTAGGAATAATAAGTTCGCCTTCAATGAATCCGGTGCCCATAACGTCCAAAATCCGTCCATCAATGATAACTGACGTGTCAACAACCTTCAAACTTCCGGAGATATCACGGTTTTTTATAACTCTTTTAACTCTTGTATCAGGTTCGTTAGTGCTCTGTGGTTTATTTCTAAGAGAATCAAAAATCCTACGAAACTCTTCCTTTCTCCTTATAAAAATAGACATGCTCGTTGCGACGACAATTACATAAACAAAAATTGTAACGATAGTTGTTACAAGAGGAATTTCGATTTTTGAAACCAATACACCAATAAGAGCTGAGATTAAAAGGCCGACTACCAGCCCGACCACTCCTACCATAAAATCGAAAGCACCCAATTTTTTTATATCGTTGTCTATTGAATTTACAACTTTTATAACAAAACGCTCCAAGCTACCATATAATAAATAAAAAATAATTGCAAATAAAACTGTAGCAATAGCGTAAAAAGCATAAATAGTTCCCAATGAAAAAGGTCCGAGTGATTCAATTATAAACACGGACACAAACTTCATAACGGTAAATCCAATTGCACCGCCTATAGCGGAGAAGAAGATTCGTTGCATTTGTAAGCATCTTCCTGTCGCCGCTTGCCAAATTCTTCTTTTTTGAAAGTAACATTAAGTTTCTTACAACCGATGCAACCTCAATAATATCACCGGTCTTAAGCTTATTTATATTCATCCTATTTCTTTGAGTCCAACTTGATGGCATCTTCGTTCTTTTACCCTCAAGAGTCTCTATAATATCTTCTTTCATATCGTTTTTAACAATATCTCTGAGTCCAAGTTCTTCCGCATTGTCTACCGGAACCTTGACTTGTACAGAGCCAACAGGAATACTGATAGTATAATACTTCTTCTCTTCCCCTAAGAAAGTCTCAATACTGATGTCGACAATAGTACCTGCCCCATGCATCGGGTAGCTTACCTTATCTCCAATTTTAAACATAATCTATCCCCCCATATTATATATTATAGCTATTAATCAACTAAAAGTCAAATAAGGTTAATACTAGTTACAATTACAGAATATAATATTAATAAATAACATAAAATTATTGAGAATATAAAAATAAAATTCACACTATCTTATATTCAATTCATATAAAACAAAAAAGACGATTTAAAAGAATAACCGTCTTTTTAAACATATAATAATATAGCGACACATAGTGCCTATTGTGCGTGAAAAATTTAAAACTAGTTATTAAATCCGTGACAGTCCCACTTTATTTCTTCCCACTGTGCAGAATATGTGTATAAACACTTTTGACATCTAGCATAATTTTGGCATGTTCGTGAAAACTTTAAATCTGTGCCATATACTTTTTCAGTGCATGCTCTTTGTTCTCCCAAACATATATACTCCAAATGCTTTTCTCCGATGTATTTCATGCTTGCAGCTTTACATTTCGGACATACCATAACTTTGAAAACGCTCGGAGTCACAGCGTGAATTTCATCGTCTTTTCTTATCTTTCTGAACTCCTTAAATTTTGAAAGTTCCATATTTGCAAGCTTTGCCAATTTCTTCTCCGAAAAAGTTCTGAGCTTCTTAAACTCATTGATTGCATCTTCATATCTCTCCGCCTCTGAAAACATATCCACTTTTCCTCCCGCAAAAACTACGGATGAAAAACAAATCAAGAGAACAATCGTCGCAACTAAAATCACTTTTTTCCCCATCATACTACCTTCTTTCATAAAAACATATCACATAAATGTATATTATCATATTCTATTTTTAGTATATCACTTCTATAAATCAAATGCAAATTTTAAAAATTTGTGTACTAAATCTTTAACTGTAGATTATATGTAAAAAAAAGAGAAGATATAAAATCTTCTCAAAACTGTGCGGCTTCGTCCTAATCTCCCGGGAGGTCGCCCTCCGAGTACCTTCGGCGATGCAAGGCTTAACTTCTGTGTTCGGCATGGGTACAGGTGGATCCCT
>QWCB01004257.1_pt1 | contig 10191 bp, 10 predicted proteins | sample 1972511 | NCBI WGS metagenome assembly QWCB01 (sample SAMN09866719, study PRJNA288562) | Human gut metagenome isolate term5_stool, whole genome shotgun sequencing... | isolation source: gut | host: Homo sapiens | place: USA: California
CCGAAGAAGCCGCGTCGTGCTGACAGGGGTGAAGGATGCGGGGAGGTGATGCACTCCGTACCCGGCAGGAAGGCCTGGCAGGTTTGGGCATCGCGCCCCCACAAAATGGCCACGATATCGCGCCCCGCCAACGCTCTGATGGCGGCCTCCGTAATCGCTTCCCAGCCCATCCGCCGGTGCGAGCCGGCCTGGCCCGGGGCCACGGTAAGCACCCTGTTCAGCAGCAGCACGCCCTGGTCGAACCACGCCCGCAGGTCCCCATCCGCGCGACCGTCGATCCCGAGGTCATCGTGAAGCTCGACGTAGATATTCTGCAACGAGCGGGGAGCCGGCACCCCGGGGCGCGTAGAAAAGGACAAGCCCATGGCATGGCCCGGGGTGGGATAGGGATCTTGGCCCACGATGAGGACACGTACGTCGTCGAGGGGCATCGACAAGGCAGCGAAGACGTCCTCGGCCGGGGGCAGAAAGTCTTGGCCGATCTGCTGCTCAAGGCGCGGCAGATTCTCCTCCAGCGCCTGCCGGATGTGGGGCATCCACGAATAGTGAATACGAGAGGTATCGATGTGGCTCACGCAAATCCCTCCCAGCCCTCGCGATAGCGAGGCTCCTCTCCGCTGATGGTGACACCGGTACCGCGCATCACCCGGCCTACTTCCCGGAACCCAGAGGGAGCGGCCTTGTACGTGGTGGCCAACAGCGTGTGATCCTCCCCTCCCGTTAGGACCCATTCCCACGGATCGATATCAAGCACCGCGCCGGCAGCAGCTAGGAGCGGATCCGGGGCAATGGCTGCGCGGTCGAGGTCGATGCGCACCCCGGAGCGTTGTGCCAGATGCCCCACATCACGCACTAAGCCATCCGAATTATCTGTCATCGCGGTCGACCCCGTTGCCCGAGCGATAACCCCACGCCCTGGGCTCAGGGTGGGTGCACAGTGGGCGTCGATCAGCGGCCACAGCTCCTCTAGTTCCGGGGGCAGCGCGCGGCCAAAGCGCTGAAGCAGAGCAAGGCCCGCTCCGGAGTACCCAATCTTGCCGTGCGCCACCAGCTTTTGGCCCGCGCGTGCTCCATCCAGGGTCAACGGCGCTCCACTTCCTCCCAAGGAGCCCATCGCCGTGACACTGATGACCAAGCTGTCGCTGCGGGTAAGGTCGCCGCCGACCAGCTCTGCGTTATAGACCGCGCAGCGCTCAGCGATGCCCTGCGCAATCCCCCGCACGAAATCCACCGGGGTCTCCCCTGGGGCGGCAATAGCCAGCAGTGCTGCGGTGGGCCGGGCACCCATCGCCTCGATATCGGCGAAATTGCGCACGATAGCCTTTTGCCCAATTTCTGCAGCGGTCGACCAATCCCGGCGGAAATGCCTGCCTTCTACCATCATGTCTGTCGCTGCCACCGTGCGGGAATTGGGCGCTGCCGGGTACAGCACCGCGGCATCGTCACCGTTGAGCGCGCTCGGGGCGGCAGTGACAATCTCATGGATGACTTGCCGCTCACCGGCCTGGTCGAGGGTATGCGATAAACCCACCGTCACGGACTCCTTTGTGTTGCGCGGGCCACGCACTATACGCGTGCGCACCGTCCACGTTCGTTCTTCCTGGACTATCAGCGATAGGATAAGCCCCTATGGATACCCAATTTAACCGCACCGCAATCTACGTCTCACTCGGGATCGCCATCGCGATGGTCTTCGCGGTGATTTTTGGGGCAAAATACGTCTTCACCACCGCTGCCCAGCAACCGGTGGCGCTGCCTCCCACCCCATCTGAGGCGGCGGATTCCCCCGAGTGCGCCGCCGTGGTCGATGCGCTGCCAGACAAACTACTGGGGTACCCACGCGTCGATCTTGTCGAGCCAGCTCCCGCGGGTGCTGCGGCGTGGGCGAAGAGCTCGGAGGACAAGATAACGCTGCGCTGCGGTGTTGACTTGCCGCAGCAATTTACTGAGTATTCCCAGACCGTCGAGGCCGACGGCGAATCCTGGCTGCAGGTCGTCGACGCCACTCCTGGCTCGAATCTCACGACGTGGTACAGCACCAAGCGCGTTCCCGCCGTCGCGGTCACCACCACCTCCGACAACGCGCGCGACGACGCCCCGGAGGGTCTCGGTGATGCTCTCGACCACTTGGAACAGAAACAGCAACAGCCCAATGCCGCTCCGCTATCGCAGCTGAAGGCGGGCCCGGATTCCATGTGCAGCCGGCTGGAAAAGGCCCTGCCGGAGACCCTCGCGGAGGGCTACTCGCGCCGCGAGGATGTCGGTGACAAGAACACCTGGGTCTACAGCGCGCCGGGCCAGGAAGAGATCGTCGTGCGTTGTGGTGTGGCTGCACCGGAGAACTACCGTGCAGGTGTCCAGCTTCAGCAGGTCAATGACGTGCCCTGGTTCGAGGACACCACCCTGGCGGAGGGCACCACGGCCGGCACGTGGTTCGCGCTCGGCCGGGCGGAGGATCTCGCGCTGTCTGCTCCGCAGGAGGCAGCCAATTCCGCGCTGGTGCGGCTGAGCGACGCCCTCGTGGCCGCCACCCCTTCCCAGTAGCAACCGCGGCCTGCTCCTCTACCGCCTGCCCTTCGCACTCAGCTGAGGGACTAGGCGGGCTAAGGACTAGGAACGCGCGAGCGCGGTTTGGATGAGGGTATCCAGCAGCTCGGCATAGCCCACACCCACGGCGGCGAATACCTGGGGGTACATCGAGATGGGTGTGAAGCCGGGGAAGGTGTTCACCTCGTTGATGCAGTAGGAATCCTCGCTGACGAAGAAATCCACGCGGGACAGGCCGGCAGCGCCCAGAGCACGGAAAGCCTCAATAGCGCGCTGGCGGAGCTCAGCGGTTAGTTCATCGCTCAACGGCGCAGGGATTTCCGCCGAAACGCCCTCGTCGATGTACTTGGCATCGAAGTCATAAAAGCCTTCTTCGGACTCCGTAGTGCCCAAAAGTTTGGCGGGAACGGAAGCCTGGAGGCTACCGTCTGGGTGCTCGAGGACGCCCACTTCCACCTCTGCACCGCGAATTTCCGGCTCGACAAGGACCTTCTCGTCGGACTCGTAGGCTAGGGCCAGCGCGTCCGCGAAATCCTCCCACGCCGAAACCTTGGACACACCGATGGAGGAACCACCGCGCGCCGGTTTCACAAAGACAGGCAGGCCGAGGCGCTCCTTTTGGGCGTCGCTCAGCGTGGCTTCCCCAGTGAGCACCTCCTGGGGCGCCACAGGCAGACCTTCCGCAACCAGCAGCTTCTTGGTGAACTCCTTGTCCATGCCCACGGCCGAGGCCAGCACGCCCGCGCCCACGTAAGGGATGCCGGAGAGCTCGAAAAGCCCCTGGACCGTCCCATCTTCACCGTAGGGTCCATGGAGAACCGGCACAATGACATCCACTTCGGTGTAGTGCTCATGGCGAGTGACGTTGTGGATGCGTCCGCGCGTGGCGGGGTTGAGGGAAAGCGCCAGCTCATCGTGCAGCTCTACCTCGGGCAGGCGCCCATCTACGATGCCGAGGCCCTCCCGACTGCCCTGAGTCCAGGTGCCCTCTCGCGTGATGCCGATCGGCACAACCTCATACTTGTCCGGGTCAAGGTGCTCCATGATTGCGCCGGCGGAGATGCACGACACTGAATGCTCGGAGCTGCGCCCGCCGTACACTACGGCCACGCGCACAGGATTCGCTTCAGTCATACCGAGCAACTTTACTCGGCTTTACTCAGCTTTCTTGGTGCGACCCATCAGAGCCACGATCATGTCGTCGACAGTCACGCCGCGGTGGCACACACCGAAGACCGCTTGGGTAATAGGCATCTCTACGCCCGCGCGCTGCGCCAGCCTAAAGATGGAATCGGAAGAGATAACGCCTTCCGCTACCTGGCCATTGGTGGCGGCTGTGGCTTCCTCCAGGGTGCCGCCCTGGCCGAGGCGGTAGCCAAAGGTGCGGTTGCGGGACAACGTCGAGCTACAGGTTGCCACGAGGTCACCCATACCAGCCAGACCAGAGAAGGTGAACGGGTCCGCTCCCAGCTTCACGCCGAGACGAGTAATCTCCGCGAGACCTCGAGTAATAATGCTGGCCATGGTGTTGTTTCCCAGCCCCTTACCCGCAGCCATGCCGCAGGCAAGTGCAATCACGTTCTTGCAGGCACCGCCAATTTCCGCGCCGATAACATCGGTGTTGGTATAGGGCCGGAAATAGGGTGCTGCGGCGGCATGCTGGACAGCCTTGGCACGGTCGGCGTCGCGGCACGCGATAACCGTAGCTGCCGGCTGCTCCTGGGCCACCTCCTTGGCCAAGTTGGGCCCGGAGAGCACCGCAATGCGGTCGGGGGAAACACCGGCGGCATCGGCAATCACCTCGCTCATCAGGCTGAGCGTCGACTTCTCCACGCCCTTGGAAATCGATACTAAAGTTGCATCCTCCGGCAGCAACGGCGCCCATTTTTCCAGGTTGGACCGCAAGGTCTGCGAGGGGACGCCGAAAATGACGATGTCCGCACCCTCCAGCGCATTAGCTGGATCGGTGGTAGCGCGGATGGAGGCGGGCAACGGAAGATCTGGGAGATAATCCGGGTTCTCGTGGCGTGCATTGACGGCCTGGGCTAGCTCTTCACGGCGCGCCCACAAGCGGACGTCATTGCCGGCATCGGCAAAAACCTTTGCCAGCGTAGTTCCCCACGAGCCCGCACCCAATACTGCTACGTTCACTATGTGCCACCTCACTGTAGATTCCCGGTATATCGGCTTTCCCCATTAAAGCACGCTCGGCATTAAAGCACGCTCGGCGCGTAAGGCTGCATCGCGGCAGTGAGTGGAGGAAAATGGAAAAAGGTTAGAAGCTACTGGCGCAAAAGGAGCAGCATGCCCAAGGCAAAGAACATGCACGAGACGGACAAAGACATCAAATCCGAGGTCTTTATTTCTGGCCGACACCAAGAAGTGCCCGTCGATCCGGCCGATGAGTTTAAGCGCACGACCCTGGCCGCCGGTGCGGTTCTCTGGCGCGGTGACCCGCACGATCCGGAAGTCGCCCTCATTCATCGCCCGCACTATGACGATTGGTCACTGCCCAAGGGCAAGGTGGATCCGGGCGAATCCCTTCCTGTTACCGCCGCGCGCGAGATCCTCGAGGAAACCGGTTATACCGTGCGCTTGGGCAAACTCATCGGCAAGGTAGCTTACCCAGTACAAGGCCGCACCAAGGTGGTCTACTACTGGCTGGCGCGGGTGCTCGATGGCGAATACACCCCGAATCAGGAAACCGACGAGCTGCGCTGGATGAAGATCGATGATGCCTGCGCATTGCTCTCTTATGACGTTGATGCACAGGTCTTGGCCAAGGCAAAGAAGCGCCTGCGCCTCGCACCAACGACCCGCGTTCTCTACGTGCGCCATGCCCGCGCGCACCAGCGCCGCACCTGGGAGGGTGATGATGACCTGCGCCCGCTGGATAAGAAGGGGCGCCGCCAGGCGGAGATGCTCGTGCCGATGCTCACTCCTTTCCATCCGACCGCCATTTATAGCGCCCCGCCGCAGCGCTGCCAGCACACCGCTGCCCCGCTGGCCGATGAACTCGGCATGGATATCGCCGTGAATAAAGCATTCGGCGATGATGTCTTTGCTGAATCACCTGAGACCGCCCGCGCCGCCTTTCAGCGCGTGGTCGACGGCGGCGGCGTTCCGGTCATCGTCAGCCAAGGGCTGACAATCCCCGGCATCATCGAGTCCTATGCACCGAAGTTCATTCAAGAGCCGATCGAAGAACTCAAGTTCAAGAAAGCTTCGGTGTGGGTTCTTTCCTTCAACGACGGTGAGCTTACGGGCGCAGATTATCTAGCTAGCCCGCTTCCCGTGCGCTGAGCAGGGCATCGCCCACGTCCCTCAGGAGTTTCTACGCCGCCCTGCTGCCTTATTCAAACCGTGCTGCAGGGCGGCGCTGTATAGCGCGGGTGAAAAGGACCATCCCGAGCGCCCAGATCGGATAGGCGGCAAGGAAGCCGACGATGGGGATAAATACGACAAAGCTCGTGATGAGGGAACAGACCAGAATAAAGAGCAGCGACTGCCCTAGATTCTCCATGATTAGGTCGAGGGCCTCTCGGAAGCAGTCCATGAGAGGCTTATCGGGGTCATCCGCCTTGATCACGGGCGCTGGCCACAGGAGCGCATAGAGAATCAGTCCGGGGAAGCCACCCGCAATAGATCCGAGCGTTACCAAAATAAAGAAGCAAGCATAGACACCGGCGCAACCACTCAGCTGCGCAAACCTAAAGTAGTCGCGGAAGGTGACCTTCTCCCCATCAGCGATCTTGCGGGAACCATTGAAGAGGTTCGCCATCATCCAGCAGAGATAAGCGTAGGCGGCTAGCGCCATGACCACCATAAGAGGTATCCCCACGGTAGGAACCAGGGGTTCAATGTCCCTGCCGCTTTCTTCCATCGCTGCGGAGATTCCGCCTAAAACGGTTCCCGGCACAAGAAGAAGAGCAAAAGAGATAATGAGATGCACCAGCATGGCCAGCATCCCTGGCACAGGCTGCTTCAGGTAGCCCTTGAAGGTTTGGCCCACAATATCCATGGCGTCGATGGGCTGCGCGGGGCCCCGCCTGGTGGATTGCCAGGCGCGGCGCCGGGCTGGTGGTACCCAAAGCTTCCCGGCTGCTGGTAGCCGTAGCCGTTGGGTTGCTGGTAGCCGTAACTCCCAGACTGGTGATAGTCATAATCGCCATACCCACCTGCACCGCCGAACTGATTGCCACTGTCCCCGCTAAAGCTTTGATAAGGATTGCTCATGCCGAGGATGTTAACGCCGATATGTGTCCGGCGCCACAGGAGGCGGGGAACACTCCCACACCCCCATTGCTCACGCTAAGACGCCACGACGCGGGGCTTGAATGCCGGGCGTGCGGATTCGAAAGCCTCGATATCGTCCTCATTGCGCAGGGTCAGCCCAATGTCGTCGAGTCCCTCCATGAGGCGCCAACGGGTGTAGTCATCGATCTCAAAGGTATAGCTGTTGCCGCCGACGGTAACCGTGCGCGCTTCCAAATCCACGGTGGTTTCGGTTTCACCGGACTCCAACTGCTTCCAGATGAGCTCGATGTCTTCTTGCTCCATGAGCCCCGTCAGCAGCCCGGCCTTACCAGAGTTGCCGCGGAAAATATCGGCGAAGCGGGAGGAAAACACCGCCTTGAATCCATACTCAGCAAGCGCCCACACCGCGTGCTCACGAGAGGAACCGGTACCAAAGTCCGGACCCGCGAAAAGCACAGAGCCTTCCTTGAACGGTTCCTGGTTGAGAATGAAGTTCTCGTCGCTGCGCCAGTTAGAAAACAGGCCTTCGGCAAAGCCAGTGCGCTTGACGGACTTCAGATAGCGCGCAGGAATGATCTGGTCGGTATCCACATTGGAAACTCGCAGCGGAACGCCGACGCCAGTATGAGTTACGAACTTCTCCATTGTCTTTTCCCTTTCCTTAGGCGCCGGCTACGGCGGCATCGTCGATATCAGCTGGTGCGGCCAGGTGGCCCAGGACTGCTGTCGCCGCGGCAACGGCCGGGGACACCAAGTGGGTACGGCCACCGGGGCCTTGGCGGCCCTCAAAGTTGCGGTTGCTTGTCGACGCCGACCTCTCCCCCGGCTTCAGCTGGTCCGGGTTCATACCCAGGCACATCGAGCAACCCGCGGTACGCCATTCAGCGCCGAAATCGGTGAAGATCTTGTCCAAGCCTTCCTCCTCAGCCTGCGCCTTGACCACGGCCGATGACGGGACCACCATCATGCGGGTATCAGCCGCGATACTGCGCCCCTTGACCACCTCGGCGGCGGCGCGCAGGTCCTCGATGCGAGCGTTCGTGCACGATCCCAGGAAGACAGTGTCGATCTGGATATCGCGCAACGGCGTGCCCGGCGTGAGGTCCATGTACGCCAGGGCCTTCTCGACTGCGGCCTTCTCGCCATCGTCCCCGCACTCCTCCGGGTCGGGCACCGCAGCGCTCAACGGCAGACCCTGGCCCGGGTTGGTGCCCCAGGTGACAAACGGGGTGAGGGCGGAGCCATCGATCTCGACGACGGTATCGAAATCGGCCCCCTCGTCGGTCGGCAGCGTCTTCCAGTATTCGACCGCTGCGTCCCAGTCTTCGCCCTGCGGGGCGAACTCGCGGCCCTTGACGTACTCAAAGGTTGTTTCATCCGGAGCAACCATGCCAGCGCGGGCACCAGCCTCGATGGACATGTTGCAGATCGTCATGCGCGCTTCCATCGACATCTTGCGAATGGCCTCGCCGCGGTACTCGATAATGTGGCCCTGGCCGCCGCCAGTGCCAATCTTGGCGATGATAGCCAAGATCAAGTCCTTGGCGGAAACACCTTCCGCCAGCTCACCGCTAACCTCGATAGCCATCGTCTTGAAAGGCTTGAGCGAAAGCGTCTGAGTGGCCATGACGTGCTCAACCTCGGAGGTACCGATGCCCATGGCAATGGAGCCGAAGGCGCCGTGCGTCGAGGTGTGCGAGTCACCACACACAATGGTCATGCCGGGCTGGGTGATACCCAACTGCGGACCAACGGTGTGGACAATGCCCTGCTGGGCATCACCCATCGAATGCAGGCGTACGCCGAACTCCTCGCAGTTCTTGCGAAGGGTAGACACCTGTGTACGGGAAACTTCGTCCTTAATCTCCAGGAGATTTCCGGTCTTTATACCCACGGTGGGAACGTTGTGATCCTCCGTGGCTAAGTGCAACTCAGGGTGCCGCATCGTCCGTCCAGCCAGGCGCAGACCGTCGAAGGCCTGCGGGCTGGTAACTTCATGCAAGAGCTGGAAGTCAATGTAGAGGAGATCAGGCTCGCCGTTCTCCCCCTTGCGCACGACATGGTCGCGCCATACCTTCTCTGCGAGTGTCAATTTCTCAGTCATGTTTCTCTCCACTTGAAATCTCAATTAATGGGACGTAGATTTCATTATATGGGAGAGTATAGCGCAGTATCAGGAATAAAGGTATTGGATCGCGCAGTTGCCATCATGATGGCCGCGACCAACCGCCCCTCCACGCTTAACGAGCTTTGTGAGACCACCGGCCTGCCCCGAGCAACCGCACACCGTCTCGCCACAGCACTCGAGGCACACCGGATCCTCACCCGCACACCCGACGGAAAGTGGGGTGCGGGCCCCGCCCTTCCCGGCAACCGCGATCGCATCATTGAAACCGCCGGGCCCATCATGGAAGAGCTTCTTGAGGCCACCGGTGAGTCCGTACAGCTCTATGAGCTATCTGGAACAACCCGCACGTGCATTGCTACACGCGAGCCGGAGATTGGCCTGCACAACGTCGTACCCGTCGGCCGCCAGCTCCCGCTCACCTCCGGCTCGGCCGCCCGCATTTTCACAGCTTTTGCGGATGTACACGTTCCCGATGCCCTCTTTAGCGAGCACGATGTCGAGCTCGCACGCACTAACGGCTACTCCGAATCCATCGAGGAGCGCGAGTCGAATCTCGCTTCCGTTTCCGCCCCCGTCTTCGACGCCGCCGGCAACTTTATCGCCGTACTCTCTGTCTCCGGCTCCGCCGAACGATTCCGCCCCTCCCCAGCGGAGAAGTTCGCTGACGTGCTTGTCGACGCCTCCTCCCGCCTCACCGCCGCGCTATCCCACGACGCTCCGGGGAAAGCGGGACGCTAAAGCTCGCCTACGAATTCCCATCCGCCTAGATACCAGCCGTTTAAATACTTAGCCCGAAGTACATGGCTAGGCCGCGCAACCCTTCCGGACCCGTGCTACTCGTCGAAGACAGCGCCTCTCCCCTCTCCTGCACCATGCGCACTGGGTTTCCCGGCTCCCGGTTGGGGCGACGCGGCACCCAGCCTTGGTGCGGCAAGTGCGCCAGCTCGTCTGCTCGCGGCATGCGAGCATAGTTAGAGAAGGTTATGGTCTGCCCATCGCGGCTAGCCTGAGTGATCCCCTGGTAGATGCCCACCACACCCGGCTGCCCCGGCACGGAGACTGCTCCACCGCTGTCCCCTGGCGCCAACGCCACGTCCACAACGTAGTTCATTCCTGGGAAGAGCCCCGGGCCACGCACCGCGGTGCCACACTGGCGCTCGGTAGCCTGCCCGTCGAAGCACACCGTTGATCCCTCACTAGGCACGGGTGCCATTCCATCTCCGGTGAGCGGGTTTCCCGCAGAGTAGGTCCCACCGGCA
>QWCB01004258.1_pt1 | contig 10187 bp, 7 predicted proteins | sample 1972511 | NCBI WGS metagenome assembly QWCB01 (sample SAMN09866719, study PRJNA288562) | Human gut metagenome isolate term5_stool, whole genome shotgun sequencing... | isolation source: gut | host: Homo sapiens | place: USA: California
TATCATATCATACACTGGTTTTCGTTTAAACTAGGATACAAATATATTCTTTCCTGCGAGAAAAAAGAAAGAAAAAGAGGAGAATTATGGGTGGAAGTTCTTAGAAATATAGAAAAGTAAAAGGTTGATTCCTGTTTAGACTTACTTTTTGTTCGGGTTTAACGTAGTGAATCCCACAATCAGAACAGAAATTTCTTAATACTTGAAAAATGGATAAAAATCATCATGTAAAATCAAGTATACAAACAAGTACAGGATAAATCGAAAAAACAGAAGGATTTGCGGTTATTCAATTTCCTAATTACACAAATTCAGATTCTACTTTAAGTAACAAAACACAAAATGCAATTCAAATCAGTAATTTCCTCTTACTAAAACAGACAGTGTTCAGAGTGAGTTTAGCACCTTGTGTACTATTTCCCCCGTTCCTCTAAATGAAACGACTTATAACATTGATAACAAATCTGTTTCTTTCAAATTATATTTAAAATCATCCGCCTGCAAACAATCATGTATTATATCCATTATTTGCTTTCTTTCTTTTTGATTGAAGACAAATGAGATATTGTGTTCTATATCTTTTTTCCAAGAGTCAATATAATACTATACTTATATACATTCTAAAATCATCAAAAGATAATTTTGAAAGATTTTCATGGATAATAACAATATTAAGAGTATCAATCCAATAAAAATCTAGATATAATTCACAAAGTGCATCCCAATTCTTCCCAAAATAATCAGGGAAACAAAGACTTTCTGAAAGCTTTGCATACAAATCTTCTCTATTAGAGACTTCCGAGATATACCCCATGTAAGAATCTAATAATCTATATTCACTAGGATTTTGAACAAAAAGTATATTTTTCATACCATCGTGATTAACGTTCATAACTCACAAACCTGAAAAAGGGCACCCTCTTCTAAAACAATTATAGCCACAATTATTGGAGAACTTCACCTTTACATGATTTCATTCCTATCATCCGCTTAAAATTTTCCACAAAGATCATATAGGCATTCAAACTTTTATTATCCTCAACATAAAGTTCCCCATTATCAGCTGCAAGACGCTCTAAAATCTCATAGTCTTCTTGCGAATGAACCTGCCCTAATATTTTTATTGCATTTTCTATACATTGCAATGCACGTTCATTATTACCACGTAGATAATAAAAAATTGGCAAAAGATCGTACTTCACTTCACCTATATGGAATTTATCACATTCTAGCCCATAGACTAAATTGTCCTCATCAGAAAACTCATTTAAATAAGGAAGACCATATTCAATAATGGCATCCGCCATACTGTTGGCTTCTTTCTCCACATCTTCCGGATTAGAAAATTTCCATTCTTTAAAAGTATTTTCAGGCATTAAATATCCAAGAGGCGTACTAATTGTCGCATAAACATATTCCGGATATTTAAAAGGAAGAGCATTGTTCAATTGTGCAGCCAACCTGTTTACATTCTTATAGGCCACTCCAATAACCGGATTTAAATAAAAAGAATATTTCTGACCACAATTAGCAAAAGTAAATCCTATATTTTGTATACGATTATCATCCAGTTGACGCACAAATGTATTTAGCATCTTTTTCTCAAATCCAAATTCTAAAAGTTTTTCTTCCAAAAGGAGCATAACTTTCTTTCTTAACTCTTTCATACGATTTCAATTTTAATTCAATAGCATACAAATGTAGTTCAATAATCTGAGTGAGCAAAATCTGCGCATATTGTTTGTTACAAAACTTTATGCGCAGATATTCTACCTAATTACATAGAATATTAGAAATAGTGCTTATATACTACAATATAATTTTTTGTATATATTCCATTTGTTAGATTTCGAAATTGAGGAACACCAGATGAATTTCCATCGATAATTTTTAGAGCTGGATGATACTTCATCATATAAGGGATATTTATTTTTTGGCTAGTAGTAAAACCCGCAGAAGGTCCATTTTTCACTTCAACTAAATGTAAATCTCCATTTAGTTCACCGACAAAATCAAATCTATTACGAATCGTTATGGTCTTCGTTGTGTTGCCATTTGGAACTGTATAGGACATTTCTGTGCTAACTTCCCGCGAATATATAGTTCCACCTTCTGCTCTAAATTCTCTCATAGCTTCTTTTACTCCCATTTCTCCTTTATTATATGGAGACATTTTTGTATTATTCATATTATTGAGTAAAGGATCATCAGGCAACACAGTAAGCGCTTCTCCTGGTGAAAATGTTAAAGTTTCTGGATGTTCAACTGTGCTTATTGGTGTATTCTTCAATGAAAACGCATTTCTTCCAGCCGCAATATCTCTTCCACTCCATACATTTTCACCTTTCAAATAAGAAGTAAATCCTCCACCTATTCCGCCAAAAACAGCTCCGGTAGCAGCTCCCATATATGCTCCAGTTAAACCATTACTCCAAGCATCATAAAGACTGCCTCCAGCCATAAGAGTATTACCTCCACCAAGTATAAACCCAGATGTTGTTCCTCCTACAAAACCAGCTATCGCTCCACCGACAGCTCCCCCTAAACCACCGGTCATAGCAAGTGCCGCTCCACCAGTTAAAGCTCCAATAGCTCCCGCCGTCGCACCAACTCCAAAATACCCCACACCTTGCCAAAAGTTATCGATATTATTCCAATTAGTCGCTACATTAATAGCCCCGCCAATAAAAGCAGCCGCTGCAATCCACCAAAACTCCCCATTTTCATCCACATAACACAACGGACTATTCATACAATAGCTAAATCTATTGAATGCCTGAGTAAAGCCAAGAGCCTGCACATATGGATCAGGACTTAAAAAACGGCCTAATACCGGATCATATAACCGGGCGTTCATGTTGATTAAACCAAACATCGCCAAATGCTCATGACCTGTAAAACCTCTGCCAAGCATCAGTTCAGGAGCCGTACCAGCAGTGTAAACAACCTGCGTAACAGGATCGCGTCTACATCCCCAAGCATCAAAGCTATTTTCTTCTACGACTTTACCTTGTGTATCTACAATTTGGAGTACACTACCTAAATAATCACGATGTATATAATAGACACTACTTTGCCCATTATGCTTCACTAACACTGCAGGTGCATCATAGTAACCGCCACCCAGATAAAGACGTTCCGTTATCTCAGTACCATCCACATCCAATTCATAATTACCATTCAGATAATAACGAGTCAAAGTCACATTATCGCCATCACTAATTTGCATTTTCACACGCTCATGGTTAGCGTTGTAGGATAGCATAGCATGTACCGTTCCTTTTGTAATAGCAGAAGGTCGTTCAGCTGCAGTATAAGTAATATTCAGTCCTCCCAAATCTTGTCGCACATTGACTGGATTCAAACCTGTCACTGAATAAGGTCGATTAGGATTCGTATAAGCCAATGTCCCAACATCACTCTTAGAAAGAATATTACCATTATTATCATAAACCACCAAAGCATTTCCATAAGTAGACAAACGGTTCAAAGCATCGTAAGTAAACACTTCGGCTAAATTGTGAACTTTATCCGTATGCTTTTCTAAATTATTATTACTTACATTAAATAAATAAGTATGATTGAACACTACGCTATTATCCGCACGAGTGATCTTTCGGCTTACTGGTAATCCATAGTTATTAAATTCATAAATGCGTTGCATATTCCCCACGCTAAGCTTTGTTAGTTGCCCCATCGCATTCTCCTCATTGTGACGGAAAATCAGCGTCCCATCAGATAAACGAACCTCAGACAGATAACCATTACAATAATTCATCAATTCTGTACTTAACAACCCTTCCCCAGAAGTGTAAGTAATGGATGAAAGAAGCCCATCGACAGTATAAGTATATGTTTTCTGTAACCATTTACCCTCTGGAGCCTCCTCCCGATATGTTTTCAGCCGTGCATATTCGTCATACGTATAGCGAGTAGCTGTTCCATTATCCGATACAGCCGAAAGCAATAGATTTTCCGTGTTATCATACGTGTAGACGGTCACTATGTCTGGAGTCACCTGTCGGGTCACGCGTCCATAACGATCATACTCCTTCAGTATCTCACGACCGTCAGCATCTATCTCCTTACTTACATTTCCAGCAATATCGTATTCCGTTCGTCTAATTCCTGCGCTCGGATCTTTAATTGCCGTCCTCCGCCCATAGCAATCGTAATAAAAACGGGTCTGTACTTCACCGGGAGCTACAGCTACTATCGGCTGACCATCCGGACGATAATAGTATTCCACACTTCCACCCGCATCTGTTACTTTTATCGTCCTTCCAAGTACATCAAACTGGTGAACGTGAGTTATTCCGTTTTCAATAATTGTATCTGTCAGTATGCCATATGCACAAGAATCGACCTTTCCAGAAGCATAATTAATAGACGTTTGACGGAAAAAGCTATCATAAGAATAAGTATTCCAATGAATAGGTACTTCATCTGTCGTCGGTTGTGATTCACGCTCCAACAATCCAGTCTTTACGTTATACACTTTATCTGTCTTTAACTCTTTTCCATCGAAACGAATTTGCGAGTTGCGCACTACCCTTCCCATCAGATCATAATAGGTTTTGATGATCGGTTGTCCAGTCATACTAACAGTAACACAAAATACACCCGGTTCTTCTTCACTACTCCACCTTGTTACTGTCTGCTTCTTACTACCATCAGGACGATATGTAACCAATAAGTTTCCCCATTCATCATATTCATTCCGAGTAACGCGTCCTTTATGGTCAGTAGAGCTCTTTAACAGCCCATTTACTTCATCGTATTGATAGTCAACAGATAATCCCATTTCATTAGTATCTTGTGACAATCGCCCCATACTGTTATAAGTATATGTATTTGACAACCAATCGGTAGATTCATACGAACGTCGTTCACGTTTAATGAGACGCTTCTTACCATCATAAGCGAAACGCTCTTCAGAAACAGGTATGCCATTAAAAGATGCAACTTTATTAACAGGCATATTATTCTCATCATATTCTATCGACATCTCCCTACTACAAATCGAATCATTACAAATTGTCATTGTCGCATCAGTTGTCAGTAATCCCAACAAGTATTTATTGCTATTATCTATATTCTGATATTCCAGGTTATGGTATTCGGTAAAGAAAGGACCTTTAGTTGTTATAGAATTGAGTATTTGTCCATAAGCATCGTATGTGTATTCAACTTTGGTTTCCGTTCGGTTCAATACATTCAAATCGCTTTCTTTTTGTAGCTTCAACATAGATGTTTTATCAGGGTTAACATCTAATACATAGCTACGTACAATGGTATCAGCAGGAGTTTCTGTTTTAACTTCAACTCCCATTAATGTAGGGTCGAAAGTAGATACAGTTTTGAGTTTATGATTATCAAAATCCGTCGTTTCTATTTGTTGAAATCCTCTGAAACCTAGTCCTGTACGATGAAACACAGCATTAGTATACTTATAATGTATCCACGAAGTCCAGTCGCCCATTTTATTATCATTCATCTTCTTTGCCCAAGCACCCACATAACAATGAGGAGTCATTATTACATATGGATAACCGAAAGTAGCCAAATTATAATTAACCTCATAACGCGTGCTATTTGTTGCCAGAATATCAAAATAATAATGTTCGGTCCTCATTCCATAACTATCTATCAAAGCATGCAACATCCGCTCCTTTATCTCTTTACGCGTATAATTATAAGAATAAATATTCTGGTTATCTACACAAATTAACTCGCCAGGCCAATAGTAAGATTGAGACACGTTTGCAATAGTCAATTGTGCATCAGGATTGCCTAAGGTTAGTGTAGCCCTATCCTCAGGATACATATTTATTTTCCCATTTTTATTAAGATAAAGTTCTATTTTTCCTTGTGCTTTTCTAAGCAAATCGGGCAGACCATCACTATCAACATCAGTCAGTATAAAGTTTTTGCCTTTCGCATCGGAAAAGCTACGAACAATATTTGTTGAATAAGTTACAAATCCAGTAGTATTACTATTCCCTGAATTACCTGTAGAAAGCAAAATATCCCAACTGCGCCCCCCATCTTTTATAATAGCCTGATCAGTACCTTCCGAGTAAGGAGGAGCTAATACCAAATCCATATTTCCATCACCATTGATATCAGCAATCATCAATTCACGATCTGAATTAGCAAACTTGTCTAATTTTAGACTTGTTGTATGAGCTATTTTTTTAAATCCATCCCCTGTGAATTCATAGATGTAAGTGCCAGTATGGTTAATCAGGCAAACATCCGTCTTTCCATCGCCATTATAATCAATTGTCAACAAACGATCAGGAACAATATCATCCGGATTTTGTTGGAAAAAAGCATAGTCAAACACATTCTCATCAAGTATTTTTTCTCCTGTCTGCAAATTTATGAGCCATGCATGAGAGGAATTGTTTTTATCACGTTCATTATGATTTCTGCAAGTGGCGATTGCTAATAACTCCATCTTTCCGTCGCCATTAAAATCTCCAAACAAAAATTCTCGTTGACGAGGACTAACAAAAGCACCATCATGAACTCTAGTAAAAATCTCATATTTATATTCCTTATAAGAATTAAGATTATCAATGTTATTATATATTGCTAATTTCAAACTTTCACTAGACTTTTCTATATCATAATTGACTTTTACTAATGCATCTACTCCTGATCCACTTACATCTACAGCTGCCAATTGCTGAAATCCATATCCAGCAGTTAGAGTTGCAGGAGGTGTATCTATATTAAAACCGGACAAATCTTGATAGATAGCCAGTTTCTGATTTGAAGCATAAGTTGAGCCAAACTGATAGCTAAGAACACCACCCAAATTTCTTGTCATTATCACAGAGTAAGTACTTTTTTGTGGATAAGAGATTAATCCATCACTAATTGATTTTGGTTTAAATCGGCCTCGTGATAGCGCCAAAGCATCATAATTGCCTATAACACTATTCATAAAGTAGTTTTCCAAATGAATGTTTTGCGATTGAAAATATTCAATAATCCTATCTTCTCCATATTCAAAGCGTAAAGGATTCAACGAACGTGTTTCTGTCTCGCAATCCAAGCGAACCAACAAGTCTACTTCTTTTTTCTCATATGTTAGTCGATACCGCCTCCAAAGTACTCCTCGATGGTAAGACTCTACTCTATCAAGAAGTTTGCTATTCTCCATAGATTTTCCATCTATATAGCGCACTAAGCCACCCGTAACATCTCGGTACCTGAATACAATAGAATCAGTATAATTATTTTCATTCTCACCATATAGTATTTTTGAATATATGCTAAATTATTAGTCTGATTATACTCATAGTGAATATTACTTCCTTTTATATCTCTACAGTTTGTCATCACATAACTAAAAGGAGCAGAAGAGGAAGTTTCAAAAGTCGCAATATTTCCATTAGGATAGCGAGCCTCTAATATACCATTAGACAGCCTCTTTACTTTGACAAATCCTTGTTCTGTCTGCCAAGTATCTGTTCCTTGTTTTATTAACCGTATGCCATCTAACATCAACTTATCCTCTGATAAAGAAAGAGGGGTAGTTTTTCCATCATAATAAATACTCCCACCTACATGGACAACAGAGGACATTCCAGCCATACTCCATCCATACCCTAAAATACTTCCTGTGTGTTGGCTATTATAACTAAACGACAGTTGTGGCTGAAAACCGTTTGAGGCAGGATGAACATTCATAGGTACTTGATAGGTAACAGCACCCGTTGGACTTAAAGTGTACTGTACTGGAATTTCACCTACATCACAACTAACATCAATATCTTTCAATGCTACTGCCCCTTGTACCTTTGTAGAAAGGACCACTAATAAAGTGATTCCTAAAATAATTAGTCTTTGTGTTATATTTCTCATAACTATTACTGTTTCTTAATGGTTTTAATTCGATTACCTGATAAATCATATTTATATTGTACCGGAGAAAGATTAACAGATTCCGGTAATAAAGGCGCTTCTGGCGGTACTGCGTTAGAGAAACTGGCTATAAGTGTTGTTCGGATATTACCATCCGCCATACCCATATTTCCACCTTTCCAACCACCTGCTATTATATAATAAATCCCTGCAGGAAGGCTTGGAACATAAATATAACCCTGCATTCCACTAAAATCTTCTGATAACTCTTGATCATCGGGAAGATAGAAATCTCCCTTCTCAAAAGATGCTAACGTGAATACCGGATAAGAAAAAGCCATAGGCTCCGGTAGTATTGATGGATTAATAAGAGTTACCAAAAACAAATTGGTACATTTTAAACCTGATCCCCAGTTATGAATGATAAAATCGCCTTCGCGAGTGGTTTCAAAACGATAATAAACTACTTTTCCTTCTGTCCATCGATATGATCCATCAGGAAATTCTTGATAATAAGGCGTATAAGCGCCTGTCGCAACAGCTGTATTTTTTGTATCGAAGAATGAGAACCTATTATTTTGAATCATTATCGGAATTGCATTATAATAGGAACTGCCATCTTTCCCTTGAGCATACACGCAAATATAGCCTACACACATAAATAATATGAATAGAATTTTTCGTTTCATGTTGTCTACTTTTTTAATTGTTTTATATGAAAGGCAAAGAAGCTGGCATTCGCTTCTTTACCTTTGTGAATAGAATGAATCGTATCGGTTCTTTTTCTTACAAACTCATCGCATTAGCACCCAAAACGCCTGCCACAGCCGACGCCACCGCGATAACCACCTTTAGGATCATATCCCATACTGATTTCTTCATTGCCATAAATTACCTCCTTTCTCGTTCTTTAAATAGTTTAGTTTACTCTGTGTCCCTACCGTATTTTCCTCCGGAGAAAACGTACGATTCCCCTGCGTGGCGGAACAATGCACCACGATCAAATTGATAGTCCTCATGTGATTTGATAATTCTCTGTTTAGTTGATTGTCTTATTAAAAGCCTAGTCTTTAACCTGTTATCTTTTATCAGTCTTTAGCTGGTGATCCTTAGTTAGCTCTAGTTTCTTTCTTGTTTCTTCGTTTTTCTGTTTTTACAGTTCAGTTCAGTCGTTAGTCTTATATTTCTTCCCGCGAAGGAAGGAACAAGCTATACTGTCGGGTCCGGTGCTTCTCCATCATCTCCGCCATCGCTGCCACCACCAGGCTTGTCATTCGGATCATCAACCGATCCGCCGTCACCAGGTGCGGAGACCAGCTTGTCATAGCGAGCACACTTGGCACCCGTCACCATAGAACGAGTAGCGGTGGTACGATCCAGATTCTTCGTCGTGGTAGGCTGGAAGCGGACGGTAAGCGTAGCCTGTGCAGCACTCACCTCATCGGCGGTCTCAACACCCCGGCCACGGGCACTCATCACCATGCGGAACGTTCCCAAGCCATCCACACTGACGCTTTCGGACGACTGAAGATGCTGCGCCATCACCGTCACCAGATTGTCAAGCGTATTTTTTACATCACCCGGAGAAAGGGAAGAATATGCGGCAATCTCTTTGGAAAGCTGTGCGGAATTGATATTTCCTGTACGAACTACATGGGGATAAAACAGTTTCTTCCCACTTTTCTTATCTTCCAGATTAGACTGGAAAGGTTTATATAATACTGGCATAATTGTAATAGTTTTTAGTTATTAATCTTTTTGTTAGTTTCTGTCGTTAAGCTTATTGACACTGCAAATATAAGGGCTTATTCTCAGCTATACAAGCGATTTCGGAAATGTGCGTTAATAAGTTAGTTAATATAAGAAATAAGCATATAACATATTGATATACATATATTTATCAAATTCATATTATTTATTCAGCACACTCAGCAAATAATGTCCCGGCAGTTTAATCTTCCCACCGCTTCCACGAATGACGCTAAAGCCTTTCCATATATCACCACCGATTTCACCGTAATTACTTTTCAGCACTATAGCATATTGTTCCGCAGGAGGAACACGAAAGAGACGGAGATTCTCCAGCAGACCGGAAAAATTGCGGGGACATCCGTCCGGGGGAACCTGCATCCGGTCGATATCTTCCTGCGTCAGATTCCGTTTCCTCGTGGCAGATCGCTGATCGCATTCTTCTCTCATCCCGCCTCCGGCTCCTTCAGCTACTTTCTCTCCTTCACTCCCTTCTTCTTCATCCCCTCCTTTTGCGAAAGGAGGGTTAGGGAAGATGTTTTCTTTCTTTTCTTTTTCTT
>QWCB01005183.1_pt1 | contig 10178 bp, 9 predicted proteins | sample 1972511 | NCBI WGS metagenome assembly QWCB01 (sample SAMN09866719, study PRJNA288562) | Human gut metagenome isolate term5_stool, whole genome shotgun sequencing... | isolation source: gut | host: Homo sapiens | place: USA: California
TACCAATACATTGTTTATTGTCGACGAGGCTTCCATGATTTCAAACGAAGGACTGTCGGGCAGTATGTTTGGAACAGGACGTTTATTGGATGATTTGGTGCAATTTGTTTATTCAGGACAGGGATGTCGTCTCTTGTTAATGGGTGATACCGCGCAGCTTCCTCCGGTAGGAGAGGAGTTAAGCCCGGCACTTTTTTCCGATGCATTGAAGGGGTATGGACTTGAAGTACGTGAGATTGATCTTACTCAAGTAGTCCGTCAGGTGCAAGAATCCGGAATATTATGGAATGCCACACAGTTGAGGCAATTGATAGCAGAGGATGATTGTTATTCTCTGCCTAAGATAAAAATAGCAGGTTTTCCTGATATTAAACTGGTGCCGGGAACTGAACTGATAGAGGAACTAACTAATTGCTACGATCATGATGGTATGGATGAGACGATTGTTGTCTGTCGTTCCAATAAACGTGCAAACCTATATAACAATGGAATACGTGCTCAAATTCTTTGGCGTGAAGATGAATTGAATACAGGAGATATGTTGATGATAGCCAAAAATAATTACTATTGGACGGAGAAATATAAGGAGATGGATTTTATAGCTAATGGAGAAATTGCAGTTGTCCGGCGTGTTCGTCGAACTCGTGAAATATATGGTTTTCGTTTTGCCGAAGTTACTCTCCGCTTTCCTGATCAGAATGATTTTGAATTGGATGCGAATCTATTATTAGACACTTTACATTCGGACTCACCTGCATTGCCGAAAGAAGACAATGACCGATTGTTCTATACGGTACTTGAGGATTATATAGATATTCCAAACAAAAGAGACCGGATGAAAAAGATGAAAGCCGATCCGCATTACAATGCTTTGCAGGTGAAATATGCATACGCAATAACCTGTCATAAAGCGCAAGGCGGACAGTGGCAGAATGTGTTTTTAGATCAGGGGTATATGACAGATGAGTATTTGACTCCGGATTATTTCCGGTGGTTGTATACAGCTTTTACTCGGGCGACAAAGACACTGTATTTGGTGAATTACCCGAAAGAGCAGGTGGAATAGTTTTGTTTTTTGAATGACTCTTAATCTTTATATGATTTAGAGTTTTAAGGTTACATTGATTATATAATCAGTTGATTTCAATATTGTTGGATTCAAAAAGGTCTTTGAGTACTGGTTGTGGTTTGTTTATAGATGAAAAGAGTATTTTAAGATAAGAGCTAGCATTAGATAAAAATAGATAGCAATAATCCCTTTATTTGACTCTATTCACAGATTTGGAAAGAGTAAATAAAGGGATTCTCTATAAATTATTTCTCTATATATTTGACGTATTTACAACTAATTATTCCTCAATATTTTATAAGCAATAAGTCAGGAATATGGTCGTTGTCTTTAATTGTACATTCTAAAGGATGAAGATTTAACATTTCTAAAGGATGAAGATTTAACATTTTTATTATTTCTTAGCTTATTTGACTTATTATCACCTGTTCGTACAGTCAGAGTACTTCTTCCGAAAGTTGTTCGGGCTCCTCGTCCGTCACCTTATGTTGGTTGACGCCGGGAAAGTAGTGACGCGCGTAAATCATCTGTTGCCGGATGTTGCTGGTCGTCACGTACCGCCCAACATTCTATTAATTTATGAGCGTGCTCTAGCGGGTGATAATAAGTCGGTGAGTTGTCCCATCAAGCCGAAGAGGAACCGGAAATTATTATTTACCAGTTCGTGGTCACCTTCGATGAAGCAGTCCTTGATAAGCGTTCTCATAGCCGATACCTCGTCTTTCTTGGATACGGGCATGAACTTGGAGAACTGCGAAAAAGTTGGTTCTGCCATGAGGGCTACATACATCTCCTTTTTACCGCAAAAGGTTTTCCGAACTCCACCATCAAATAAACCTTGCGCAACTTCTTTTTCTTCCATAAACGTATTTTTTATTTTCCGATAGATATAGGACGGAAAAAAAGAAAGAATGTGGAAAAACGGAAAGGAAAGTGCGGAAACCCCGTGATGTTTTCCACCATGTGTATATGGGAAAGGGGTACGTTATATTTCTTTAACAATATGAAATAGTGAATTTTGCCTTATTTTGTGTCCTTTTATGTAGACACACAGAATAATAAGCCTATTTGTATGAATAAATTTACAATAGACATAGACGAAACATTTAAATACCATTATCGTTCGTTATGCTTGTACGTGCTGCACTATGTCCATGATACGGATATTGCAGAAGACATCGTACAAGATAGTTTTTCTGCCTTGTGGGAGAAATTAAGTATCAGTGGAGCCGAGATAGAAAATGTCAAAGCCTACCTTTATACGACTGCCCGCAACCGCAGCCTGGACTATCTGAAGAAGGAGGAGATTTATGATCCGAATCTTTCCCCTTCTGATTTTGAAGATACGTTGAGCGATGAGGAAGCGGAGGAACGTTCGGTCAGGGAAGCGCGGATGTGGACTGCCATTGATGCCTTGCCCGAACGCTGCCGGGAGATATTCCTGCTGAACAAACGCGACGGCATGAAATACAGGGAGATAGCCGCCAAGTTCCAGATTTCCGTAAATACGGTGGATAACCACATCAGCAAGGCGCTCCGACTGATACGGGAAGGGACACAGAAAGTTTACGCATTCTTATTTAACTAATATTCACAAATTCCGCATAGTGAATTTGTCTGTAATCCCAGTCATTAATACGAAAACCAAAATAAAAGAGTATGAGAACCACGGATGAAAAATGCCTTCATTTTGTCTTGCGCCACTATCAGAAGAACAAGTTGGATACGCAAAAAGCATTGAAGGCTTTCAAAGAGAAATACCAGATAACGGAACAGGAACGGAAATCCTTCCGCTTGTGGTGGATACTTCCCGGTATGGCGGCAGCCATTCTGGTCGCAGTCCTTATTTATCCCCGCTTCCGGGAAAACGGAGCATGGAAGGAGGTAACGGCTTACTCGCACCCCGTGGATTATATGCTTCCGGACAGTTCCTCCATAACCCTGTTCCCGCATTCTTCCGTCCGTTTCCACGCAAAAGATTACCGGAAATCCAGCCGCAAAGTTCACATGGAAGGAAAAGTCGCGTTTTCTGTCAAGCATGACAATGCCCACCCGTTTACGGTAGAAGGGAAACTGTCCCAAGTCAGGGTATTGGGTACTGTCTTTACCGTCGATGAGAGCCGTGCAGACACAGCTATCGTGCAAGTCACATCGGGAAAGGTGCAGTTCTCAGCAATCGGGCAACCGGACGTTGTGATACTGACCGGAGGCATGGCAGCGCAAGTGACGGAAGAACAACCGGACGTACAGGTAATCAAAGAACGGAAAGCGGGCAGCTTTATTTTCGACAACGCCCCACTTCCAAAGGTACTTGAGGAATTGTCCCGATATTATAAAGTCAAACTATCCGCAAGCAATGAGAATAAACGCCTGACGGCCAGCTTCAAGAACAAAAGCCTTGATGAAATAATCAGGTTTATAGAGAAAGTGTTGAATGTAAAGATAGAAAAAGTAAAACAATGAAGTTAACAATCATTGCGATTATATTGTGTGTCTCTCTGGGTGCTAAAGCCCAACAGGATTCAACCGAAATGAAAAAAGCCATAGATGCCATGCAAAAAATGTATTCTGTTCATTTCGTATACGATTCTTCCTTGGCAAATATAAAGCCCAAAGGTATCTTCCAGCGGAGCAGTTCCTTGCCTGAGAACCTAAAAAGGATTTTCAGCGGAACCGGCATCCGATGGGAGATTCAGGGAGAATATGTCCTGCTGTTCCGCCAGAACAACTATACTTTTTCCGGCCACATATGCGAGGATAAGGGAGAAACGCTGATCAACGTGACCATTTTCGATTTGAATACCCAAACGGGAACACTGAGTAACGAACAGGGATTTTTCAGCATTACGCTGCCGGAGGGGAAACACAAACTTCGTTTCTCTTATATAGGTTATCAGGATGTGGTGAAGGAGGTGGATTTGACATCCAATTACAACGGTGTCATCTACCTGAAAGAAAGCAATACTTCGCTGAAAGAAGTAGTAGTGGTTGCAGACTTGAACGCTTCCCTCCGCACGACACAGACCGGCAAAGTGTCGCTGACCTCGGAACAGTTGAATACGGAGTTTTCGCTGCTTAGTTCACCGGACTTGGTAAAGACCCTCCAGAATATTCCCGGTGTGGCTTCCGGAACGGAGCTGCTTTCCGGCATGTATGTACACGGAGGCAAGAACGATGAGAACCTTTTTCTGCTGGACGGAACACCGCTTTACCAGATCAACCATTTGGGCGGGCTGTTCTCCGCTTTCAATACGGATATTATCAAAAACGTGGATTTCTATAAAAGCGGTTTCCCGGCACGTTACGGCGGCAGACTTTCTTCCGTAGTGGATGTACGCACCAAAGAGGGGAACATGAAGGAGTTTCACGGGACTTTCTCCTTGGGGCTGCTCGATGGCAGAGTCCAGTTTGAAGGCCCGATCATAAAAGACAAGACCTCGTTCAACATAGCCATGCGAAGAAGTTGGGCAGATCTTTTCACAGCTCCGGCATTCTTCCTGCTCAACCGTTCCAATCCCGATGACAAAAAGAACGTGCGCTATGCCTTTCACGACATCAACGGGAAAATCACCCACCGTTTTTCGGACAATAATAAACTGTCCCTTAGCGTGTATTCCGGAAATGACCTGCTGAAGACAAAAGCCCGGCAGACGTTCGAAGACGGGGAACATTACGACTCCGATTTCAAGGCTCAATGGGGCAACCTGACTACGGCTTTGACGTGGAACTGTCAAATCGTCCCGAAGTTGTCCGGCAGTTTCACCGGTGTCTATTCACGCAATATCTCCATGTATGATTATGTGGAAGGCAGCCGTTTCTTTTCCGACGGGGAACAAACTTCCATGACGGGAATGGAACGGTCCAACCGTTCCACAATCGACGACATGGGATACCGCATGGAGTTCGACTACCGTCCCGGCACGAATCATCATATACGCTTTGGCAGCAATTATCTGCATCACATATATCATCCGCAAAGCACGGCTTCCAGAAACCAGACGGACAGGGATACCTTATCGACAGAAAACGCAAGCAGCTATAAGGGTAACGAGGTCGCTTTTTATGTGGAAGATGAAATGCGGCTGTCCTCCAGGACGAAATTAAACGCGGGACTGCATTACACCCTTTATCAGACAGACGGAAAGATGTACCATTCCTTGGAGCCAAGACTGGCCATGAGTTACCAATGCTCGGAAAAAGCCACGATGAAAGTGTCCTATACGGAAATGAGCCAATTTGCGCACCAACTGTCAAACACCTATCTGAACCTGCCGACAGACAGTTGGGTTCCTTCCACACGCAAAGTTCGTCCCATGCGTTCAAGGCAAGTGGCAGCCGGGATATATACGGAGTTGCCTTGGCATATCAGTTTGAACGTGGAAGGATATTACCGTACCACAAGCCAACTGCTGGAATACGACGGGGGCAACAGCCTGATGCTTCCTGCCGAGAACTGGGACAATCTGGTCAAGACCGGCAAGGGAAAGTCTTACGGCGTAGAATTGTCATTGGCATACAAAGACCGTTACAATGTCATCGAAGCAGGATATACGCTTTCATGGAGCTTGCAAAAGTTTACTGATTTTTATCCCGGCTGGTATTCCAGCAAGTTCGACAACCGGCATAAACTGAACATCGCCTACCGGCATAAGTTCAATGACCGTATAGATGCCTACGCCGCATGGGTTTACCGTAGCGGCGACCGTGCCACCGTCCCGAACCAGTATGTAAACGGGCCCTCTTTTCCGGGCATACCGGATTCAGGCGAACCGGAACTGGTTTACGAGAAACCGAACAACATCACGCTCCCGGCATATCATCGGCTCGATTTGGGTGTCAATTTCCGGCGTACTACCAAAAGGGGATTCGAGCGTATCTGGAACGTCAGCATTTATAACGCCTATTGCCGTATGAATGCGTTTTATACCCGGATAGAGCGTCTGCCCGACGGCGGTTTCAGGGGTAAGGGATTTGGCATTTTCCCGATTATACCCTCGTTTAGTTATACCCTCAAATTTTAAGTGCATGAAACATTTATATCATATATTACTGCCCGTGTATATCGGCTTACTTTCGTCCTGTACCTATCATTTTGAACTGGACGATGTGGGCGCTTCTCCCAAACTGGTGCTATACAGCTATCCGGGAAGCGGCGACACAACGGTAGTCCACCTTTCACGCAGCCTTCCCGTCAGTCAGAAAGGCGAGCTCGTCCGGGGACTGAAGGGAGCGGACGTCCACCTGTCCGTAAACGGTGAAGCGGTACCCCTTGCATGGACGGACGATTCCATACCGGGAGTCCCCGCCCAAAGCTATTACGCGGTAAAGGCGTATGAAGATGGCGACAAGGTCAACATAACCGCAGCGGCAGAAAGAATGAAAGCGGTTTCATCCGCTACGGTTGTCCCGTCCCGATTCCCTTTGACATCAATCAAATTGGCTCTCAAAGACGGTGAACCGAACCTGCTTCAGTTTCGGATAGGCTTTACAGACAATGCGCAGACAAAAGACTATTATGCGTTGAAGGTGGAGCGTAAACAACTGTTCTGGAACGATGGCAAGTATTCGGAAGAAAGCAGTACCCTCGCGTTGAACTTGGACGACGAACCTCTGCTGAATACATCTTCCGGGTTAGACGATATCCTGATGATTGAAAACGGGTTCTACCGGAATTTGTATTACTGGGACGATACGAAAATTAAAGGGAAAAGCTACACGGTTCGTCTGAATACCAATTACGAGGCAGACTATGAAGACGACTTCATAACCCCTGACGGAACCGAACATATCAAACGCCAAGTGAAATACAGAATCAGCCTGTACAGCCTTTCGGAAGAGTTTTACAGGTATCTGAAATCACTGAACGACCAGAAAAACAACGGGCTTGGAAACTCTGAACTGGCTCCCATACGCTCTACTTACACCAATGTCATAAACGGGATAGGTGTCGTGGGAGGATGCAGGATGTTCCAGACGAAATGGATAGACAATTTACAGGAAAACTAAATAATAATAAAAAAAATGAAAAAGACAATTTTATCAATGCTTTTCTTGCTGGCAGGAATAGGATGCTTTGCACAAAAATCCGGCATTATCATCGGTGTGACGGACGGACATTTGGGAAAATATTCGGGATATGCTTACATGAGTACGGGAACGGCGAACAACTCTTCCTACCCCGAAACCCGATGGACACCCGGAGTAGGCTTTAATTTGGGCTACCAGTTTGGCTTCGATCTTTCCAACCGTTTCTGGATTGATGCTTCCATATTGGGAAAAGCCGTTCAGGGAAAAGCAGAGTCCTTCGATTTGAATGGAAACAACGTTGTTCCCTGGTCTGACAAGGCATGGATATGGGGACTTGCTTTGAACGGCTCAATCAATTACCGCATCTGTTCCGGACTGTATGCCGGTATTGGCATTGAACCCACCGGTTATTTCAAAACCGATAAATTGAAGGAAAACTTGGAAGGGCGGGTTTTCGACTTTCCGATAGTCCTCACCTTAGGCTATGAGTTTAAGAACGGCATGAAATTGTCCGCTTCCTACAAGCATGGTTTCAAGCCATTGTATGACAATGCTTTTGCCTCCAATACAAAGAATAACAAAGAGTTCGGCATATCATTATATGTGCCCATGTTTAAATAATAACCAATTATTAAATTTTTTCAATTATGAGAAAAACGCTTTTTAGTCTTGCTTTGGCAATGGCTGTCTTATCATCATGTAGTTCTGATGACATAGTGAACAATCCGATGAATGAGGAGAACCATTCTTTCCCGGCCTCCAGAAGTTTGCATGAAAATATTCTTTCCTTTTCCAGTGAGGAGGAATACAATGCCTTGCTCGATTCCTTGGGCACGTTGTCCGATGAGGAACTTCTGCAATGGGAATCCGGACAGAAAGGCTTCACCTCCATGTACAGGATGCACAGCGAAGCCTTGGGACAGATATTAAACGCCACATGCAAGGAAGAATATGAATCCATTAAGACTGCTTACCAGACTGATTTTATATTCAACGACAAGGACAGCACCGATTTGTCGATATATATGCCGGTGTTGAATGTAAGCAAGGCAATCACATTGACCCCCGAAGGGTTCGTATGTATCGCCGGTGAGAGAAAGAACATGAAGGAGTTTGAAAATTATGACGGATATAAAAAAGAACTTTCTTTACTTTATCCTGTCCCGCTGGGTGTAACGATCGAAAATGGTATAAACAGGGTTTACGTGAAAACGAAGAAAAGAAAGTTCACCGCACAGATTGGTATGCGAGGAAACCAACAGGCTATCCGTGTAAATGCGTCTAAAAAAGTTTTATGGGGCTGGGTGGAATATACGACTGCGTACTATTGGAAATACACGCCTAACGGCCCTGTACAATTTGGTAAAGAAGTGAAAAGCGGTCATGACATTATGATCGTGGGCAATCCTTTCCCAAATGGAGCGAAATTGTATATGTGGACTCGCGGTACCGGTGAAGAAAACTGCGGAATAATGACTGTGCAATTGTAATCCTTATTGAACCGGATTATTCACCAATCATTCGGGACGAATCTCTGATATAGCCAAATGTTCGTCCCGAATATTAAAATTATCATTTTATGAGCAGGAAAGTATTTACTTGTTTTATAGTGATTTTCTTTTTTCTAAATAAAGCCGCTTCTTACGGTCAGGAATTTCAAGTGTCGCGTGACACCGTCAAGGTTTCCGTTCAGGAAGGAAATACTTCGCCTCATAACGAAAGAAGCATTACCCCAAAGCCTTTGGATATACGGAAAGCGGTTGATCTTTCTTCCGGCAGTTGCCCGTCCCAGATAACATTTGACGTGCAGAACCCATATAATCCGACATTCCCTACCGACAAATCGCCTTTGCATGAGGGGGAATATTCGACCTCCGGTATCATTAAAAGCTATCCTTCCGGCTATTTTTACGGCATAGGCAGGCAGGAAAACTTCATCGGCTTGGGAACAATGAACTATGCAGGTATCGGATATGTATATTCTCCCGGTTGCTGGTCATTTAACTTGCAGGCATATACCGTAAAATGGAGTGTCCCCAGACGCGAGAGTCAGCTATTGGGATTGTCCGGGCTGTTGACATATCCCGTCAACGAGAAAATTCGTCTAAACACATTTGCCTCATACTCCTTCATTCTTTCTTCTCCTTTCAGTTCCTCGAATTACGGGGGATTCGTTTCCTATGACATCATTCCCAACTGGGGGATGGATTTCGGCGTCAGAAGCCATACCGATTTTCCGTTGCATAAAACGAAAACGCTTCCGATAGTAGCTCCGTATTTTCAGTATAAAGGCAACAAATTGGGTATTGATATCGGTGGCGGATTATTTAATTTGCTATTCAAATAACCTGCACTGATTTCTATCGTTACTCCTGAAGCGAGGATTATAAGATAAAGGTATTATCTTTTCATCGAAAAACCTCTTTTCTGCTGCTGGTCATAATTCCCTTCCACCACATTGTCAACTTCCCGTCTGGCTTTGATTTGCTCCCGGTTGTCAAATTCACCCTTTTGCCTGGCAGTGAAGTACAGGAAATCCCCTGCCGCCTGATGTGATTGTCTGTCATCCCCGAACAGGTTAAGGGCGTTCTTGATGTCATATACCTGTTCCGTGTCAAAACGGGACTTGTAATAATCACGGGCAAAACGGATGATACTGTGTACCGCCTTGCGGAAGATGTCGCTTGTTTTTAGCAGCAGGAAACTGAGGCAGCCGATAATATGGCTTTGCCATGCAATCCGGTTCTTGAGTCTCGTAGTTTCCTGTACATGTTCCGTTTCCTTGCGGTTCAGTTCGGACCGGTGTTTGGCCTCCAGTTGCATCAGCTCACGGCTGTGGTCGTTCTGTATGGTCTGGATTTTATCCTGCAACCGTTCGATGGTTTCCTCGTGCGTGGAAATCTCACAGCGCAAATCCTCTATTTCATTTTTCAGGGCTTTCGATTTCCCGGTAGCCCAGCCGACAGCGGCGTTCAGAAGTTCACTTCCTTTTTCCTTGTTCAGTCTGGAGCGTTTCTCGCTGATAGCCCTGTCAAGGTCTTCACTCTGCCGTTCCTTTTCATTTGCCTTTTCGATAAGGGCG
>QWCB01004264.1_pt1 | contig 10176 bp, 12 predicted proteins | sample 1972511 | NCBI WGS metagenome assembly QWCB01 (sample SAMN09866719, study PRJNA288562) | Human gut metagenome isolate term5_stool, whole genome shotgun sequencing... | isolation source: gut | host: Homo sapiens | place: USA: California
TTCCAGATCCAAGAATAAATCTCGAATCGAAAGATTTGCCACCCAAAATCAATTTATCTTCCATTATTTTCCTCCAATAACCAATTAAGTGCGATTATAGCTTGTGTGCTTGCAGCCATCATCACGTTTGGATAGTACAAGCCGATGTCTGTTTTCGTTTCAAAATCACCACAAACTACAATGTTGTTCATTTTTTTAATTTTCATATCTAATTTTTTCACACCACCAATTCCAGACACCGATATGAGCTTCTTGTTAGTTGCGATAAAATGCTCCAACACCAATGATTTTGCGTATTCATCATCCAACGCCTCCATCACAATGTCGTAGCCTTCAGTCAATTCGTCGATGTTGTTTTCTGTGATTTTTATGTTTTCAACAGAAATATTTGCAAATGGCAAGAACTCATCGCAAATTTCCTTGAACGCATCGACCTTGTATTTGCCTACATCTGTTGGCCTGTAAATTTGCCTGTTCAAATTGGAATATTCAACCTTGTCGTAGTCCACGATTTTGATGGTGCCAATGCCTGATTTTGCGAGCATGAAACACAAATTTGTTCCCAAACCGCCACATCCAAGGATCAGAATTTTAGATTTTCTGAAAATGTGTGTGTGCTCGGGGATTTGTCTTTTGAAAATATTCTCCATTTTAACCTCCTCCAACAAATGAAAACACCTCGATTTCGTCGTTATCAGTGACGATAAAATTATCGTAGTCAACTTTTTTGACGAGGTTTTTGTTCACTTCGCAAACCGTCAACTCCACATTAAAGTTCAAATCTTCCAATACTTTTCTCAAAGAAGAATTTTCTTTGAATGGATATTTGACAGAATTTACAGTAATCATAATTCACCCCCTAAAAAAAATAACACGAAGGAAACCTACACCCGCGGTGGTGTACCCCTTCGTGTTAAACACTCTGTGATTATTATAGCACATTAATTTGAGTTTTCAAAAATTTATCCGAGAAATTTGTCACACAAATTTTCGAATTTGCCCAATCAATTTGATTATTAAAAAAGAATAAAGGGTATACAATTTACGATGAAATAAATGAACAAAAGGAGGAAAATATGAAATTATATTACGCACCAGGTACATGCGCTGTTGCTTGTTGGATTGCTTTGGAATGGGCAGGCGCAGATTACGAAGTAGAAAAGGTACAACTTGGAACAGATGAATACAGAAAAATCAATCCGTTGGGAGCAGTTCCAGCACTAGACATCGGAGAAGGTATTGTGAGAAGTGAATTGGCAGCAATTCTTCGCTACGTTTTGCACAAATACCCCGAAAAAGATTTGGGAGCTGATGAAAGTCCCGAAGACAAGTTCCAATTTGATGAAATAATGGCTTTTATGACTGGAGATTTCCATCCATCATTCAAAGGATTGTTCGCTGCAAAAAGCTTGACAACATCAACGGATGAAAAAGAATTGGAAAATATCAAGAAAGCATCATTTGCAGCAATTGATTCTGCGATGACTAATTTGGATAGGTTGATTGGAGACGGCGATCACGTTTACAAAAACAAGAAAACAGTGTTGGATGCTTATGTTTACGTTCTTACTCGTTGGAGCGAACTTACTCCAAAATCTTGGAAAGAATATCCAAATATCAAGAGAGTTTCTGAGAAAATAGAAAAAGACGAAGCTTTACAAGAAATAATGAAGAAATCACAAGAATAGAAAATTTTCGGTGTAGAATTATCTGCACCGATTTTTTATTTGTCCAAATACAGTGATATAATATAGATAATAAGTTTGTATAAAATTGGTTGATAATTAATGCCTATTGAAAAATCAAAATGCGTAATTGTCAATTTTTCGGTATAAATCACATTAATAATTAATAACAAGGAGAAAATATGTATTCGAAAGTAAAAACGTGTTGTTTGGAAGGGCTGAACGGATATGTCGTGGAATGCGAGTGCGACCTTGCGAATGGCTTGCGTTCATTTAACATCGTTGGCCTTCCCGACACTTCTATAAAAGAATCCAAGGAAAGAGTGCGCTCTGCGATTGAAAACACTGGAATCAGATTTCCAGTGAAACGTATCACGATCAATTTGGCGCCTGCAAATTTGAGAAAAGAAGGTTCTCAGCTAGACCTTGCGATTGCGATGGCGATTTTGCAATCAATGGGAGTGGTGGAAGATTTTTCAGAAAAATGGGCGTTCATCGGCGAACTATCATTGGACGGACGATTGAATCCGGTAAATGGATCGTTGTGCATGGTGTTGTCACTTAAAGATTTGGGATACGAACGAGTTTACATACCCAAACAAAACGCACAAGAATGCAGCATGGTCAAAGGAATAGAGAAGGTTTGCGTGGAAAGTTTGGATGAAATCATCAGGATTTTGAATGGCGAACAAGAAACTAAAATTCTGGATGACATTGACATCATGCAACAAGAAATACATTACGACGTTGATTTTTCGGACATAAAAGGGCAGAAGTTTCTCAAAAGAGCGATGGAAATATCTGCGGCGGGATTTCACAATTTGTTGATGATTGGGCCACCAGGAAGCGGCAAAACAATGTCTGCAATGAGACTCAGCACGATTTTGCCAGACATGAGCTTCGATGAAATAATGGAAACCACGAAAATTTACTCCGTCGCAGGACTGCTGGGAGAAAAAAACATCGTAACCACAAGACCATTTCGCTCCCCTCATCACACCGCAAGCCAAGTCAGCCTTATAGGTGGTGGACGTGTGCCAAAACCAGGGGAAATCAGCCTCGCTCACAACGGAGCATTGTTCTTGGACGAACTTCCAGAATTTTCCAAATCGACAATAGAAGTGTTGCGTCAACCACTCGAAACGAAAAATATCACCATAACAAGAGTCAACGCGTCCTTGTCCTATCCCGCAAATTTCCTATTTGTTGCAGGAATGAATCCTTGTCCTTGTGGATACTACGGAGATCCAAACCACGAATGCACTTGTTCACAAAACCAAATCGCAAATTATCTCAACAAAGTTAGTCGTCCAATACTCGATAGAATTGACATTCACGTCGAAGTTTCGCCAGTAAAATTGGACGAACTCACAACAGATGAACAATGCGACACATCAGAACAAATCAAAAAACGAGTCGAAGCAGCACGAGAAATCCAAAAACAACGATTCAAAAACGAAAAAATCACAACCAATTCACAAATGAACACCCGACAAATTAGAAAATACTGCAAATTAAACGACGAACTAAACTCCATCATACAGTTGGCATTCGACAAATACAAATTCTCCGCCAGATCATTTGACAAAATCCTCAAAATATCACGCACAATCGCAGACCTAGACGGAAAAGAAAATATCGAAGCCAAGCATTTGATGGAAGCCATCAGATATAGAACAGTGGATCAGAAATACTGGGGGTAGTGGGGCAACGTGTTGCACATGTGCATGCACAACATGATGCACAAAAAGATGCACATGCACAAGATGATACCCAAAAATGATACCCAAAATGATACCCAAAATGATATCCAAAATGATATCCAAAAACTGTGACCTATTGGATAGTTAGCTATTAAAATAAGCGTATAAATTAAAAAAAAGACCCTAGCTTTTAAATCGCTAGAATCTTAATTTATGTTTACACATTTGATTTAATCGTTAATTCTCCCCTCTTCTCTTTTATAAAAATAGGATCAATAATATTTTAATAGTATTTAAGCTAGTAAAACATTAAAATATATTTCGTAATATTATATAATAAAGCTATAATGAAAATAACAATTGAACTTACAAAAAAATAAGGAGAAAAAATATGATTGAAGTTGAATCTACAGTTGAATTGAATGAAGATGTCAAAGATAAGTTAATTGAATTAGATGAATCTCATTTAGACAAATTAAATCCTTATGGATTAGAAAAGATTGGTGATGAAGAGACATATCCTGAATTAGATAAAATTATCAAGCAATTTCTTGAATATCATAAAGGAAATGCTGATGGTGTTTTTTCATGGGTTAAGGAGCTTAATAAATTAGCTGAAGAAAAAAAAGGGGAAAAGATTCCATACGTTGGTGATTCTGCTAATCAACACTATGGCTTACCAACACATATCAATGGGGATTACAAAAACGGTTTAATTTATCATTGTCTTTTTAATGCTGGTACAAATGGTGTCGAGGATTCTTTAAAAACAACTGATTCCAAAGATGATGCTAATCCTGATAATTGCACATTAGAAGAATATTATAAAATACCAGAAAAGGATGATAAAAAAGGCCCAAAAGACATTAATGAATTAATCTCTAAAGATAAAGAACTAAATGATAAGATTAGAAATATTAGAAATAATGTTATAGGCCCAGATTCTATATTAACAAAAGAGTTGATAAACGAAAGAAAAGGTGCAGAAAGAGGTTATTACAGTGAAAAATACTATAAAGAAATATTAAAAAAAAACGAAGATTTTTATCTTAACCCTAAGAAAAATGAAGAGGAAATTGCTAAAAGAACCAATAATTTGGTAAATATAGAGTTGTATCCTCTAAGGTCTAAAAATAAAAAAGGGGCTGGATATAAAATTAATAAATTTTCTTTATTTGGTGCTTATATTATACTTTACAGAATCGGAAAGTATTTAAATGAAGTTGATTCAATGAATGATATTCAAAAACCTAGGTTTATATTTAGAAGTTTCACAGAATGGGAAGAATGTATTAAAGCTGCTATAAGAAATTATTTTAACTTTGATGATGATAACGACAATACAGATGAATTATTTGAGTATCTTTATGATAACTTCTTCTTAGAATTCTCAAGCCCTAATGCTGGTAGTGTTAGTAGTGTTAATGTAGTGAAAAAAGTAAGAATTGGTAATGAAAGATTTGATAAAATGACAGATTGTCTATCAGATCCAGAAAAGTGAAAATAGTGTTAAATAATCAGTTAAACATGTGACTTTTAATTAGAAACCAAGTTAAGATTCTAGCAAATATAGCTAGAATCTTTTTGTTATTTTATTAATTATAAGTACATCTTTGAAAAATCAACTAAACTTGGTTGATTTACTGGTATAATGTAGTTAGATATGGATTCGAAGTGATAAAAAATGAATTCTTAATTATTTAGACAGATTTTAAAAATAAAAAATGAAAATGAGGTGTTATGGATACAAACAATAATAATATTGACAATCAAAAAGGAAATTCACTAGAAAAATTTGATGTAGACACTTATATGTTTAACATTGAAAAATATTTGCCAGATTTAAACGATGATGATTTTTATGCTTTGGGGTCTTCTATCTTGAAAGGTTCAAAAATTAATCTTGATACAAATATTAAAATTAGACCCCACATAGAAGATGTTAGTAGAAATCTTATAACAACAAAAATAGATTTAAAACAATTTAATAAAAATTTTAATGACCACTAACTATTTTTAAATGATTCAGCTTCTGTATTACATGATGTTAGAAAAATTAGAGCATCAGATATTAAAATAAGACCTAATTTCAAAAATATTGATTTATATTCTAATGCTAAGCTATCTTTTAGTTTAATAAATCATGAAAATATAAAACCATATATTGAAAAATATATTAAGGCAACATTGATGTCAAATGAAACAAGAATTTCCGAATACACGAAAGATTTATCAAATTCACTTGTAACATCAGAACAAATAAAAAAACGAGTCGAAGCTGCACGAGAAATCCAAAAACAACGCTTCAAAAACGAAAAAATCACGACCAATTCACAAATGAACACCCGACAAATTAGAAAATACTGCAAATTAAACGACGAACTAAACTCCATCATATAATTGGCATTCGACAAATACAAATTCTCCGCCAGATCATTTGACAAAATACTCAAAATATCACGCACAATTGCAGACCTAGACGGAAAAGAAAACATCGAAGCCAAGCATTTGATGGAAGCCATCAGATATAGGACAGTGGATCAGAAATACTGGGGGTAGTGGTGACCGCATGTTGCACGTGTGCATGCACAAGATAATGCACAAAAAGATGCACATGCACAAGGCGATGCACACAAAATGACATCGAAAGAAAGACGTCAAGAAATAATAAAAATACTCGAAGAAAACCCAGAGATATCAACATTGGAACTATCAAAAATATTCTCGGTTTCAAGAAGTACAATAAGCAGAGACCTGAGAAAGTTGCAACGTGTTGCACAGGGCGATGCACAAGATAATGCACAAAAAGATGCACATGCACAAAATGATACCCAAAATGATACCCAAAAATGATACCCAAAATGATACTCAAAATATCACGCACAATCACAGACCTAGACGGATAAGAAAACATCGAAGCCAAACATTTGATGGAAGCCATCAGATATAGAACAGTGGATCAGAAATACTGGGAGTAGTGGGGGCAGACATATATTTATAAATATTTAATGATACTATAAATTTTAAAAACATAAAGGGGGAAAAAATGTACGAAGAATTCAAAGTGCCATTAGGTGCAACGTGGATAGTTAAAGATGATTCTATTATTATCAAGAAAGAGGAAATACCTTTTTCTGATATTAATTATTTAAATGAGGTATTTAAAGCAAATAAACTTGTAAATGGTGTTTATGAACTTGGCGTTAAAGGGAAAAAATATAACTTAGTTTTTACAAATAAAGATAAGGAAAGAGCATTAGATACATTGAATTTTCTTAGAGAAAAGATTAATTGTCTAGCTGAAAATAGGGCAAACTATGAAATAAATGATTGTGATAATACGTTGCTAACTGCAAAAGGAATGTATTCTTACGCAAAGGAAAATGGATTCGGAACAGGATTTACAAAAGGGCTTGGTGAAAAACATTTTGCAGTATTAGAGAAGAATTTACTAAAGGATGAGATTCCAGTTATGACGTTTATAGGACTTCATAATTATACTGGTGGAACAAATCATGATGGTAATTTTGCTTATGCATTAACAAATAAAAGATTAATAATAGGTCAATGGAAACTTATTGGTGAAAATTTTCAATCAATAAAAATTGAGAATATTAATGATGTTACATTTACAAGTGGTATCTTATTTGGGGTTCTTACAATTGACTCATTAAAAGAAACATTAAACGTAGCTCTTGATAAAATTTCTGCACAAAGAATAAATGAAGCTTTTCACGAAGAATTTGATAAGTTTAGTAGGACAAAGAATGAAGCAAATATCGCAAACAATCAGAATACTAACTCAGTGGCTGATGAAATCAGAAAATACAAACAATTATTAGACGAGGAAATAATAACAGAAGAAGAATTTCAAAGTTTAAAAAAGAAATTGCTAGGAATTTAATATATAGAACAGTGGATCAGAAATACTTGGGGTAGTGGGGGCAAAATCAAAAAATTGAACACTAATTTATTATGTGCTCATTACACAAGGAGAGAAAATGAAAATACAACTGGAAAGATTTGCCGATAAACATAAAGAAAAGATATGGAGAGATGGATTTTACGAAAAATTACCAGAGTGGGCGAAGTTCAACGGACCGTATTTTGAAGATTATATTCATTATGAAAGATTAGAATCATTTGAAAAATCTGGTATTTGGAAATATCTTCAACAACCCAATTGTAAAGCTATATTAGTAGACGGTGTTGTCGTTGGTATGGTATCTCAAAATTGGATTGATGAGAAAACTAGATGGATGGAGATAGGGATTGTGATATACGACGAAAATTACTGGAACAAATCCATAGGCACAAGAGCCCTCAAATTGTGGACAAGCGAAGTGTTCAATGATAACCCACAAATCGAACATCTAGGACTGACTACGTTCAGTGGCAATCCACGAATGATGAAGGCTGCAGAAAAAATCGGATTCATACAAGAAGCAAGAATCAGAAAAGTTCGCTATTGGAAAGGCACATACTATGACAGTATGAAATACGGCGTTACACGAGACGAATGGGAAAAATTATCGCAGAAATAAAAAATAATGTAAATCAAAAAACTTAAAAATATTTTTAAACAAAAAAATCTCCCGAAAAACTCGGGAGATTTGCTGTTTTACTATTAAATCTTATAATTTTTGTGTAGTCGTAGTATTTCGACAAGCATTCCGTCACGATATTTGGCAAGTGTTTCGTTGGTGTTTCCGATGTTTGCTGGTCTATTTTTGATTGCTTCATGAACGCCGTCGACTGTTTTCTTCTTGATGTCGTCTGTGAATTTCGTCCATGTAGCAGCATCTTCTAGCCAAGTTTCCATGGAAGGGCCGATATGGTCAAGTAAACCTTGAAGTCCGTGTTCACCGCCGCCTAGTTCAAATATTTGTCCTGGACCCATAATTGCCCAGCGAATTGCAGGGCCAAATGTCAACGCAGTTTCGCAATCTTCCATGCTAACGACACCTTTATCCACCAAATCCATCATTTCACGAAGCACCACGGCTTGAAGTCTATTTGCGATAAAACCTGGAACCTCATTTCTGATGACGATAGGTTTCTTGCCCAATTTAACGAACAATTCACGAAGAGCATCTGCTATTTCTGGGTCTGATTTTTCTCCTTGTGAAATCTCAATAAGTGGAATCAAATGAGGTGGGTTGTAAGGGTGCGCTCCGAAAATTCTTTCGGGATGTTTGGCATCTTCTGCAATTTTCGTCACGAGTAGTCCCGATGTTGCAGAACACAAGACACAATTAGGCTTTGCGTATTTTTCAAAAACCTTCACGAATTCTTTTTTCACATCGTAGTTTTCAGGAATACATTCTTCCACAATGTCTGCAAATTCAATCGCTTCTTTTTCGTCGGTAGTGTAGCTGATTCTAGATAGAATTGTTTGTTTATCTTCACTAACGACATTCTTTTCAATCAATTCATCGACGTATTTTTCGATTATCTTCTTAGTCTTTGCTTCACTTTCCAAGCTTCTGTTGTAACTTATAACATCCATATTGCCCATCGCAAAAAGTAAAGTAAACGACGAACCAATCACGCCGCCGCCAATGACACAGGCCTTTTCAATTTTTCTAGCCATAAAATCCTCCTTAATAATTCAAATTTCCGATAACTTTCACTACATATATACCCAAAGAAAACTTCTAAACACACAAAAAGAGTAGCCCGCAAGCTACTCTCACAAATCTTTTGATATTTTCAATTTATATGCCCTCACAAACATCCATACAATTCCAACTGCTAGAACAATGTGGCCGATGCCCGAAGTTCCATCGATTGCCGCACGTACAATCACATCCGATTCATTGCGAACGACCTCGTAAATTCCAATCACAACCATATTTGCGATTGTGAACACAAGACCTGTCAGATAAATTTCATAAGGTTTCTTCAAAGATTTCACATCTTTCATATCTTTTGCCAACAAGTAAATCAACAAACTAACGACAAATCCCAAAACCAAAGTGTGAACGTGAACCTTTCCGAGATGAGTTGCATCGGTAAATGCGTAAAATTTCGTAAATTCACGATAGAACACGCCACCGATAAGCCCCATAATCAAAAGCGAAATAGAATTTGCGAACAAATTATTTGCCCCGTAATCACTAACGAAATATTTGAAACCCATCCACACAATCAACAAATACGCCACAGTTTTTGGCATCATCAAAGCGCCAATCGCAGGGACAGTCTTGCTGAACAACACAACAGGAACGTAGAACAAAAACGACAACGAAATCAAAATCCACATGTGTTTGAACGCAGGCATATCCTTCTTCTTGTACGACCACACTACAAGCAAAATTCCCATAATCAAGAAAGGAATATTCCTGTAAATGCCAAACATATAATTTCCGTCCGCCGTTCCCCAATTATTTTGTGGCAACAACACAAGACCAATCCTTAAAATCGCCAAGCCGTAAATCAACCATTTTTTCGTATTGTCCGTATCATTACTTTGCATCCTATAATAATGATAATAAAGCACGTAGAAAATCGTCATCGTAATACTCGTTACAAATTGACCCCACGACAACACCGCAGCGTGCGCCTCGAAACCTCCTGGACTCAAATGCGAAACAACCCTCGGAATCAAATGGAACCCATCGCCAACGCCAAGCATTATCGCCATAACCCCGAACAACTTCGCGCCGTTTTTCTTCTCCAACAACAATCTCACACCAAAAGCCACCACAATCATCAAATAACACACATCAAATAAACTCTCAACAATCTTCATGTTCTACTCCCTTCTTCAACCAATTAATATGAAG
>QWCB01004265.1_pt1 | contig 10174 bp, 10 predicted proteins | sample 1972511 | NCBI WGS metagenome assembly QWCB01 (sample SAMN09866719, study PRJNA288562) | Human gut metagenome isolate term5_stool, whole genome shotgun sequencing... | isolation source: gut | host: Homo sapiens | place: USA: California
TTATGATGATGAAGATTATGACTTTTATGATGATGACGAAGACTTTGACATTGATGATTACGACCTTTATGATGATGAAGGTTCTTGTGAATGTAACGGAGAATGTGAAAGTTGCGAAGATGAAGGTAAATAATTTATAAAAAAATGTGGGAAACAAAAATCCCACATTTTTTTTGCAAATTTTTATAAAATTTTTTCATAAACTCTATAAATTTTATCTTTAATCGCACCAAATTTTTCTATATCATTTATCATATCTTTGTTGTAGTCCCAAATTGTTGAACCTTCCAAAATTGTATAGCCCTTTTTTACTGCATTTTTAAATACATGAAAATAAATTGAAGATGTTACACCCTTATTTCTATATTCAGGTACAACCATTAGAACAAACATCCTAACTCTTTTTATTGAATTTTTTTTCAATAAAAATTTAATTTTATTGAAAAGGTTAAGCTTACCTTTAAAGTCTTTTAAAATTTCGTTATAATCAGGAAGCGTTAAGGCAAATCCAATAGGTTCGTCTTGGTAATTTCTTGCTATAACAATCAAATCTTTTACAATTAAGCTTTTCATCTGTTCAAAAATTGAATAAACATCAGATTTTTTTACAGGTATAAAATCTTCCCAACTAGGAGGAAGAGCTGAGTCTAAAATTTTATAAACATCTTCTAGCTCTTTTTCCATATTTTTTGTATCTAATACAGAAGTTTTGTAGGAATAGCGTTTTTGTACTTGTGGAAGCAGTCTTGAAAGCTTGTCAATTTTAGCAAGTAAATCATCTTTGTTTGCCTTATAGGCAAAAACATCGTGATATAAAGAAAAACCATAATTTACGAACTGGTCATTGTAATATTTTTTGTTGTAGACGTTCATGACCGATGGATACTTATCAAAAGCGTTTATTAAAAAGCCCCTATTATCGTCACTGTCAGGTAGAGAAACAGGACCTCTCATTATTTTTATATTTAAAGATTTAAAAAATTTACTGCAAGCATCTAATAAAGCCTTTGAAACTTCTTCATCTTCTATACATTCATATTGAGAAATATATCCTACACTGGAACTATGATATTCATTTAATTCTTCATCTACATAGGCTAGAATTCTTCCAACTATTTTATTATCCTTACTTGCTAAAAATAATTTATGTGGGCAAGAGATTAGTCTGTTATTTACACCCTTTAGAGAATTTTTATAATCATCGTAGATGGGGTAAACAAAATAATCGTTATTTTTGTAGATAGAGTAAACTAGATGACAAAAATCATCTAAATCCTTATCTGTTTTTACTTCTTTAATTTCTAACATATTCAAATCCTTTTAAAAGAAAATTTGCCATTTTCTATTGAATCTATAATTGCTAAGGAATATAAATCATAGCCCAATTTTCGTACACAATCTCCGCCACCTTGATAGCCCTTTTCAACAGCAACAGAAATGCCTTCAATGTTTGCACCTGCTTTTTTGCTTATGTCAATTAATCCTCTAAGGGCATTACCTTCAGCTAAAAAGTCATCTACAATTAATAAATTATCGTCTTTACCTATAAATTCTTTTGATACACTTATCATATAGTCTTTTTTTGTTGTGTAAGATTTTACATGACTTTGCCAAAGACTATCGCCAATATTTAAAGTTTTTTTCTTCTTAGAAAAAACCACTGGAATATAGTTCATATTTTCACTAATAACTGTAGCAAAGGCTATGCCTGATGCTTCAATAGTAAGAATTTTATTTATGTTTTTATTTTTAAAATATTTTGCGACATCTTCTGCTAATGTATTTAAAAATTTAATGTCTAATTGATGATTTAAAAAGGAATCAACTTTAACGATATCCCCTTCAAGAATTTTTCCATCTTTAATTATTCTATCTTCTAAAAGTTTCATAAAAACCTCCACTACTATTATTACATTTAATTAAAAAAAATTAAAGTCTTAGTAAAATTTTATATGATATAATTATTAAAGGTGATATTATGTTTTTAGATTTAGCAAAAAAAAGAAGAAGTATAAGAAAATTTACAGATAAAGAAGTTACAGATAAAGAGATTAAAGAAATATTTGAAAGTGTCTTGAGGGCACCAACTGCTGTTCACAGAGATGTTATGAAATATATCCTAATAAAAGATAAAAAATCTTTGGAAATACTTTCAAAATTTAAAAAATCAGGAGCAGAATTTTTAAAGAGTTCCAGTCTTGCTATTGCTGTAATTTCTGATAAATCTTTAGCGAAAAATACCTACCATCAAGATGCTTGCATAGGTGCAACTTTTATTCAGCTTGCTTGTGTTGACTTAGGTTTGTCATCTACATGGGCAAATGTGACCGATGCAAAAAATGAAGAGGGTAAAGCCTCCCAAGACTATTTACACGAACTTCTAAACCTCGATGAAAAATTTAATGTCGAATGTATTATTGGAATAGGTCATGGGGCAGAAGAAAAGTCAGAAAAAAAGCTTGGGATTATGATACACATGTAAAGGAAATTGTTATAAAATAAATGGAAATAATTTTAGATTCTTTAGAAAAAACAAAAGAATTTGGATTTTTATTAGGACAACTTTGTAAAGGTGGAATGGTTCTTTGTTTAAATGGAGATTTAGGAGCAGGAAAAACTACTATTACAAAATCTTTGGCAGAAGGTTTGGGAATTAAAGCAAATGTTACAAGCCCAACTTTTACTATTGTCAATGAATATAGGGGTAAAACTAACCTATATCATATTGATACCTACAGACTAAATGAGGGAATAGATACTCTTTACTTGGGTTTTGATGAGTATTTTTATTCTGATGGGATAACAGTAGTCGAGTGGGCTGATAAAATTAAAAATTCTTTACCGGAAGAATATATGACAATATCTATTAAGGTAGAAGATAATATCAGAAAGCTAGAAATAACTTATATTGGCGATAAATATAAAGTTGTAGAGGAGAAATTATATGAAAGTTTTGGGATTTGATACCTCAACAATGACTACATCAGTCTCAATAATTGAAGATGAAAATATGTTAGCCTTGTATTCATTGCAAGGCTCAGTTTATCACAGCGAATCTTTAAGCGACATGGTAAATAATATTTTAAATAAATTTGACTTTGACCTATCACAAATAGATTTAATATCAGTCGGCATCGGACCAGGTTCCTTTACTGGGATAAGGATAGGGCTTACTTTTGCAAAAGTTATGGCGCAAGTTTTAAAAAAAGATATTGTGGCAGTTTCATCACTTAAAGCCTGTGCAATTAAAGAAGATGGACTTGTAGGCTCAATTATTGATGCAAGACGAGGCCTTATTTATGCCTGCCTTATGGAAGATGGGAAAGTTCTTATGGATGATACAATAATAGAGCTTGAAAAATTCAAAGATATTGTAGGAGATAGAAAGATAACACTACAAGGTGTGGATGCAAAAAAATTTATCCATGAATTTAAAAATGCAAAATTAGGAAAAGAACTACAGATGAATGCCTACTATATTGCCTTATTAGGTCTTAAAAAATTTAAAGAAGTAGGTGGAGATGATTTCTATAAACTGGTGCCTAATTATTTAAAACTTTCTCAAGCGGAGAAAAATTATGCAGACAAAAATAAGACTTGCTGAAACTGGGGATGCAGATGATATTTATCAAATAGAGAAGCTTTCATTTGAAAATCCTTGGTCAAAAAATTCTTTAATTAATTTAATAGAAAAGGATAAATTATCAGAAATTTTAGTTTATGAAATTGACAATAAAGTAGTTTCTTATATCTCTTATATGAAAATTTTTGATGAGATTCATATTGCAAATGTAGCAACACATCCAGATTATAGAAATAAAAAAATTGCTGGGGAGCTTTTTAAATATTTTGTTGCCTATGCAGAAGATAATAAATTAAGCATAACCCTAGAAGTGAAAACAACCAATGAACACGCCCTAAGTTTATACAGAGCTTTTAATTTTAAAATAAAGGGCTTTAGAAAAAATTATTATGGTATAGATAAAGATGCTCTTATTATGTGGAGAGAAATATAAAGAGGTGAGAGAATGAAAACTTTAGCGATAGAATCATCTTGTGATGAAACTTCAGTGGCTATTTTGCAGGACGGTAGAGAAGTTCTTGCAAATATTGTAGCCTCACAAATAGACACTCACAAAAAATATGGTGGAGTAGTTCCGGAAATAGCTTCAAGACAGCACGTTGAGGCAATAAATACAGTCATCGAAGAAGCTTTTGAAAAATCAAAACTTAATTATTCTGATATAGATTTAATTGCAGCTACTAGAGGTCCAGGATTAATTGGTGCTTTGCTTGTTGGTTTGAGTGCCGGCAAAGCAATGGCACTTAGTTTAAATAAACCATTTTTAGGAATAAACCATATAATGGGTCATGTTTGTGCCAATTATATAAGTCACAAAGAATTAAAACCACCTTTTATTGGACTGATAATTTCCGGTGGACACACTTATTTGATAGATGTTAAAAATTTTGTGGATTTTGATTTATGCGGAACAACAGTTGATGATGCGGCTGGCGAAGCTTTTGATAAAGTTGCAAGGGCTATGGGACTTTCATATCCTGGTGGACCTGTTATAGATAAATTAGCAAAAGAAGGTAAAGAAACAATTGAATTTCCAAGAGTTATGATAAATGAAGGATATAATTTTTCTTTTTCTGGTTTAAAAACGGCAGTCATAAATTATATGCACAATAATGAGCAAAAACATCAAGAGATTATAAAAGAAGATGTGGCAAAATCTTTCCAAGAAGCAGTTGTCGATGTTTTATTAGAAAAAACTTTCAGATTGCAAAAAGAAAAGGGCTTAGATAAGATAGTATTAAGTGGAGGAGTTTCTGCAAATTCAAGGATAAGAGAAGCCTTCGAAGAAAGAGGCAAAAAAGAGGGAGTAGAAATTTATTACCCAAGCATTTCACTTTGCACAGACAATGCAGCTATGATAGCTTCATGTGCCTATTATCTATATAAGTCAAAAACCTATGATGGAAAAACTTTTGCTGATCCAAATTTAGGTTTATAAATAAAAAAAATGTAAATGAAAAACTCTCAAGAATACTTTTTGTATTAGTGAGAGTTTTATTTATTAGTTATAAATTTAAAATTTTAATTATTTTTTAAAAGTTCTTGACCTATTTCATAAACATTTCCAGCGCCCATAGTAACGACTGTATCATCATCTTTTAGATTTTCTTTTAAATATTTTATTATATCTGAAAATTCCTTTATATAAATAGCATTTTTATGGTGATTTGAGATTGCATCTACTAAAGTTTTAGAGTGTATATCGCCATAGTCCTTTTCTCTTGCTGCATATATATCTGTTATTATTATTACATCACTTTGGTCAAAAGACTTTGCAAAGGAATCTAAAAGAAGTTTAGTTCTTGTGAAGGTGTGTGGTTGGAAGACGGTAAATAGCCTTTTTTTGCATGATTTTTTTATAGCTGATATGGAAGATTTTATTTCTGTGGGATGGTGGGCATAATCATCCATGACTCTTGAATTTTTGTAAAGACCTTTAAATTCTAACCTTCTGTGAACACCCTTATAATCACCTATACCTTTTATACATTTTTCAAAATCAATTCCATTTTCATGGCAAGCTCCTATAGCTGCAAGGGTATTATAAATATTATGGTAGCCAAGGATTGCAAGTTCAACTTTTCCTATATATTTATCCTTATAATATAAATCATAATAAGGACGTCCATACATATCAAAATCAATATTTTTAGCCATATAATCTGCTTTTTTGTCTATAGCGAATGTGATTAATTTTGCATTGTCAATCGGTAATAGTTTTCTAGTATTTTCATCATCAATATTTATTATGCAGTAATCATCTTTATTTAATTTTTCTGTAAAACCTTTGAAAGTTCTAATAATATGGTCAATATTGTCAAAATAATCTAAGTGGTCTTCGTCAATATTTAAAATAACAGCGGTTGTAGGAAATAATTTTAAAATATTTGCCTTATATTCACAGGCTTCTGTCAAAAATAATTTTTTTTCTTTACCAATTTTTATGTTTCCATTTATATCATCTAGCTGACCACCAAGCATTATTGTGGGGTCGGTATCTAAATTTTTAATTATTTCTGCTACCATAGAAGTAGTGGAAGTTTTTCCGTGAGTTCCTGAAATAGCTATTGAGATATTATAGCTTTTCATTATTGCTCCTAGAAAACTTGCTCTATCAATTATGTCTTTTTTTTCGACAATAGCTTCCTTTAGTTCTTCATTATCCATACTTATAGCATCAGTATAGATTATTAAATCCATGTCTTTAATATGTTCTTTTTTATGCTCATAATAAATCTTAGCACCCTTAGATTCTAGCTTTTCTGTTTCATAAGATTTATTTTTATCACTACCAAAAACCTTATATCCGTTATATATCATAAGTTCTGCAAGGGCTGACATTGATATGCCACCTATGCCAATAAAAAATATATTTTTATACTTGTGAGCTTCTATATTAAAATCAAACAAAATTCTTCCTCCAATTCTTAAAATATTATAACATATATGTAAAAAAATTTTTATAAAGTGACCTAAAGATTTTACATTATAAATATTACATTTTTTATTGTATTTAGGGTATAAAAATTACATAGTATAAATTAATTCTTTACAAAAACTTTACAATGTAAGGTTAGAATTTATTTGAAATAGTTAGGGGTTAATAATGAATTATGCAATAGTTGATATAGGTTCAAACACAATTAGACTTATTATTTTTGAAATTTACAAAAATCAGGAAAGGAATATATTTGATAAGAAATATACTGCTGGTCTTATAAGTTATGTGGAAAATGGAGCTTTAAGCACTAAGGGAATTAAAAAATTGATAAGAACTCTTGAATCTATAAAAAGAATTGTGGATTTAATTGGTAATTGCAGTTTCAATCCTTTTGCAACAGCTTCTTTAAGAAATTTATCTAACAGGGATGAGGTTCTAAGAGAGGTTAAAGAAAAGCTTGATATTGATATTGATGTGTTAAGTCAAAAAGAAGAAGCTCTCATGGGTAATGTAGGGATTTTTGAAGATTTTAATATTGATAAGGGACTTACAATTGATATTGGAGGTGCCAGTACAGAAATTGTATCTTTCAAAAAAAATAAAGCTAGTGAATTTTTAAATTTGCAAATAGGCTCTTTACTTTTATTTTCTCAATATGTTTCAGTAGTTATTCCTAAGAAAAAGGAAATAGATTTAATTCAAAAAAAAGTATTGAAGGAAATAAGTTCCAAGAATTTTAAAAATACTTATAATACGCTTATTGGAATCGGTGGTACAGTCCGTGCCTGCGGTAAAGTAATTAGTGAGCTATATGGAAAAGATGAAAAATGTTTCAGCCTAAATGAGCTTGATAATTTATTATTAAATATAAAGAATAAAGATAAAGAAACAATAAGAACAATAATTAAGGTAAATCCATCGAGGATTCATACCCTTGTTCCAGGACTTATTATTTTATTTACAGTATGTAAATATCTTCACATCGAAGATATACAAGTTTCAAACAAGGGAGTGCGTGAGGGTTACTTGCATTTAAGAGTATTGGAAGGAAATTAAATGAGCGAAAAATTTTTTCAAAATAGAGAGTTATCTTGGTTGAGGTTTAATGAAAGAGTATTAGAAGAAGCGGTGGAAGATCATGTTCCGCTACTAGAAAAATTAAAGTTTGTAAGTATATTTGTTTCTAATTTAGACGAGTTTTTTATGGTAAGGGTTGGCTCTTTGCACGACTTATCACTGCTAAAAAAAGAAGCTCGTGATAATAAAACTGATATGAATGCAAATGAACAAATTAATGCCATACTTGAAATGCTTCCTCCTATGTATGCAAAAAAAGATAAGATATACAAAGAAATCACTGAAAAGTTAAGAAACTATAAAATTAGAAATTTAAAATATGAAGAAGCAAATGAAGAACAAAAAAATTTCATTGATGATTTTTATCTAAAAAATATTGATCAATTAGTTTCGCCTCAAATAGTAGACTTAAACCATCCTTTTCCATTTTTGGAAAATAATAAATTATATATAATTTGTTATTTGGAAAAAAATGGAAAAAATGTTTTTGGCATTGTTCCCGTAAGGAAATCTTATGTTACATACTTACTATTACCGGGACAAAACACAGATTATATTTTAATGGAAGATATTTTATTAGCTCAAATGGAAAATATTTTTAAGGGCTATAAAATAATTAGCAAGAATGTTTTTAAGGCGACCAGAAATACAGATTTTACAGATGATAGAGATACACTGGAAGAATTTGACGATTACCAAGCCTATATGAAAAATATTTTAAAAAAGAGGAAAAGGCTTGATGTGGTAAGAGTTGAATCCTGTGGAAAATTGCCGGAACCGGTGTTAGAATTTTTACTTAAGCAGCTAAATATTAAAGGAAAACAGGTTTTTGAACTGGATTCCCCCCTGCTTATGAAATATGTATTTACACTTATTGATGATATTCCAGGAGCAAGGAAAAATGAACTTCTTTACAAACCATTCATCGCCCACAATCCATTAGGACAAGATAGCTCAATTATTTCTGCTATTAGGGAAAAAGATAGGCTTTTGTCATATCCCTATGAAACGATGGAAACATTTTTGCAGCTATTAAAAGAGGCGTCTAAGGATTCTGAATGTAGGTCAATTAAAATAACAATTTATAGGCTGGCAAAGAATTCAAAAGTAGTTAGATATCTTTGCGATGCAGCTCAAAATGGGAAAGAAGTAACTGTTTTTGTTGAATTAAAAGCACGATTTGACGAAGAAAGTAACATTAACTATGCAAATATGCTTTATGAAGAAGGCTGCAATATAATTTACGGTTTTAATGCTTATAAAATACATTCAAAAATTTGTTTGATAACCTTTAGAGATAAATTTGGAAATCTTTCATATATAAGCCAAATAGGGACGGGTAACTATAACGAATCAACAGCTAAACAATATACGGATTTTTGTTTTATGACTGCAAATCCAGATATAGGCCTTGACGCTACAGACTTTTTTAAAAATATGTCCATGGGAAATTTGAATGGTAAATATAAGTACCTACTACAATCTCCCACATCTTTAAAAACAGGCTTAATGTATTATGTTAATATGGAAATTAATAAGGGAGAAAAGGGATATATTTGCTGTAAATTTAACTCTCTGACTGATAAAGAATTTATTGAAAAATTTGTTGAGGCTAGTCAAAAGGGCTGTAAGGTTGATTTGATAATTAGAGGAATTTCTTGTCTAATACCGGGTATAAAAGGCTACAGTGAGAATATCACTATAAGGTCAATCGTAGGAAGATTTTTGGAACACCCAAGAATTTATGTTTTCGGAAAAGATGCCCAACATGTGTATATATCTTCAGCAGACCTTATGACTAGAAACACAGAAAAAAGAGTTGAAATCGCAACTCCTATACTTGATCCTGATATAAAAAAAAGAATTTTATCTTATATAGATGTGCAACTAAAGGACAATGTGGGAGGGAGACTAATGAACTCCGGTGGAGAATACGAAAAATTTGACACAGACGGGGAGAAAATTTCATCTCAAGAGTATTTTATTGAAAAGGCAGAAAGGGAAGAAAAAGTTAAACAAGAAAATATTTATAGGCAATATGAAGATATTGTGGTGGAAAGAGAAGAAAAGACAAGTAAAGTTGGATTTTTCCAAAAGTTAATAAATTTATTTAAAAATTAATAATGCCTCCTAAGTTTTAGACTCCTTAAATATAAAGGGAGTCTTTTTTCAAGAAATTATTTCTAAAAAAAGTTAATAAATTTAATGGAGATTAAAACTTTATTTTTCTAGTGTGAACAAAAACTTATGAAAATTTAGGATAATCTTACTTAAAAAGTTATTGACTTTTAATAATATTATTGATACTATGACTATACGAGAGCTCATGAAAGTGGGCGAAAGCGTGCCTAGGGATCCGAGATTTATCTAAGGACCGAGCGGTACGAGTGCCGTAGGCATTACACCATAGGGACAAAAGCCCAGGGGGATAGGTTTCGCTAACCTATCTCTCGGGCTTATTTTTTTGAGAAAGGATGTTTTAAGATGGAAGTTACTTACAGAGGAAAGACAAAAAACTTATTTCAAGAAGATGGAAAATTTTTTATGCAATTTAAGGATGATATGACAGGAAC
>QWCB01004274.1_pt1 | contig 10158 bp, 9 predicted proteins | sample 1972511 | NCBI WGS metagenome assembly QWCB01 (sample SAMN09866719, study PRJNA288562) | Human gut metagenome isolate term5_stool, whole genome shotgun sequencing... | isolation source: gut | host: Homo sapiens | place: USA: California
GCGCAATCGGTTTGATGGCACTGTATTTCGTTCGGCGGGTTTGCTTCACTACTTCTCCTGGTCGAAAGTGGTGATGCATTCACCGCCTGAACCTACCGCCCGAAAAATAGCCCGAAAGTGTCATAAACTCACACAGTTTCACATTTGCAGCCCGTAATTTCTGGGGTTAAAGGCCAAAAATGTGAGCCTTTCCGGCGGCGTGGTTATCTGACCCAGCCTTTTCGATGCCGCCTCCTCCCCCATAGTCACTACCGAGTAGCCACCAAGCCTGCATCCGCGGACTGCAGCTTGCCGTCAACCATCTCCACGATTCGGTCGGCACCGTGGAGCTGCCCCAGGTCGTGGGTGATGTACAGGGTGGCCACACCCATCTTCCGCGTCACATCCATAATCAGTCGCGTCACCGCCCCTGCACTCTTCTGATCCAAAGCCGCGGTCGGTTCGTCGACTAGCAGCACTTCCGGCTCATTCATCAGTGCGCGCGCAACATTGACGCGTGCCTGCTGACCACCGGAAAGCTGGCTCACGCGACGTTCTCCCAGCCCAGCCAGTCCGACTGCCTCGAGCAATTCATCTGCGCGCTTCTCCGCTTCACGACGGCCACCCGCGGGCCACCCGAAAACACGGCCCAATCGCCGCATTGCGATGAGCTGCTGCTTGACCGTCAGCGCTGGCAGAAGATTCGGCTGCTGGAAAACGATGCCGATGTGTTCGCGACGAATCTTGGCAGCATCCGCGCCGCGAGCGCTCAGATCAATGGCCTTCCTTTCCGCACTCTCGTCCGCGCCTGCACCGTTCGCGTCCTGCTTGTTGGAGTACAGCGTGACATGTCCGGTATCGGCACTCTTCAAACAACCTGCGATGGTCAACAGAGTCGACTTGCCGGAACCCGATGGTCCGACCAGTCCCACTACCTCGCCTGCCCGGATCTTCAGCGAGATGTCATCCAAAATGGTGCGTTTGTTGTCGCCATCTTGGACGGTCAGCGAGATGTTCTTCAGAGCGAGTGCCACGGGAGCCTGGTTGTCGATATAGGTAGTCATTTTGTCCTCAATTCCTCAATTCCTCAGTTGCAGGTTGTGCATGATTAACACGATGTGAGTGTTCTGTGGGAAGCCGCCGTGCTAGGCCGTGCTAACGAGCCACTACGCATTCGCCAATGCGGTGGTCGGATCGACGCGGAATACCGGCACCAGTGCCAGCAGCGCACCAACTACGCCGGTCACGGCCAGAATGAGCCCCGGCACGACGGTCGTGGAAGCATCGACCACAATTGGCATGACGTCGCCGCTCTGCAGAGCCCAGCCCGCCGCTGCAGTCACCGCAACACCGCCGCCGACTCCGATTGCCAGCACGGCCAGGACCTGCGCCAGAGAGTCAGCCACCAGCACGGAGCGGGACGCACCGAGCGCCGAGGAAATGGCCACACCACGCAGTCGTTGAACAGTCCACACTGTGAAGAACGCGCCTACCACCAGCGCAGAAATCACATACAGCATCGAGGTCATCGCGTTCAGCGAGGTCTGCTCGCCCTGATAGGAAGCCGACAGGTTATTGCGCTCGCCGTCGCGCAGAATTGTTCCTTCCGGGACATTCGGCAGCTGCGTCGCAGACTCGTCGACAACCATCGCCGCCGGCACCATCTGCCCCGGTGTCAGGTCTTCCATCACACCGCGCCCGGCATAAATGACCGCTTGGTGGTCCAACCACTTATCCCCCGCCACGCGCGCAACGGTGGCCTCGTGCTCGCCCATCGCGCCAGACAGGGTCAGCGAGTCACCTTCCGCAATGGCGGTTTCACTGACACCGTCGGTGACGGCCACCTGGTCGTCGTTAAGCGAAAAGTCGGAGATGACGGTGACGGGCGTTTCATCGACGCGCGCACGACTGACGTAGACATCGCGGATGGTGGCGTTGTTATCGTTCGCCCACGTCTGGACGCTCTTTCGCGCCGTCTCGCCGATGCTTGACGACGACAGCGACGTAGCCCCCTCCGAGATGACGACGGCGTCGTTTTTGCCGTAGATCTCGTCAAGTGCGGAGACGGACTGGGCTGACAGTCCGGCAGCCAAAGCCGAGAGGAACGTGACCATCACAGCAATCATGCCGACGGTGATGGTGATCAGTGCGGCACGGCCTGGAGCGGCTCGAAGTTCTTTCATTGACTGGTACATACTCATTATGGTCGTGGATTCAAAGGCGGATTTAATCGCCAGGGAGGTTGAACTTCGTCTCCAACTTTCGGTTGATGTTGACAATTCCGGCTTGTCAGCGGTGTTTTGGCAGGTGGAACTGCCCTAAGCTCGAGAGCGTGGATACTCCTGAGACCCTGAATCGCAGCTGGCAATTACTGCGGTTTGCCCTGGATGTTTTGGTGCTGGTGCTGCTGGCGGTATGCGTGGTTCCGGATCCGCAGTGGCGAATCATCACCTATGCGGCGTGCTTTCTAGCGGTGTACATTGCAGGTTCCATTGGGCCGATTGGGCAGGCTCGGCATGGCAACGTAGCCAACGAGGTCGCGCTGACTAAGCCGCGTGGCCTGCTGTTGGGCTGGCTTGTGATTCTGCTGCTGTGCTGGGCGGCGTTGGCGTTTGCAACGCTGGACGCCTCGTTCCTGGTTTTCCCACTGTTTTTCGTAATTTTGCAGGTAACCGGCGGCCTTATGGCCGTAATCATGGTGGCGGCGACAACGGCGACGGCAATTGGCGCCATCGCTATCCATACTCCGCTGACATTTGGTGGTGTCCTCGGCCCCATTCTGGGTGGGACGTTTGTACTCACGGTGGGGCTGGGGTTCCGGCTCCTGCAGAAGGAGACTATCGAAAAGACCAAGGCGCTGGAGGAGCTCTCAGCTGCCCGCGCCCACTCGGAAGCACTGTCCCGTCGTGCCGGTGAGCTGGACGAACGCGCACGCCTCGCAGCCGATATTCATGACACCGTGGCGCAGGGGCTTTCCTCCATCCAGCTGCTGCTGCATTCGGTGGAGTCCCGCATGAAAAGTGCTCCCACTCAGCATGACCAGACCTCGGTGGATTCGCTACAGCTCGCCCGCAAGGTTGCGGCCGACAATCTCGCCGAGACCCGGCGCATCATCGCAGCACTTCAGCCGGCTCCCCTCGAAGGCGCAGACCTATCCGGTGCGTTGGAGAAAGTCTGCTCCTCCACGGTGCTGGGCGATGCTGTCAGCTTCTGCGTCGACGGCACACCCACGCGGCTGCCGGCCACCGTCGAAGCAACCATCATCAGGGTGGCCCAGGCGAGCTTGGCGAACGTCGTCAAGCATGCACACGCCACGCGTTGCCGTGTCACCCTGACCTACCAGCCCGACGAGATTCTGCTCGACTGCGTCGACAACGGCATCGGCTTCGACCCCACCGCACCAACTAACGACGACAGCGTGGGGATCGCCAACGCGCGCCGACGCGTGGAGAAGCTCGGCGGCACCTTCACCATCGAGTCGGAACCGGGGCGTGGCTGCGGTGTCAGCGTCAGCATCCCGCACGAGCTCGCCTCTTAAAGTCCCGCGCCTGGTATGCAGGTAGGAAACGACCATTCACATCACCCGAGGAGTTAGCCAGGTGACCAAGCCCATCGGAGTCCTCATCGCCGACGATCACCCCATCGTCCGCGCTGGTCTTCGCGCAGTCGTTGAATCGGCGCCGGATATCGTCGTGGTTGGCGAGGCGGCCAGCGGCGACGAGGCGGTCGAGAAGGTGCGCGCATCGCTTGACGACGACTCTTGCGACCACATCGATCTGGTACTCATGGACCTTCGCTTTGGTGAGGCCCCTGGCACTGCTACCCGCGCAGGCGGAGTTGATGCCACCGCAGCCATCCGCGCACTGGCCGGGCGCGGCGCAAAGGCCCCAGAAGTGTTGGTGGTGACCAATTATTCTTCGGACTCCGATGTGCTCGGCGCTGTCACCGCAGGCGCAGTTGGTTATCTGCTGAAGGATGCCGCTCCGGAGGAGCTCATCGATGGTATCCGTCGTGCCGTTCGCGGCGAGACCGTGCTGAACACACAAGTGGCCGGGCGCTTGATGGGGCGGATGCGCAACCCCAATACAGCACTAACCCCGCGCGAACTCGAAGTGCTCGAGTTGGTCGCGCGGGGTATGTCGAATAGAAAAATTGCAGAACAGCTGGTGCTCACCGAAGCGACTGTGAAATCGCATCTGGTACATATTTTCACCAAGCTAGGCGTCAGCTCCCGCACCGCGGCTGTTGCTCGCGCGCAGGAGCTGGGAATGTTGGGTGATTAGGAACGGACTAACCCGTATGACTTAAGTGATGGCCTCACTAAGAGGACATGAGCTACCAGGAGCTGGTCTCGTCGGCGTTGCCCTTCTTCCAGGTCTCCCACGGGATGTTCCAGTCACCGAGTCCATCAACACCGGAGAGCGTCTCACCAATCGTATTCTTCACGATCACGATGTCACCGCGCTTAGTGTTGTCCAGGAACCACTTAGCGTTAGCATCAGTGACGTTGATGCAGCCGTGAGACTGGTTGACGCTGCCCTGTGCCCACGTTGACCACGGTGCACCGTGGACGTAGATGCCGGAGTAGGACATCTGCGTTGCGTAGTTAACCGGCGTGACGTAGCCACCGTTTTCCAGAGACAGGCCGTAGGTACGGGAGTCCATCACCATGGTCTCGTTGCGATCACCGATGATGTACTGGCCATTCGGAGTCGGGTGAACATTCGACCCCATAGAGATAGGCATGGAGTTTACGACTTCACCGTTCTTCTTAATGACCATGGTCTTCGTCGCATCATCAGCGATAGCAATGACTTCATCACCGATAGTGAAGCTGGTTTCGGCGGACTCCGCACCGTACATATCGTCACCAAGATCCGTGCCGTAAATATCGGACTTCACGGTAACCTTGGTCCCCGGCTTCCAGTACTCCTTTGGACGCCAGCGCACCTCACTGTTATTCAGCCAGTAGAAAGCGCCTTCCACCTTAGGCTCGGTGGTCACCTTAATTGCTTCCTCAGCAGCCTTGCGGTCCGAAATACTCGCGCTGAACTTCACAGCAATAGTCTGACCGACACCCACGGTGGAACCATCCAGCGGGGACAGGTAACCATTTACCTGAGAAATCGGCTCGATGGTGGTGAAAGAAGTAGCCAGCTTTTCTGTGCCCGAGGTGGCGTTAATCTCATAGGTCTTTGAGTAGCCCAGGGGTTCTGCAGTGGTCCACTTGGTACCACTGGAGTCGAGCTTGCCCTTGACCTCTTTGCCCTCAGGGTTGGTCATAACAACCTTGTCCAGGCGATGTCCCTCTTCCACCTGAACCGAAATCGGGTCAACCACCGAAACATCGGTGGCGTCGTCCTCCACACTGGCGACAAGACCAACGTCTGGCTTCTCCGCCTCTTGCTGCTCGGCATTATCTCCGCCGACGGTACAAGCAGCTAGCGAGATGGTGGTCGCAAATGTCACCACCGCCATCGACAGGCGCTTAAAAGATTGCCGCATGATCGTGCTTCACTCCAACAGTGCAATTATTAAGTAGTAAGTCCCGGGGACACACTGCGACACACAGCGGAGTCCTGCTACAGCCCCTGGTGCGCCCTCGAAAAAGGTCAGACTACCCTGCAGCGGCACTAGCCACCGATAAAACGCTCGCCCTAACTGAAAAGCCTTATTGACTGCCCAATCGCAGTCATCAACCCCTCACAGGGCGCAGCACGCAAAGTAGCCCAACGGTTCCTACAGTTAACCCTCTGGAAAATTGCTGTGCAACCCCAAAAAACCGGGGCACTTCAACCGACCTGGGAAAACAGCGCCCCCTTGAAGCTGCGTTACCGAAAAGCAATCAGTTCGCTATTCAAAAGTGCCACCGGACGCTTCCGGACGTTACTGAACACTGTCGAACGTAACTCCGACATCTATGCACACTCCCAACGTCGATGGCATTGATACAGGCCCTACCCCACTTTGAGGATTTCCAAACTTTTTTTGAACTTTTTTCAAACGGTTGCGCAAAACCTTTCAAAAAACATGCAAAAACACCGACCAAAAAACAGGGCCTGACCAGCCGATTTTACAAACAATCAGAAACCTGGTTATATATCTTCTCGTTGCCGGCGAGGAGCTCACACAGAGAGCACCAAGCAGGAAACAGTAAGCGCCATTAGCTCAACTGGCAGAGCAGCTGACTCTTAATCAGCGGGTTCGGGGTTCGAGTCCCTGATGGCGCACAATACAGACCGGGAAGGTAGAAATACCCTCCCGGTCTTTTTGTTGCATAACAAGCGTAGGCGCCAACTTGCAACCCTCGCTCGCACCCCACGCCTGACTCAAACAAGGGTTAGATACGCAAAAGCGCACGACCCCAGGCAACCACCCGAAGCGCGTGCGCTAATTACCGAAAAACTATTTAGCAGCAGTCTCAATCATCTCGCGAATGCGGTCAATTTCCTTGCTGCGATTGCGGTTGCGACGAATGCCCATTGCGATGCCACCAACAACAAGTGCGGCAACGACGCCCAGTGCTGCCTGCACCTTCGGCTCATTCAGAGCATCGAAAACACGGGTCTTTGCGTCATCCGCAACGTTCTTCGGATTCGTTCGCACGGTTAGCTCATCCAGAGTACGGGCGAGCTGGTTACGGTTACGCTCAATATCGCGCTGGATATCTTCAATGCTGCGAGCCACGTAAACTCCCTAAAAAGTTGAATATCTAAAGTGATTGTTCGCCTAAAAGACTAACACTTCCACTACAGCAACGTGGGCGAGCACGGGGAAAAACTCAACGCATTGCTTCAGAGTCGACACGCACCGCTCCAGAGTCGATACGATGAAGCCATGACTACTTCTTCCTCCAGCGACAAAGAATACGGCCAGAACAACATCCGTCTGGAAGCTGGCGATCCTGCCCCAGCGTTTACTCTGTTCAACGACGCCGAAGAGCAGGTTTCTCTGTCGGACTACGCGGGCAAGCCCGTGCTGATTTACTTCTACCCGCGGGCCAACACCCCAGGTTGCACCACTGAGGCATGCGACTTCCGCGATGAATCCGCTGCCCTGAACGATGCCGGCATTCCAGTCGTAGGTATTTCTCCGGACAAGCCGGCGAAACTCGCAAAGTTCCGCGAGGACCACGGCTTAAACTTCACCCTTCTGTCCGATCCGGACAAGGAAACCATGACCGCGTTCGGCGCTTTCGGCGAGAAGAAGAACTACGGCAAGATTGTCCAGGGCGTCATCCGCTCGACTTTCCTGGTCAATGCCGATGGAGAAATTGAAAAGGCCTGGTACAACGTTCGCGCCAAGGGGCACGTCCAGCGCGTACTGCGTGACTTGGGTGTGGAATCACAGGCTTCCGAAAGCTAACTAGCCGCAAGGCCTACTCTGACCCTGGCCCCAAACTCTCCTCCCACATCATCCCGATTAGACGGTTTCGTAGTAGTGACTCAATCCCAGGACGCACCGAATATTCTTCGTCCCCGTCGCACTCCGGCTCAGCAACGCAGCCGAGAGCGGTACGCACGCATGCTCAGCTCGGCACGCACAGTGCTCATCGAGCACGGGTTTGAGTCTTTCACTTTCGACGAAGTCGCTCGCATCGCAGATATCCCCATTGGCACGCTCTACCAATTCTTCGCAAACAAGTATGTGATGATCTGCGAGCTCGACCGTCAGGACACTGAGGCCGTCATCGAGGAAGTCTCACGTTTCGGAGAAACAGTCCCCACCTTGAAATGGCCGGAGTTTCTCTCGGAGTTCATCGATCACCTGGCAAAGCTCTGGCGCGAGGACGTTTCTAGAAGAGCCGTATGGTTGGCTGTTCAATCAACGCCCGCCACACGCGCAACTGCAGAAGATACGAAGTCACGCCTGGTCAACGAGATTTCAAAGGTGCTGCGCCCGCTGGTGCCGTCGTCAAGCGATGCGGAACTGAACTTCATCTCCGACCTCATGATTAACGCCACGTACGCCCTGCTGAATTATGCGGTGGACCATCCGGGAAGCGATGCTGAGCGGGAAGCTCATTACGAGCTGACGGTGCAGGAAATCAAACGCATGACAATCTCTTATCTCATGAGCGTCGCGGAGGCCGCAGACTAGAGAGCGCCCCTCGCCCACCTCGGCAGGGGCATTTATTGCCCTTATCAATACGCGGAGGGTAGGCTTGCCTTAGTTTACGCTTTACTCTGGTCAGCGCGGTGGGGTTCCCTGTTTTTCGCCGCGCCTGCGCCGGAACTCCCAAACAGAATCAGAGGTTCACATGTCCACGACGCAGGGCGCTTTCCGACGGAGCCTGCTTCCCCGCTCTATTGTTCTAGCTTCGGCAATCGTAGTGAGTACGGGATTTTTACCCGCAGTCCCCGCATCGGCACAGTCACTGCCATCGATTGGACAGCTCGGCGGTTCGCTCCCCGGCATCGGCGACCTTCTCGGCGGCAGCACCGATCAGTCTGAGCGCCAGCTCTCTGTGACCCCTGCCACCGATCTGTCCGACGGCGCCACCGTGACCATCAAGGGAGTCGGCTACCCCGCTAACGCAAATATTTACCTGGCCCAGACAATCGAGAAGCCAAAGTCGGGCTACCCTTCGACCTACGGCGAAGCGGCCAAGGTGACAGTCGGCGCTGACGGAAGTTTTACGCAGGAGATGAAGGTCGCGACCAGCTTTGGCGATGTCGACTGCACCTCCACCCAGTGCTACGTAGCCTCCTTTACTGCGTTCCCTAATCTTTCTGACCGCAGCAATGACCAGTGGGTCCCCATCACCTTCAAGGCGGGTGCTACTTCCCAGGCTGCTCAATCACAGGGTTCCACCAGCGCGGCACCGAGCGGTGGCCAGAGCACTGGTTCGGGCTCCCAGTCACAGTCGGGCTCGCAGTCACCGTCGCAGTCACGGGGTAACGCATCGGTGAGCCTGTCCAAGACCTCAGACTTGAACCCGAGCGGCGACACCATTCGAGTTGAAGGCAAGGGATTCAAGACCTCTGGACCGGGCATCTACGTCGGTATCGCGCAAAATGACCAGATGGATGTGACCAACGCCGATTCCTTCGGCCCGGATACCCAGTTTGTGTCTACCTCTCGCGGCAACTTGAAGTCCGACGGCAGCTTCAGCGTGGATCTTCCGGTCAGCGCGAAGTTCGGCACGGCAGACTGCATGCAGAACGCTTGCTCGGTCTACACCATTGCTGCTCACGGTTCTTCCGACCGCAGCCAGGACACGGCGACCGCGGTATCGTTTGCCGGCGGAGCTGCCAAGCAGGACGCTACCCTGCCCTCCGGCGGTGGCTCCTCACAGTCCGCAGGCAGCGCAAGCTCCGGCACCAGTGGCAGCACAGGGTCTAGTGGAACGAGTAGCACCAGCGCTTCCAGTGGCTCCAGCAGCTCCAACGGCAGCAGCTCCTCGACCGGCACCCCGTCGGTAAGCCTCTCCACCACGGAACTGAACCCATCGGGCAGCACCGCAATTACTGTCTCCGGCAGCGGATTCAAGACCAGCGGCAACGGCATCTACGTCGCAGTGGCTGAGAAGAACAAGTTCTCCACCACCAACGCTGATGCTTTCTCCGCCGCTGAGTTTGTGCGCACCTCCCAGATGTCCTCCGACGGCAGCTTCTCTACAACGCTCAATGTCGAGGCCGTCACCTCGGCCGCCAACTGCGTCGAAAATGACTGCGCGCTCTACACCTTTGCTGCTCACGGTTCCTCCGACCGCAGCCAGGACACGGCCACGGACCTCAGCGTCGGCGGCTCCGCCAAGGAACGCGAAGAAGCTGTGAAGACCGGTGCCTCCAAGACCGGAGAGTCCAAGGCCAGCGGCTCCTCCAAGGCATCTGGCAAGGTTTCCGCAAAGTCCAACGCTTCCGGCAATGGCCTCGACGAAGTTGATGTGCAGACTCAGCAGGCCGCGACCAACTCCCCGCTCCAAACCGCCGCAGTCGCCGGAACCGGCGCAATCCTGGGCGCGCTAATCTTCGGTGCCGGCATCCTGGTCGGTCGCCGTCAGAAGTCCGTCGATTAGCGCGGTGCCGGACTAGTCCAGGCGTACGACGGCGATTGCGTAGTCGCCGTCGTGCGAGATGCTTAACGACGGCCCCAGCTGCCACTCCTGATCGTGGAAATGGCGGCTCACAGCACCGTGGAGACTGATGCTCACGCGACCGTAGGCATCCGGCTGCA
>QWCB01012142.1_pt1 | contig 10156 bp, 9 predicted proteins | sample 1972511 | NCBI WGS metagenome assembly QWCB01 (sample SAMN09866719, study PRJNA288562) | Human gut metagenome isolate term5_stool, whole genome shotgun sequencing... | isolation source: gut | host: Homo sapiens | place: USA: California
CGTGCTACATTGCAAAAGGTCCAAAGCCAGATTCTCTCTCTCTTATTTGCTGGCTTCGTACTAAAAAAGAGGATATGCCATGGCATATCCTCTTTATTTTGTTGTTTTGGAAAGATTAAGCTTCTGCTGGTGCTTCAGTCTCTGCTGGAGCAGCCTCTGCCTCTGTTGCCTCAGCGGCTACTTCCTCATTGTTGGCAGCAGCCTCTGCAGCCTCTGCTTCTGCTTTCGCAGCAGCTGCGGCAGCCTTCTTGTCAGCTACCTTCTTGGCAATAGCTTCGTTTACTTTCTTTTCTTCTTCAAGATTCTTTGCTGCGGCAGCCTTCTTGTCTTCGGCAGCTTTCTTGCCCAAAGCCTCTGTCGCAGCTACCTTAGCTTGTTTCCAAGCGTCGAACTTCTGCTGGCAAGCAGCTTCGTCAAAAGCGCCCTTCTTTACACCACCACGGAGATGTTTCATCATGTAAACACCTTCGCTCTTGAGGATGTAGCGGGCTGTGTCTGTTGGTTGAGCGCCTGTCTCAAGCCAATAAAGCGCACGGTCGAAATTCAAATTGATTGTGGCAGGTGTGGTATTAGGGTTGTAAGTACCAATCTTTTCAATACATTTACCATCTCGTGGTGCGCGAACGTCAGCGGTCACAATGCTATAGATAGCATGGCCTTTACGACCACCGCGTTGCAATCTGATTTTTGTTGCCATAATTTGCTTTAATAACTTTTATTAGTTTGAATTTTATGCCATTATCTCGTAATAGCGGGTGCAAAATTACGTCTTTATTTTCTAACCACCAAATAATCTGTTCATTATATGTTGGTTTTATTTACATTAGTGTAATTATTTGCTGGCGTTAGCTTTGATAGCCTCTCTGATGAGCCCCTCAATTTCTTCGGTCAGCTCTGGATTGTCTTTCAGCAAGGTTTTGGTTGCGTCGCGGCCTTGTGCGAGCTTCGTTCCGTTGTAACTGAACCAGCTTCCGCTCTTCTGAATGATGTCGTAATCAACCCCAAGGTCGAGTATTTCGCCAATTTTCGAAATGCCTTCGCCGAAGGTTATCTCAAATTCAGCTTTCTTGAAAGGGGGTGCCACCTTGTTCTTCACAACCTTCACGCGCACCAAATTGCCTGTGACATTGTCACCATCCTTAATCGAAGTGCCACGGCGGATGTCAACACGGACCGAGCTATAGAATTTAAGCGCATTGCCACCGGTGGTTGTTTCGGGACTGCCGAACATCACTCCAATCTTCTCACGCAACTGGTTGATAAAGATGCAGCAGGTGTTTGTCTTGGCAATGGTCGATGTCAACTTGCGCAGCGCTTGGCTCATCAATCGTGCTTGTAATCCGACTACGTTGTCGCCCATGTCGCCCTCAATTTCCTTTTTGGGTGTGAGTGCTGCCACAGAGTCAACCACGAGTATGTCAATGGCAGACGAGCGAATCAGCTGATCGGCAATTTCGAGTGCCTGTTCACCGTTGTCTGGTTGGGAAATCCAAAGGTTATCGACATCCACTCCCAGTTTCGATGCGTAGAAACGGTCGAAGGCATGTTCAGCATCGATAAATGCTGCTACGCCTCCCGCTTTCTGAGCCTCGGCGATTGCGTGGATGGCAAGGGTGGTTTTACCTGATGATTCTGGACCATAGATCTCTATAATCCTGCCCCTCGGATAGCCGCCCACGCCGAGGGCGAGGTCGAGTTGGATGCTTCCGGTCGGTATCACCTCAACATTCTCTATCTGCTTGTCGCCCATGCGCATGATGGCACCTTTGCCGAAATCTTTCTCAATCTTAGTCATTGCGGCCTGTAGTGCCTTCAGTTTTCCTTCAGCTGATGATGCGGCGCTTGTATTTTCTTTTGCCATTTTCTTTTTCTTGTTTTCTATTGTATAATAAAAGTGTTATTTCTTTTTCTTCCTGCTCTTAGGGTAAGGCAGTACTTCGGCCAGCTTGCTCACTACTTTTACTGCGAGGTCGGGTTTCGACACGTCCAAAATATAGTGTAGTTTGGCCCCTTCGTAGGGATATCCCTCTTCGGCCGCCGACATCAGTTCCCCGATTGCCTCGTGCGTTTTCACGTACGGGATGTCATCGCCCACGATAACCACTGGCTTATCGTTTACATAGATCATGTAATCGCCGAACATTTTCCTGTACTTCACCTCACCTGCGGTTGCTATCTGTTTGCAGATGAATTCTATAACGTCCAAAGACGATGCCATATCCTTAAAGTTGTTGTAAACGTAGTAGGTTTGCTCTTTTCCGTCCTTGATACCGCGGATGCGACAGCCTATGGATGTTTCGCCGTCGTAGTTCTCACCCAAGTCTTGTGGGTTGGGCAATACGGCTTTGAGGAACTGCAGCGGTACAATCTTCACCTTTGCGCTCTTGCCGCTTCCATCGGCCAATGGAGCTTCATATTCGATTTCGTCGATGCGACTCATGCCGAGGTTTTGGATGCAGTCGAGGTAGGTAAGGTATTGCTGACCGAAAGTCATCCAGAAACGTGCGCGCTTGATGGTAGGATAGTTCTTCACCAGCGACTCCAACTCCTCGTGGTGCATCAGGTAAGAGTCGCGTGGTCCGATGTTGGGGTAGGTCAGGTCTTGGTGTATGGCCAACGGCTCAGTCTCAATCCATTTCCCATCTTCGTAGTAGAGACCTTTTTGGGTAATCTCACGGATGTTGATTTCTGGGTTGAAGTTGGTTGCGAAAGCCTTGTGGTGGTTACCTGCATTGCAGTCCACGATGTCGAGGTAGTGTATCTCGTCGAAGTGGTGTTTGGCTGCGTAGGCTGTGAAAGCTTGCGACACTCCTGGATCGAATCCGCAACCGAGGATAGCCGTCAGTCCGGCTTTCTCGAACTTGTCCTTGTAGGCCCATTGCCAACTGTATTCGAAGTGTGCCTCATCCTTCGGCTCATAGTTGGCCGTGTCGAGATAGTTGCACCCACATGCCAGACAAGCGTCCATGATGGTCAGGTCCTGATATGGCAAAGCGAGGTTGATTACCAATTCTGGCTTGAACGAGTTGAATAGCTCTTTCAGTTGCTCCACATCGTCGGCGTCCACCTGTGCGGTCTTGATGTCTGCCTTGTATCCCTTGTCGTGAATGGCCTTCACCAATGCATCGCACTTTTCTTTGCGACGGCTTGCTATCATAAACTCCGTAAATACGTCTTGGTTCTGGACGATTTTAAAAGCTGCAACGGTGGCAACGCCGCCCGCCCCGATCATTAGTACTTTTCCCATTGTTCTGTATTCTTTTTATTTTGTTTTCTTTTCTATCTCGTCAGCGGTTATCCCCATGGCATTTATGATGGAGTATCCGAGAATCTGCTGTTTGAAGTTCCCGCCCTCCATGGGCTGCATGGCAAACAGTGTGACGTGCTTTTCCTCGTCGTCAACATCCCTCAGCGCGTTGCGGAGCAGGTTATAGATGTTGCCATCTTCGGCATTGGGGACAATCATGATGCGGCTGACCTCCTTGTGGCTTAGCACAATCTTCAGGAAATCGAGCATCACTTCGTCCTTTTCGGTCACCTTTCCGCCTGTTGCGATGGTGTTGATGATGAACTCGCCGAGAGTCTCGTCCTTGAAAGCCTGTTTGTCGAGTTCTTGTCCAAGACTTGAGGGGACGTAATTGTCGAGTTGCCGCTTGCCCTTGTCGTGCAATACCACCACCTGTGTCTCGTGATTGCCCGGTTTCATCCGCCCGTCGAGAGCAATGTTCACAATCCACTGGCTGAAGTCGGCTGCTGGAATCCTCCTGTCCAGCATTCTCTCAAAGTTCAGAGTCAGGTTGAATGCCACGTCGTCGATGTAGTCGGCATCAACAATTATGACATTCTCGCTCATTTTTATGTTCTGCGAATCTTGTAAATTCATAGCTACAAAGATACATTAAAACGTGGGAAGTTCAAAATAATTAAGAAAGTTTTGGATAGGTTTTTTCATAATTCGCAGTCGCTTTGACGTGTGATGGTGGATGCTTTGGTGATAGCTGGTGTCAAATAAAAATCACCGTCACATTCCGTTGTCTGCCCCATCGCCTTGCGAAAGATGAGCTTTTGCGAGACGAAAGGTGAGGTTTCGCACGGTGAAAGATGAGCTATTGATGTGAGAAATGTAACCGCCTGAATAACAATGTGTTAAAATCGTCTTGTGAAAAGTTGATTTGTCAAGTTTTTTCGCACAGTTGTAATCTCCAATCGGTCATTGAAATCAGTCTGAAAGCCATGTTATCACCACCTGATAGTGAGATTGCGCCCTAATTACCGATTGTGGATTATGGTTGGTGGGAGAGGTTTGGAGTGCCTGCAGGCAGGCTGTCGTAATGTCTTTGACTTGATGACGGCGAGGCAGAATTGAAGTGAATAGAGTTAAAAAGCGAAATTTTAATGGCGATGTGAAAGAAAATATTTATATTTGTAGTGATAAACGGAAGGGAAAGGCTATGCAGAAATACGCTGATTATATTGAAGAAATAGAGATAGACTCGCTTTGGGGCGGCATGAAACATATTAAGTGGGAGCTGAACAGACAGGTGAATATCCTCAGTGGCATCAATGGTGTGGGCAAGAGTACTATCATCAACAAGGTGGTAAAGGGCCTTTCACAAGGCGGTGAGTTTCCAAGCCATTTGCTGAAGGGGGTCCGTCTGAAAGTGTATCCAGAGGATGCGAAGTGGATTCGCTACGACATTATCCGCTCTTTCGACCGTCCGCTGATGAACATTGACAGCATCGCCAAGGTCGATCTAAACCTTGTAACCGAGCTCGACTGGCAGTTGTTCCAGTTGCAGCGGAAATATCTTGACTATCAAGTCAACATCGGCAACCGCATCATTGATGTGTTGCAGTCGGGGGAGCCTGATGCGGCAGAAACGACTGATAGACCTGATTATGGAATTGAACCCCAATGTCCAGGTGATTCTCACCACCCATAGCCCGGCCGTTATCATGAACGGATGGATTGACAATGTTACGGAAGTGACAGACATTACTGTTGATTGAAAAACGGAAGGAACAAGGCAATGGGAAATAGATTGAAAGACAACCTATCGTCCGACTATATCCATGCGGCCAACAAGCTGAACAGCCTGAATGCGCGAACGAAGATCGTTGCCTACGTGGAGTCTTACGACGACATATTTTTTTGGCGGACGGTGCTCAGTGGGTTTGAGAACGAGAAACTCTATTTTGAGGTGATGCTTCCGTCACGACAAAACCTGACGAAAGGCAAAAAATCGGTGCTGATGAATCTTCTATCGAAGAAAGTTGGCGAGAATATGATAGCGTGCGTGGATGCCGATTACGACTACTTGCTGCAGAACACTACGGCCGTTTCGCGTGATGTTACCCAAAATCCGTATGTGTTTCATACCTACGCCTATGCCATAGAAAACCTCCAGTGCTATGCCCGTGGACTGCACGATGTGGCGGTTGCAGTGACATTGAACGACCAGCCGATTTTCGATTTCGAGAATTACCTGCGCGAATACAGCGAGGCCATCTTCCCACTGTTCGTGTGGAGTATATGGTTTTATCGGAATGGAATCTACGGAAGGTTTACCATAACCGACTTCAACAGAGTGATTGATATCGGAAAATTCTCACTGGAGGACCCGTATCGTAACATTCATAATTTAAGGAGGAAGGTTTCGCGCAAGATTATTCAGTTCCATAAGGATTATCCCGATGCAAAAGAGAGCTATCTGGCCGTAAAAGACGACATCAAGCGGATGGGTGTCACTCCGCAAACTACTTATTTGTACATCCAAGGACACCATCTGTTCGACAATGTCGTTGTGCCCGCATTGAAGAAAGTATGTGACAAGCTGATACACGAACGTGAACAGGAAATCTGGAGAAACGCTCGGCATGCCCTACAGCGAAAGAACGAATTGTCGAGCTATGAGCATAGTATGGAAGAAATCATACCCATGCTTCGCCGGAGTTTCGGCTACATGAATGCAGAACCTTTCCTTGAAATCAAGCGCGACTTAGCCCATTTCCTCGCTTCGTCATCCTTCAGCCAACAGAGGGAACTGAAAACGGAAGGCTAATTCTCTTTCCAGAATGAGGGAGTGAAAAGCACAAGGACCGTGAAAAGTTCAAGACGCCCCACAAGCATTAGAAAAGAACCTATCCATTTGGCAAAATCGGGCAAATCATCCCATGACATCGTCGGGCCGATTTCCAAACCAAGAGTAGGCCCGACGTTACCGAGGCAACTCAGGGTGATGGTGATGGAATTGGTCGAGTCAATGCCAGCGGCTATCATCGTGAAGGCACAGACAAGCGTCAGACACAGGTAAAGACCAATAAAGGCAAGAAGCGTGACACGGTGCGACTGGGGAATGTTCACCCCATCTATCTTCATGGGAAGCACTGCGTTAGGATGCAGAATCTGTCGGAACTCGTTCCTCACCACTTTGATAAGCATGATGCCACGGAGGCTCTTGATACCACCGCTCGTTGAGCCGGAACAACCACCGAAAAACATACAGGCAGCCAGCACTACCCAAGTAACGTGTGGCCATTGGGCAGCGTCATCGCTGAAAAGGCCCGTCGTCGTGATGAATGAAACAACCTGAAAAACAGAACTTCGGAAAGCATGCTCCACGTCATAACTCCTCCGGAAAATAAGCTCCAGCATGATAAAGATGGTGAAACTCGCCACAAGGGTAGTGTAGAACCTGAACTCGCTGTTGCGGAAGAGTTTCTTTAACTTGAACCCAGCTACGGAAGTATATAATAATGTGAAATTAACGCCCGAAAGAAAGCAGAACAATGTGCAGACATATTCTTCGGCAGGAGAATGAAAAGCCATAATGGAGCCACTCTCAGTGGCAAACCCTCCTGTGGCGGTGCTCGTCATTGAGTAGTTGAAAGCGTCGAACCAGCCCATCCCACATGCCTTGTAACTGAGAATACAGGCTGTTGTCAGAATCACATAAACCATCCATAGCCATTTCGCACTTGTGCTGAGGCGTGGATGTAGCTTACTTTTGATAGGCCCGGTCGATTCCGCTGCAAAAACTTTCACTGATCCGCCGACAAGCGATGGTAACAAAGCAATGGTGAAGAACACAATTCCCAAACCACCGATCCACTGCGTCAGCGAGCGCCAGAAGAGGAGTCCCTTGGGCAAATGTTCAGGATAGTCGATGATAGTTGCCCCGGTGGTCGTGAAACCTGACATAGTCTCGAAGAAAGCATTTGTGAAGTTATCTATATAGCCACTGATGAGGAACGGAAGGGTACCGAAAAGCGAGAAAAGTATCCACGAAACGGCTACCACAAAGTATGCGTCGCGTCGCCCAAGCGTATTATTTGAATTCAATCCGATAACTCTGAAGGTGCAACCGCTGGCTATCGTGATGAGAATACTCCACACAAAAGCCATGATGTCTGTGCCTTGATACCAGCATGAAACCATAAGGCAGCAGAAAAGGAGCGTCGCTTCTATCCACAGCAGTGAGCCAAGAATCTTGAATATGGTTTTAAGATTAAGCATTGTCAATGATTTCTCAAACAGTTAGTTGAACAATCGCTCGGCCTTCTTTTTATCAACGTTGTAGCAGAACACCACGACTGTGTCGCCAGCCTCAACTTGCGTGTTACCAGAGACGAGCATTCCCTCGTCGCCTCTTACCAGACCACCGATTGTCATGCCACTTGGCAGCTTGATGTCTTTGATGGGTTTCCTTGTGATTTTTGAGCCTTGTACTGGTGTGAACTCAGCCACATCGGCATCAACTGACATCAAAAACTTTACGTTGTTCACGTTAGCGTCAAGCAGCATCTGGTAAATATAGCTGGCTGCAATCGCCTTTTTGTTGATAATTGTACCGATATCGAGGTTGGCGGCCATATCAACGTAGTCGAAATTCTCAACCGACGCAATTGTTTTCCTCACCCCGTATCGCTTGGCGGCCATGCATGCGAGTATGTTTGTTTCGGCATTGGGCGTCAGAGCTACGAAAGCCTGTGTGTTTCTTATGCCTTCTTCAACGAGCAGGGCAGTGTCGCGACCGTCGCCATTAATCACCAGTTTATCCTCATCGAACATCTCATTGAGATATTCGCATCTGTCGGCATCACGTTCGATGACTTTTATGTTCATGTATTCTGGCATAATTTTGACTGAACGCACAGCAGTGCGCCCTCCACCCATAATCATGACATTCTTGACGTCCACGTAATGCTCCTTCCCCGCTATCTTTCGGATGTACGGAATATAGTTCTTGGTGGTCATGAAGTAAGCCAAGTCTTCGAGTTTCAGAGTGTCATTACCGCCGGGAATGATGGTTTCGTTGTGTCGTTTGATGGCAACAATGTGATATGGGTCATCAGGACCACTTATATCCTTGAGTGGTTTGTCGAGAATCTGGCAGCTTTCTCTCAGTTTGATGCCCAGCATGACGAGTGCTCCGTCGTGCACGTCCCAGCGTTGTCTTACCCACGACATCTTCAGACCGTTGATAATGTCCTTTGCTGCCAGAACTTCTGGATAGATGAGGCTGCTGATACCGAGTCGTTTGAAGAACTCCTGATTCTCCGGTTCCATGTATTCTGGGTTGTCGATCTTCGCAACTGTCTTCTTCGCACCAAGGTGATGGGCCATGATGCAGGCTGTAATGTTGTCCGTTTCTTTTGGTGTTACAGCGATAAAAAGGTCGGTATCTTTTGCCCCTGCATCATTGAGCGCCTTGATGCTGGTGGGCTTTGCCTCCATGGTCAGCAAGTCAAAGTCTCTTCCTATCTTCTCAAGGTTCTCTGGAATCTCATCGATCAATACGATGTCGTACTTGTTTCGTGAGAGGAGTTGTGCAAGATGAGTTCCGATGGCATAGGCACCGGCGATGATGATTTTCATATCCTTAACTAATTATGGCTGTCTTCTATTGAAGATTGTCCTTTATTGTGTGCTTGATGGCTTCTGTGTCGAGTCCGCAAAGCTGCTGTAGTTGGCCGATGGTTCCCTGTTCGATGAATCGATCGGGAAGTCCCATTCGGTTGATGGTTGGCGAATACCCATTGTCGCTCATCCATTCCACGACTGCCGTTCCCAAACCACCGTTTCGTATTCCATCTTCTATCGTTATAATATGAGTGAAATGCTCTCCAACTTCCTTCAAAATCTTCTCGTCCAATGGCTTCAGGAAGCGCATATCATAGTGGGCGATATGGCCTGAACAGGAGTCGGGTGTCGATTCCAGCTCTCTGATGGCCGTCTCGACACTGTTGCCCAATGGTCCGATGGACGATAGTTGCATTGGGGATGGGTCTTAGGAAAGCCATGTCAAATGCGCCGTGGTGGGTTGCTCCGTCTTCGCCTACCAGCCCCGCACGGTCGAGACACAATACGACAGGCAGATTCAGTATTGCCGTGTCGTGGATGATGTTGTCATAGGCGCGTTGCGAGAACGCACTGTAGATGTTGCAGTAAGGTTGCAATCCGTCTTTTGCCATTCCTGCCGAGAAGGTCATTGCGTGTCCTTCGGCAATTCCCACGTCGAATGCGCGGTCGGGCATTTCTTTCATCAGGACATTCATTGAGCAACCTGAGGGCATAGCTGGGGTAACGCCTACAATCCGTGGATTTTCTTTTGCCAACTCCAACAGGGTCTGTCCGAAAACATCCTGGTATTTGGGTGGTTGATTGCTGGTGTCTTGTATGATGCGCTCACCGGTTTCTGGGTCGAACTTACCTGGTGCGTGCCATACGGTTGCGCTTTTCTCCGCAGGTTCGTAGCCTTTGCCCTTGATAGTGTGCAGATGCAGCAGCTTTGGGCCTTTCATGTTCTTCAGTTGCCGTAGTATGCGCACCACTTCTCTGACATCGTTTCCATCGAAAGGTCCGAAGTATCTGATGTTCATTCCCTCGAAGAGGTTCTGCTGTTGAGAGATGACAGACTTCAGGGCATTATTCAGTCTGATGATGCCTTTTCTGCGCTTGTCGTTGAGTATCCCCCTATCGTGCAGCCACTGTGATGCCTTGAATCGCAAGCGGTTGTAAGTCTCGTTGGTGTCAAGGTTCAAGAGATACTGTTGCATTCCTCCGACAGCACGGTCGATTGACATATCGTTGTCGTTGAGGATAATCAGTAGGTCGTTGGGCTTGCTCGATGCGTTGTTGAGGCCTTCGAAGGCC
>QWCB01010692.1_pt1 | contig 10148 bp, 7 predicted proteins | sample 1972511 | NCBI WGS metagenome assembly QWCB01 (sample SAMN09866719, study PRJNA288562) | Human gut metagenome isolate term5_stool, whole genome shotgun sequencing... | isolation source: gut | host: Homo sapiens | place: USA: California
ATGTGGATTCGCTCCCGGATACTGGGTAACCAATACCGCAGTCTTTATCACAAAAGGCGCATCTTCTTTCTTAGGCAGCTTGAAGAAGGAGATTACTCCGCCTATCAACAAAATAGCCAAAAAGAAATAGATAACCTTCCGGTTCTCCAAAGAATATTTTGGAATATTCATGATATGCTCTCTCCTTTTTTATTCTGTTAATATTTTTACTTGCTGGCCATCTACCAGATAAGACGCTCCGGCAGACACAACCTGTTCGCCCGGTTCAATATTTCCGGATACTATCAGGTCGTTACGTCCTACAATAATTCCCTCATCACTGACTTTACGCAGTTCTACTTTCTGTGTAGACGGATTATATATAAATACGATCTTGCTATTCAAGTTATTATCAAACACTACAGCGGACAAAGGCACTGTAATTCCTTCTTTTACCACATCATTCTCAATATTGACAATAACACGGCAAGAAAAGCCCACCGATACCTTATATTTTTTCAAATCAAATTCCGGATCATCAATGTAAAGGAATACAGGAACTCCTGCCCCATCGGGAGAAGCCTCTACATACTCCTTTACTTTTGCCTGAGCCGGATTAATCAAACACACCACTCCTTGTCCTGGCTGTACACGCTGATAGTTTTCAACATATTTTTTTTGGATAAAGCCATCAAATGGAGCGCGTAGTTTGGTGTCATTCAATGTGTTTTGCGCATTTTCAAATGCCGATTTGGCATTGGTATACGAAGCTTGGGTCGTTTCGAACTCTTGCATGGAAATAGCATTCTTGGCCAACAGTTTCTCTGCGCGTTGCATTTGTGATGACGCCTTTTGGAATGAAGCCCTCTTAGCGTCATAATCCAGTTTGTAATCTGTCGGATCAATTTCGGCCACTACCTGTCCTTTCTTCACCCGTTGTCCTTCGAGTACATTCATTGCTACCAGCGGACCGGACATTTTAAATGCCAAGTCACTGAACTGATCAGGCGACACAACACCTGAATACGATTTTTCGATCCTGCTTAACGAGGTCACTTCCGCCAATTTCACGGGCCGAGGACCGCGTTCTTGTGCAGGTTGCTGTCCGCAAGAACAGAACACTGCCGCAATCATTGCCATAATAGACAAATTTTTACCTTTCATACTGTTTATCTTCACTATTAGTTTCGCTGCAAAGTTCTTATAATTATTAAAAGCGTACAAGTGCTAACAGTAAGATATATTAGTCTATTTTTAAGCATTTTCTTTGTTATCTGCTCTAACTGCCCTATATTTGTGGTGCATAATCAAAACCTTCTTTATTTTTATGAAGTATATAGATGACATTAACTTATTTAAATCGAATAAGGATTTCGTTGCAGAAATTGACATGACAGGATCATTAGGCCGTATTTACCACTATCCGCAACGAATGGAAGGATGCTTGTTCCTTCTGTGCCTGCGAGGTGAATGTGACATAACGATCCATCTGTCTGAACACAAGATACAAAAGAACGACATTGTCACTATTCTGCCAGAAACCTTTGTACATGTTCACCGGCAAAGTCCCGACTGTCGTCTGTACTTGATAGGATTCAACAAAGAGTTGCTGAACGGAATAAATCTCTTCAATTCCACCATGAACTATCTTTCAGCCCTGATTGACACACCCATTATCCCTCTGCGTCCCGAAATAACCGAGTTGTTTCAAGACTATTTCCGGTTGCTGATAAAAATGAAACGTATGGGAGCCAAGCCCAATAAAGAGTTAATCAGCACCATGCTGCTCACTATATTGCACGGTGTAGGCAGCATTCATCAGAACACCAATGTAACCACACGTACTTTCAACCGTGGAGAAGAAATTGTGAAACGCCTGGTCCAATATATCATCAAACATTATACGAAAGAACGGAGTGTAGCTTTTTATGCCGACCTGCTTCATATATCCCCTCAGCACCTCAGCACTACTGTCAATAAGATTACGGGAAAAACTGTTACAGATATCATCGCCAAACTAGTGATAACAGATGCGGAAGCCAAACTAAAATCCACTTTCGGTAATCCATGCAAAAACATTGGCTATCAATTTGGAAGCATCATTATTGATGGTTCCTGCTGTGTTATTAATGTGATTCTCACTAGTCGCCCCTGTACCGGATAAATTACTGCTCATATCTGTATCCCCCCAATATACAATTCTCCTGGAATAATCTATACCCAACACTATTCCCCCACCAGGCCCCATCAAAATAGGAGTTATGCCCTCAGAAGCACTAGTATTCACCTGTATCTCACCATGATATATATCATAATTCCGTAATGCAAAATTCGAAGTGACAGGAGCATTTTTGGTAAAAGGTCCGTCAGTAGTAAAATAATGATTACCAATAGTAGAAGCAGCCAAAGGATAAGGTCCTCCGTTTGATGTAAAATATTTGATGCCACTCTTCCCCGCAAGAATTTCCGCTAACAAATTCTGACTTACATCGGAAGCATCATAAGAGGCGATCAAGACACGATTCTTCTTTGTTTTCAGCCAGTTATGAAGTTTATGAGCATCTTGACTACCAAACTGCGAGGTTGGCACATAATTTATATATACTACATCAAACAGAGAAAAAAGAGCATCTGTCAAATTATTAGCATTAACCCCTACTCCCACCAAATTATAACCGCCACACTCCACTACCCCATCGGGTCCAAAATTAGTTTGATTAGTCAAAATACCACGAAGTCCGGTAGCACGAGCTTCAGCACTACTAGAACCTAAAATATTAGTACCCAAATACCCCAGACCGGAAGTAAATGACATCAAATTGATCGTTTTATAAGCTGCTATATCATACTTCTGCTGTATGCTGACATAAATAGTCCACCGCTGAGCTGTAATCACAAAATGCTGTATACGGTTGCTACCATCTGCCAAATTATTTTGCAAAGCTGTTATCACCAACCGACTTCCATTATCCTCCTTCGTTACTGTAAAATAATCATTAGACAAAGACTGGGCTCCGGTTCCTTGGAGCACACCTGCATCATCTGCCCACTGCAACGTATAATCCAAAAGGTCTGTACTGACACTAATAATTCCCTCAGAGCCGGTTTTATGCTTCAAAACAACTTCACGTGTTGATATTCCGAAATGATGTTCTCCGTCAAAATACATATCCATAGTATCATCATCCCATGCTTGTACCTCCGCCACTATATTAGATGAACGGTTATGGGCTGCATCATCCGGCGTACTCCATCCCGGAGCCGATACCTTCTTTATATTAAATATATATTTATGGTTACGTAAAACTTGCCCAAAAGCATTATGGTTATTATCCGGATCAAAATCCATTCGATAATAACTTGGCGTATTGCTATCAGCATAGTATCCCTCTACCACTATACAAGTAGCTTTATCTACCTGGTCTGCAGGTTCAGGCGACCAAGTTTCGGATAAATAAAGCCGGGCGGAAAAATTATTCCAATTCTCTGAAGAAACAGGAAATATCGAACTGTCCACATTCCTGTCACTACCTTCGGGTACACTTGGAAAAGTTACTTTGCTCACTCCCGTTTCATCCGGAATAACTTGCAGATAATTATTGGCCCGATAAGCTTTTACCCCTGTCATTCTAAAATTAGCCACTTCCGTAGCTGTCACATCCACTCTAGCTATGGAACGTAACATTTTCAATCCTAAAATAGTACCTGTTCCCGTCGGCTTCAAACCTTCCGGCAATTCATATTCTCCAGACATGGGAAAAACAGATGTCAGATAATCAAATTTTCGATTCATTTTCTTCTTTATCATTTCTTCACTATCACCAACGACAGGCTCATCAGCCACTACCACATCGGTGGCATTTGCCAAAATCAATAACTTCATAGGGATATCACCGGATTTCAGTAACGCCGTAAAAGTTATGGTAGAAGCAGTGTTGTTGATAGACAACCCCGGCACACGATATTTATATTTACCCTCCTCAAATACCAATATTTGAATCTCATTTATCAAAGTTTCATGATCAATCGTACGAACTATCCCCCTTGTACGGGTATAGGTGACCGCCGGTACAGTTACAGCCAACTCTATCAAAACATTTTCTGTACCTTCATTTTTATCGGGCTTTACGGGTAATTCTGCATTATCTGTACAAGATATACATAAAAAGATGATAACCAATATAGCCATTAATTTACTCATAATTGTTCAAGTTTGTTTTATTTTGAAACAAAAGACAGAGGTTCTTGGTTCTAATCATATTCATTAAAACAATAAGAATATGAAAACAAGTAAAATGTTTATAACCATAGTCACTGCTTTGGCAATGGCTTCGTGCAACAATGACAAAGAGTTCGCCAATCAGCCAGAGCTGGAAATGCAAGTTCCAGAAGCATACGCATCTTTCTCCATCAGTATCCCCCATACTTCGGGAACACGCTCTGTAACCACCCGTTCCACTGAACCAGGAACAGATGCAGAAAATATCGTAAAATCCCTTCATATATTTATTTACGATAAGGAAGCACCTTTCACTTCTACGGTAGCAGAATTCAGCGTTGCCGCAAACACACTCCAACAAGCCCCCGGAAATACTTCCCAATGGATTACCACTCGGCCCGTCAATACCAAAAAAGCGGATAAATATATCTTTGCGGCAGTAAACCTGAATACAGAAATTGTAGATTATATTACCTCTAATGGCTTGGGAGCATTCAATTATAAAGAGTTTACGCAAGAGGTCGGCAAACTGGCAGATCAAACAAACGGGTTCATTATGTTTAATGAAAATTATCCCAATATCACTCCAGCCACAAATTTATATGAAGATAAAGCCGAAGCAGAAAAACATCATATTTCAATACCAGTCAGCCGTGTTACTGCAAAGAGTGCTGTATTCACTTCACCTACGTTTAAAGTAAAAGGAGGAGGATCCATGACAGATTTGAAATTCGGTTGGCGAAACTTAAATAAGAAATTCTATTTTATTCAAGATAGCAGAGATGGAATTGTCAAAGACTATAACTGGAACAGCTATACAGAGCAAGATTTTTCAAGAGGCACAGATGCTATAAACGTTTACGGAAATGATACTCCTCCCTCTGTCTTCTCTTATGCTCCGGAAAATACGTTTCAATATGTATCGGGAACATCAAATGTAAATGAAAGCACTTTTATCAGTATCAGCGGAGTCTTCACTCCTGCCAAAATCGTAACTAGCAAAAATGACTCCCCTACCGGTGAAAGTGATTTTACAATAGAGAATAATACAAGTGGCCCCGGAACAACTTTTTATGTAGTACATACCGCTGATGGGACAGCCAATTACTTTATAGATGGTGCTATTGCAGAAAAATATGCCGAACTTTGTGCAAACAATACTACAGGTATGCCTGCACTCACCGGTGATTATGTGTTGGCAGACAATACCTACACCAATGGCATATGTTATTTTCATGTACAGGTCAACGGTAACGTAACAGCGCCCCAAGCACCTTATAATATATATCGAAATCAATATTTCAAAATTACTGTCAATTCCATACAAGCCCCGGGAAAACCATCCGATAATTTTGATAATAATCAACCTATCCAGCCTAACACATGGATCAGTGCAGATATAGAAGTCATTCCATGGGAAGTAATAGAGGAAGACCATGATCTATAAATGGGTAATAATTATTCATTAACAAAATGAAAATCAGATTGAAACTGGCATCTCTTGTTCTGTTGTTATTTGTTCTAACCAATTGCATTAAAGAGAATGAATGTTGCTGTTCTCAGGACTATACAGTCCTGGGACTCAAATTCCGCTACGCAACAAACAAAAGCATACATCAGCAAACAGAGTTCCCTCCAAACGCCATGCTGGCTGTTTTTATTTTTGATGACAAAGGAACATTCGTTTCCCAAATAAATGACTCATTAAATCAAGTTAATGACGACTACACCATGAAACTGCCTTTCAAACAAGGCAGCTATCAATTCGTAGCCTGGACAGGTTATGATGAAACCTGTTACCAATTGTCCGCATGCATTCCACAACAGACTGACATACACGATTTCTTTTTATCTCTGAAACGTGAAAAAGACAATCAAACTATCAACCAGCCTAGTCTGCTCTATCATGGAATACATGACATTGTGAAAATCAGAGAAGGAAAAGAAAACATTGTATGGATTGACTTAAAACAAATCACCAACCATATCCAAGTTATCGTCCATAATTTGAATGATAAAAAGAAACATATCATCTATATTGAAGACAACAATGGGAAATATGACTCTTTCTTGCAGTATGCCGATGATGAAAAAATTACTTATCTTCCCACCTACTCAAATCCATCAAACACCACATCTTCTCTCATAGCCGATTTCACGGTAATGAAGCTGGATAAAAACAGAGAGCCACGACTGAAGATTTCAGATGATACAGGAGTCATCCGTTATGATGAAAATCTTATAGGCAAACTGCTGCAAAAAAAACCTTACATTGATTTCGACTACAATCATGACTTTACCATTGAAATATCATTCAACGATTATATTCCTGTGAGTATAAAAATTAATGGCTGGGAAATTATCAATGAATCGGTATAACAAACATAAAAAGAAGGTGCAGTTCACATTACGACGCACCTTCTTTTATTATTCATCTATAAAGCCTTCGGCTTATAAATAGCGTTCCACCAAGTCGCATCATCCTGCAACCATTTGGCAAACCAGGCAAAAATCGTGTTCTGCCACTGAATCCTCTTGCCATAATTCAGTGCTGTAAACATCTGAATGCTCTCTCCCACCGGTACATTCACATCCGCATCACCGTGCAAGAACAGCAAAGGCGTATGTATCTTGTCCGCATTGAACAACGGGCTTTGTTTTACAAAAAGATCAGGATTGCTCCACGGATAACTATTCGCCATGGAAACTTCACTGTACGAATATCCCCAATATCCTTCCCCCCAATAACTGGTATGATCACTGATACCGGCATGAGAGATGGCCGCTGCAAAAATATCGGTCTGTGTTTGCAGGTATTGTGTCATGAAGCCGCCATAGGATGCACCTATACAGCCTATTTTCTTGTCATTGACAAAAGCATGTTCTTTACAAAACTGCTTTGTACCTTCTATGATATCCTGTGCCACCCCTTCCCCAGCTGTATTGACGTGGCGGGCAGAAAATTCCTGTCCGAAACCGGTAGCACCGCTAGGTTCTATCACATACACCACATAGCCCAATGCCGCGTATGCATGATGCGGATAACGGCTTTCGAAATTACGGCTGACCGGACTGCACCCACCATAATAATTCACAATCATAGGATATTTCCGGTTGGCGTCAAAATGAGGCGGCAGGTAATAACGACCATAAATGGTATCACCACGAGAATTGGTAAAACTCCAGGCCTTGCATTCGCCCAGCTCCACATCTTTCAATATGTCTTTACTTAAGTCTTCCAACAAAGATGATTTCATCTTTTTGGTATTCATGGTGTATAAACGGTCGGAATTTGAGGCGCTCTGTCCATAATAGACCATAACCGGAGCATTTTGCGCCAATGAGAATGAGTTGACCAAATCTTCTGAAACCTCCAGTTGCTGAATTTTCCCATCAGCGGGATTCATCCGGTACAAACTGTAACAGTCACGGTTCTCGGCCGTGAAATATATTTGCCCGTCGGCCTTATTCCACACGGCACGCTGTACGCTGGGATTAAAATCTTTCGTCAGCGGAGTGACTCTCTTATCAGCTATATTCAGCAAATAAAGCTGACCGTCCGTCATACTCGGAGTCTGCCCCTCCTTTACATTTTTCCCTATTCCACCCAGCGATTCAGGCGAGCCGGATACCAATACCTGCGTTCCGTCAGGTGAAAAACGGGCTCCACTGATAAAACCATCTTTATCTATCAGCAGTTCCGCCTGTAAAGTCTGCATATCCAACCGATATAGTGAGAATAAAGTAGTAGGACGCTTGGTCAGACGGCTCTGACTGGTCATCATCAAAAGATACCGGCCGTCATTGGAAATATCGGCAGCCCAGACATTGTGATAACCGAAAGTCAGTGGCTGCAACAAACCGGTCTTCAAATCATATTTAGCCAGATAAGAACGGTTACGCCACCCCGGCTGGCGATCATCCGGTTCCAGGACCTCATAAATTTCTTTACGTTCTTTCGGACCTTCCTGGGTCATGGTGAAAAGCAGGTAGTCTTCCGTAGGTGCGAACTGGAAATACCCGTCAGGTAATTTATTCACCAGCACAGTTTCCATTCCGGTAAGCGGATCCACAACTATCAGCTGCCTGCCATCCACACCCCCGTACGGGTATAATAATAACGGTTAGAACGAGGCATCCATTGCATATTTTCAGTACGCTCCGCCAAAACCTTACCGCTGGCAAGTTCAGTAATGCGCGTACTACCGGCTGACCGACCACCTACATAAGTCGTACGATAATTGGCAATCAAATATCTGCCATCAGGGGAAAGCCCTACTCCGGCAAAACGAGTTCCATGCAACACATCCGCCAAAGTATATAGCTTTTTGTTATCTTGCTTAAGTGAAATGCTTCCCTCTTGATCCGTATCCACACTCACTTTCAAGGAATCTGTTTTCCCTGCTTCAGAAAGATATTTAATAACTACAGAATGGGTGGCCGGCTCCAAAGCGAGTTCAGTTCCTTCCTGCTTCTTTCCATCTACATAAAGCTGGTATCTTTTCAGCCCGTCAATCTTCAGCTTGGCTGTGGCATAACGAGTATTCTCCAACACAAAACCCATCATGTGCAAGGCATATCCCGAGTCACTTCCCGGCAAAACCCCGCCTGTAAATAAAGTTCCCTGTTGCAATACGTCCACAGAAAGATGAGTGTCCAACAGACGTCCGGATACAAAAGTCTTTGAATTCACATCCACGCTGTCCACCTGAAAAGGGGCCTGTACAACGTAGGGGCCGGCATAACGGAAAGTAGTAATGTCAATCGTTTCAGCACCTGCCATCACAGCCCAGGCAAGTGCACAAGACAATAAGATTTGTTTCTTCATATTTCTAACAATTTGTGTTACACAAAGATACGAAATATAAAAGAAACAAAAACCTTTTCCTACGATTTTCAATGCTTCCTACAACATATTATTTCACCTCTCCCGGCAGATAGCGTAACTGCAAATACTGTTCCCCCGGTTTCAGATATCCCCCTTCGAATATTTCTTTCCTGATCCGGTAAACTTCCACTCTTTTCAATAAGTAATTTTCTACCTTCATCGGCTGCTTTTTACACCAGGAAAGCACTTTCAGACTTCCATCGGCATGAACATCCGCATAAACCTTTACCGTTCTTATCGGAGTCCCGTCCGTTATCTTACGTCCTCTTTTATAATCCACCCACAAAATAGCTTTCGCTTTTTCCCCCTCACATGTTCCGGCATACTCATCCGTTTCGGACGCGGTGGAAGGTGAAGAAGTTCCCTTACAACCTACAACCACACATAAAATCAAAAGATATAAAATATAGCTTCCTCGTGTTTTCATATCAATCGGATTAGTCTTTTATCTCTTCTATAGGAGTAATATCCTCTATTTCAGGCATCCCCGGTTCTTTCTTCTGACGGAAGCGGATGATGTTTATCAAATCGGACAGTCCGTATACAATGCTGCTCACTCCCAGAATGATGAATGGAACAGCAGCAGCCGTAAATGGATTAAATAATACCACAATACCTGCAATCAGCACCAACACAGGTATCACAAAGAAACCTCCCGGTACCACCGTCCAACTACGCGCAGCAGATAAATTCACAATCTGACTGATTCCCGCCAGTACCAAAACAGCACCCAGCACATACATCAGGATACCGACAAAAAATGCCGGCATAATCATCAGCCATAATCCGAACAAAAGGCTGCCAAGCCCGGCAATAGGAAAACGACTGCCATCCTGCTTGCCACGAATCAAATACCCGGATAAAGAAAAGAGTCCCGGTACTAGAAACAACACACCGATTGTAATAACCAGATAAAGAATGGCAGCCTCAGGCCATGCCACCAGCAACACACCGATGACCAACGCACAGATACATCTGATTATAGAATAATTCATTGTTTTCATATTCAATCATGTCTAATTGGTTAATGAAGCGAATATACTGATTATTTCTGAGAAGACA
>QWCB01004280.1_pt1 | contig 10147 bp, 9 predicted proteins | sample 1972511 | NCBI WGS metagenome assembly QWCB01 (sample SAMN09866719, study PRJNA288562) | Human gut metagenome isolate term5_stool, whole genome shotgun sequencing... | isolation source: gut | host: Homo sapiens | place: USA: California
AAAGGACTGGAAGCGGATATATAATTGAAATATTAATGAGTCGGACGCAGAAATTGAAGGGATTGTCTGCTGCTTCGAACATTAAACGACAATCCCTAAAGTATTTTGAAGATTATGAATTAAAACCGGTATTTACTCTGAATACCATTAACATTTATTCAATTCATTTGAAAACGAATGCATATGTAGCAATAATAAGGAATGGTGCGTCGTTATCATCGATTGATTTTGAATGCCTTATTCATATAGGTTTTAGTGATTTTATTTTTTACGGGTTTGCTTGTAGTATTTCCAATTGCAACATTGGCGATATTGTATTAGTGAAAAAAGCTTATATCGGAGAAGGTGTGTCACAACATTATAATAAAAATACAATTTATAATCTTACATCCGAGCAATTAAACTCGCAATTGATAAATAAACTCGATTCTCAATTCATAGTAAATGTTCTTAATTGTTATTCCACAGATGCTTTATTTATGGAGACAGGAGATTTATTAGAAGAATTAAAAAAGTATGAAATAGGGTGCATTGATATGGAATGTTCTGCTTTAACATCGATCTCTGATTATAGAAAGGTCAATGTCGCATTTATCTTTTGTATATCAGATATGATTAAGGGTGATAGCTGGATTTATAAAAATGATATTGATCTTAGAAAAAGGTTAGTCGATGCATTATTGTTAGTATGCTGTTAACATCCAAACAAATAATAGACATAAAATATTCAAAACAATATGATTGAAAATTTAATACAATGATTGTAGTAGATTGTATATCTCTCTGGCTTCTCGTTTCGGCAATCCGTTAATTTCCAATCTTCTTCCTCCACTACTCTCTATTATGATGTCAGCAAACAAGATGTTTGAGTTTATTCTAACACTTGAGATACTAGCACGAGGGATAACAGTAGATTGGTAGCCTATAAGGGCTCCTTTATAATACACGACTCTGTCATCTTCTATATCTATACGATCAGGAAATAAGACATTATGGTCTGCTGAAATGCGACTTGCGATGAATGTTGGCATAGTTAGTTCATATTAGATAGTTGAATGGTTGTAACAATTAAAGTAATCAAATAAATAAAGAATGCGGGTATAGCAAATAGCGCAGTCAGGAATAGGAATGAAACGATCTTGCATACTATGTGCAAAGCCCCCTGGTCGAATGATGTTCCCTCGAATATATTACTATTCCAATTCAAGGCAATTGGAACAGCTGCTAAACCGAGCGTAAGCACTACAATCAAGGCTGCCCTTTGCTTAGATTTTAGTTCTTCGTAGCGTGTCATATTTGCGTTAATTTTTAGGGTGAAGTAGATACAGTTGTTTAAGCGTTTTTTCTAGGTTATCTTCGTCATATAATCCAATTCTGTATTCTTTTCCGATTCTCAAAAGTTGTTCAGGAATTGGAACAAAACAGGTTTTTGTATAGTAATATTCATCAGCAAGTGGAGAGTTTGCAAACTCCTTCTTAAAGTTGCACTCATTTTCGACGATGAATGGACAATGATAAAATGTTCCTCCATTTTGATTAAGGATACAAGATACGGACTTCAACCTTGAAAGGCTATCAAGCACATCTATCATCACCTTGCGCTTCTGTATCAACTCTTGCAATCCACTTTCAAAAGTTTCGTTGGCAATGATTGCTGCTATTGGATGTATTCTGCCGTTCAGTGCCAACTCGGAAGATAATCCAATACCGCAGTCGCGTTCCTGGCGATGGGGATGTTGGCAGATAGACATTAGTTTCTGATATAATTCCAGATTGTTAGTGATAATAGCTCCTCCTTCACCTCCGGCAGATACTGTCTTGCCAGTTCCGAACGATACAACCATTGCGTCATTGTAGTCTGCTATATTACTGATACCGTAGTTATACCCGAGGGCCTGTGCAGAGTCTACAAAGTGCCAAACACCTCGTTGCTCGCATATATTATTCATTACCTCCATATTATAGGTGTTTCCTGCAAACTCTGTAGCAACGATGGCTTTTATTCCCGGATTCGCATCTAATATATTTGCAGAAGAATCGACATCTATATTGAGCGTAGAATCATTAATCTTTGCAAAGTAAAATCTACAATCCAATGCCAATGCCCCAGCTATCGTACCACCAAAACTTAATGGTGTGGTCAAGATATCACTTTTTTGCAAGTCCGCTGCCATCAATAAATACATCAACCCATTAGTGGCTGAAGATACGCACAAGGCGTACTTTGCTCCATACAGGGAGCAAAGTTTTCCCTCGAGTGCTGCCGTCGCACCATTACCCGCAAGATGGCTGTAAGCAGTCGCCTTGCTGGACTCTGCTTCTGTAAGATATTTCTCTATCTCGTGCAAAATCGCAAAGTGTCGGTTTATTGAACTCTGAAACATAGCATTAACTATTAAACATTGACATACGGTTTAAGTCGGTTGAGTTTCTGGTTCAACTTTACTGGATCTACCTCCATATTCTCATCAAGAATTTGCTTTATGTAATCTGGAAATGGATAATTATCTTCACGACCATACCAAGGCAACAATCGCTTTGAAACAGTATGTGATATTGCATCCAAATCTGCATAGACCGCTGCTAGCCAACTTGCCTCATCGAGAGGATTGGCGTCTTTAGCCGCATCTAGGATAGCTTTGGAGGTAAGACCATCTTGCTGACAAGCGAGTTTCAGTGCAGCACGGATACGGCGAGGCATAAGATGCTTGTCGTATAATACTTTTGCAGCTTGCTGGATAAAACTATCCTGTGGATTTAAAGTCACTTTGGCTACTTGTTTAGATATAGAACAAATAATCTCAGGTAAATCCTCAATAGAAGGCATTATTACTGGTACAATTACAAAACGATCAAGCATTGCAGCACACATTTTGTTACCGCAGTTAGATGTCGCGATTAGTAAAGAATTTCCCTCTCGAGTATTATCAGACAGCATACTTAATGTTGCTTGCATTACTGAATCCGAAGCACCACTATCTAAATTATTTGTTCTTTGAGAAGGAATAGCCTCAGATACTTCGTCAATAAACCCAGTATTAGGTATTGTTGAGGCAAAGATGCGAGTCTGTAAAGTTGCTCTGCGTTCGGTTTCACCAACGATGCCGGCCTTTGGACTATTTAACTGATATATAGGTACAGCAGCCCAATGAGCAGTTAGTATGGCCATGTCGGTTTTACCTGTTCCCGGAGCACCAAGAAGAAGGATATTCGTGGGAATAGATTTGTCGCGCGAGCGTAACCCAATAGCCTGCTTACGAAGAAATTCCATAGGTACACGAACATTTTCACCCTTGAGAGCGACTTCTTTGATGCGGGTTGTGTCAAGCATTGAAATTGTTTCTTCTGAAATTGTTTGAACATCTTTTGACTTTTGCTCAATCAGCCCCTTTACTTCAATCGGGCCTCCTGAAATATGCGAAGCACGAAATACCAAATCTAAACCTCTGTTAGGTGTACTGCCAGAGAGATTTGCAATCTGTTGGTCATCCAATTCTGGAGAGTATTGAGCGTTAGGATACTGGCGATGCAGACCTTTTACAAACTCTAGTTTCTCCTCATAGTTTGGATAAGGCAGAAACAGATGATAGATAAGTCCTTGTACCTGCGAGTCGATCTTGCCCTCGGTTACATCAGAGAGTATGAACATATTTCCATTATCGAGGAATGGTCTCGAACATACGAGATTGTATATCAATTCACGGGCAACCAGCTGGTTTGCCGTTGTTGCATTAGGCATAATGTCTGAAGTGAATTCAAAGACGAAAAGGAATTTCATGGTCTCTCCGTCCTGCCAGTTATTTGCTGTAGGTGCAGATGCCAAGCGAGATATGCCTCGAAGTATATCCACTAACTCTTGTGATGCGTTACAGTTGCCCGTAGCACACTTAGTATTTGAGATTCCATTTGCAGAGAGAATCTTTTTAATAGTTTCACTATCAGCCTTCTCATACATGTTGTATGGGACCACAATACCTGAAGCCAGGCTGTACCTTACCATAACCATATGCATTCGTTTGGCGTATTCTGCCATCAGTTGAACGAGAGTGCAAATGCTTCCGTCCTCTCGGCACTCAAAGTCGTATATAGATCTGCCGGTAAGAATCATAGAAGAACGACCGTCACTTTCGTATGGCTTAAATATATTTTTAACAGTATTCATGTCTTTATCGTTTTATGGTTATTACACTCTGTTGTTCATATTCGCTAATAGCGGCTTCATCATCAAATGTTCGTTGAACAATTTTCTTTGGTTTTACCAACTTCTGCACATATGGCATTTGAGGAACACCATTTGTTGCCTTCTGTTTCTTTACTTTTGTTGTTATACCGCGAACTGACAGTTCATCATCAAACGCGCGAATAACTCGCTCACAGCTACCATCGGTGTATCCAATAAGTTCTGTGCGAATATCCACTTGTGAGCTGGTGTCCACCTCTGCTATCAGATTCTGTCCGCTTGAGTTCGTAGCGATGACGCGGGTCAAATTAAGATTTTCCTGAACGATTTTGACTTCCCTGAATCCTACGGCGATAGCAGATTCTTTAACTGCAACAGACACATTTGCCGCAAAAGATTGAGTATGCTGCGATTTAATTTCCTTGAATGTAGCCTTGATCTCCTTATTAGTCTCCTGAACTGTAGGAGCATCGATAATACGCTGTATACTCTCAGCCACAACCGATGGAGACGAGACCATAAGGTTCTCCTGCGATTTTACTAAGGTAGCAATTGCTGCAACTTTCAATTGTTTCTCAGTTACCTGTTTCTGCTCTTGTGCAACAGCAATATGCTTTTCAAAATCTGTTTGTATTACATTCAACTCTGTAGGAGCTAGAACAGACTTTGTTTTAACTCTTTTTCGCTTACAGCATTTCTTTACTCCGGCAACCACCTCCACAGGTGCCGAATTTAGCACCTGAGCGATGACCGGACCAAAATTTCTCTGAAATTGTTGCGTTTCTCTAACTGTCGCAACCCTTGCATAATAAAGTTCTTGTGACATGATCTTTCGTTTTTATAGTGTTACCATATTACGCCTCCGTCGTTCGGAGTATCGTCTTCTGAATTGTCTGACAAATCTGTGTCTGATACCTTTTCTTCGGCTGGACTTGGATTCTGCGTTCCGGTTGGGGCAGTTTCTTCTACCTCGACAGGTTCTATATTCTCTATTGTGTTTGAGCCAAGAGGAGGCAGCGCATTTTTACACTGCTCCTCTATAGCTTGAAGTGTCTCAGATAATGATATACCCGTTCCAGTCTGTTGCATCATGTAATCCAAGTAAACGAAGTCATTATTGATGAATAGCTCGCGTCCGCCAGCTACATGAGGAAAATCTACTAACGGAATAGTTGCAACAGCACCATTTGCCTCATAGTGAAGAGGAATAGCTTCACGTCGGAAGCAAATCAGATCACCGATATATATTACCATCTGATTAAGGTAATACTTTGCATCGTGCCCAAATTTTCTCATAAATTCATCCCTTGCCATGACAAGATTTCGGAATGACTCTGTAAATGAATTGTACTCCGAATTAAAGGTCGAAATGATACCCTCTTGCTTTGATTTTAATGCCTGAATCTCCGAACGAATAGCATTCTCATCGCCTTCCTTGATGTCTTTTATCTTTTCGTTCTCTTTCTTTGTGTGAAAATATGTAAGAGCCTCCAACTGTTTCTTGTAACCGGTTACAATAAGCAACTGAATAATCAATGACATAAATGCAAAACCTCCAGAATAAGTCCAATCTGTGCCACCATTGAATGCAACCTCACCGATAATATACATCATCGGCAATGAGAGGACAGCACCAGCAATAGCCAGTTTCTTAAGCCCCTTCATAGAATCCGATGTTCCATCATCCTCTAAGGAGGAACCCCCCAAGCGGCTAATCATACTAATACCGTAGCCGACAAACACCGAGAGAATTGCTCCGATAACTACCGCAAAGCCAGCAACAGCAGAATCCAGGTCGGCGAGTTTTGATGTCACGATTGGATACAAAGCAAAATATGCAAAGAAACAATCCAAAATGGGAAGTGCATAGTATGCAAAACGGCGAAGGCTCATCTTGCGAGACAATGATTCGTCTACCTCTACATATTTGTACAACTCATCACTAGTCTCATGGAACAGTTGCTCCTCCTTCTGCTTTTCTGCAAGTTCATCCTGGTTACGACGCATTTTCTTTCCTGTATCTACCATAGTAATATAACTGCGTTGGATGCTCTCGCAGAGATTGTTAATGAACTTCTGTGCAGTTGTCATCTCTTCTTCGAGAGCAAAACGCTTCTGCTCTTCTGCAGAGAGTAATGCTTCCTGCTCAGCCTTTTCGCGTGCGGCATTTTCTTCTGAAACACGAGTATTGCGGTCTTTTACAATCTTTTCATAGCCAAAGAGACTGGAAGGACGACGAGTCGGGGTATTTACCATTGTGTTCATAGTTGTATATTTTTAAAATTTATTTTACTAAAAATTAAATATGTAGTTTGATGCTTGACTCAATGTTACAAATTCACGCTCAACAATGTTGTCATATTGGTGCTTAGCAACATTTGAATTGATGAGAAGTAGCTGTGTCGACTGCGGGAAGAATGCCAGTTCTTTCCCTACATTATCACACCCATCAGATACGAGGATTATATATGAGTAGTCAGATTGTTGTTCATTAGCGCGAAGCAGGCGGATTGCCTGATTGATAGCGCCATTTACATCTGAACCATTTTTTTGTTTAGCGACTTCGTCTGAATAGGCAATATTGCATATCCTTTCGCAATCACGAGACAAAGTCCCAATAGCGTCTACTAAACTCGAGGAGTAAGAAAGAGAGTCTGTTTGATACTGTTTTGTTATTTCTCTATACTCCGACATCTTCATATATCCAGGTTTAGCTTCTAGTTCAATTGGGCGCTTCTTGTGCCAATCAAAAATGGCAACCTTGTTGTTGTCGCAGTTTGCATCAACATAGCTGAGGTAGAGATTTCCAACACCTTTGTTTGCAAGCATTTTGGCAAGCTCTACAACCTCACTTGAGCTGATTTGTGGGACACCATTCTCATTCGTCAGGCGATCTGTGCCATCAAGCACCAAACAGATGTTGTAGCGATTAATTGTTTTTGTTTCGTCGCCCTGCTTTGATTCCATAGAATTACAACTTGACATTGCTGCTGTCATAATAGCGATAATTATCGCCAATTCGATAAACTTTTTCATAACACCATGCTTTTTAATTATTCCTCATTAGCAATACGTTGACTACATCTAAATCTATTTTCAAAGTCAATAGTGTCTATAGATAAACTATTGTATCCTGCATTTTCTGTCATTTGTTTAATCATCTCCTGAACGCTAGAAAATGCTGTATTAGGAACATCTACCATCAGTATTTTATCTCTTTCTTGCTCGCTTACAGTTTCATCAATAAATACCAAAGAAGTATAAATGATGTGTATATCAAAAACATTTCTTTGCGTTATAGATGCTATAGCACTCACATCGACCATTAAATCTACTTGAAATAGATGCTTGTCATCTTTTTTGATGATAATGTCTGCCTCTGTGTACACATCTGCTTTACTATTATCTTGTGACCACATCAGTTCGGAACCATGCCGACTGATAAAATTCTGCTTAGCTGCGTAGCTTTTAATTACATAATAAGGTGCCATATCATTAAATTTTAGTAAATTTGCAATGTCGAAAACATATTTCTTTAATTTTCTTTTTGCAAAGATGAAGACTCAAGATTTCGTGGACAAAGAATAAAATTCGAATATTATCCTATGTGTGCAAAAATTATTGATATTCAGCAGAGTACGGATATACTAAAGGGTGATCTTTTACGCTTGGTGAAAATCTTAGAAGGCAAGCTTCAAGGAAAATATCACTCATATCCAAGTGAGATGATAGATAAGGTTATCATATATGCAGAATTCGATATTGAGTATCATTATGAGCATATTAAATTTGCAAATGGGTGTTATTTAAGAATAAATCCTACCTCTAAAAAAGAAGAGTGGTTGTCAGAGGAAGAATATTTTGATTACTTAAAGTCACTGATTTCGGCTGATGAGAACAAATACTCTCAAAATAGTAGATTGAAGAATAAAGTAGATAATACTTTTAGTTTACTATATCACATTATAGATGGTTCCAATTTTGACGACATGTCATATTCAGAATTTGAGGTTGAGAAAGGAACTGCAAGAAAGTGGAAAATTACACCTGAAATCAAGGCCAAAAGAGATTCTGTAATAGAAAAGAAGATTATTGGCAAAGCGTCAACTCGTCGTGTTGTATATCTATATAAAAAGCCAATGACTTTTTTTATCAATCAACATTTTAAGGCCAAGAGTAATGTTGTAATACTAAATCGTTTTGAAAGTGTTACAAAAGGAGATGTTGACCATAAAACAGAGATTATCGAGGCATTAACATATAGTAGAAATAAAGACAATATACGTAAAATAAGAGAAATAGAAAAAGAACTTGAAGGCGTTAACAATGATATTTCTTTCTCTTATGAAGAGGCTACCCTAGGCAAATATAAAACCGCTATTAAACTAGCACTTCAATTATCAGATCCTGATGAGATTGCAATATTGTGTGTAAAATATATAGATTTCATTTCTTCACAAAGTGGAACATCTGTTGATGATATATTTATCCCAGAACAGTCTACTTCAAATGCAGACTTGTTAAAACAATGTTTAGATGCTGTTATACAGCATTCTTCTAAGTCATTTGAAGAATTACGAGAGGCATCAAAAAGGTTTGGTAAAGATTTTGGCGTTCAAATGAAGAAAGGTTTCGAATCTCAAATAAGCCTACTTCGAATTGCCAAATCGACAATTCTGCCAGATGTACTATATACTTATGCGGTATTTTGTATGAGTATATATGACTTTGAAACAGCTGAAAAATGTTTGATTGAATGTCGCGACATTTATATTAAGTCTATTACTCCTAAGTCTTCATTAGATTTGGTCATAATATTTAGTAACCTATGTAAATTATATTGTGACTGGAAGCGTGTTGATGATGCTATAGAATATGGCGAGCTTTCAATAAAATATCTGAAACGATGTGAAGTATTTGCCCAAAATAATAGTTTGAATATTCATTATGCCAACTTATACAACCTCCTATCTGTATCGTACAGTCTACGATATGAGTTTGACAAGGCAGGTGAATATAATAAAATAGCAACTGCATATATTCACAAGGAGGACGATAGTAACATAAAGGTTTTTTTTCTCCAATTAATGATTGCTTATAACTCATGTGCCCTAATGATGGCTCAAGAGGATTATAGTAGAGCATATGTCGGAATGGAGTTGTTATATTGGAAAACTATGCTGTTATGTGAAATGGATGATTCGTTAGAACATTTAGATCTTAAAGGCTCGTACGAGAACGCAATGGCGAGATGTGAGATGCATTTAGATAATTTAGAAGACGCAAAATTCCATATTGAAGAAGGTATAAAAACATATGATAAATTATGCAGTAAAAGTTACTCTAGATATGCTATGAGTAGACTTTATTTATTGCAGACTTTAGCTGACATCTATGATGCTGAGGATTTAAATGATAAAGCTGAGGAACAATATCTTTTTGCGATACAAGAGGCTTATCACTTAATTGATTCTGGAGTTTACGTTGCAAAAGGAAGACTGCAAGAAATTCTAACAAATTTAGCTGGACTTTATAATAAGACAGAGCATTATGAATTGGCAATTCAACGATGCACAGAAGTTTTGAATATATGTGATGAACTTTTATTGGTAGACGAGGAGTATTATAAAGTTGAGATAATAAAAGGATTAGACAATATTGCAATAGCTTACTATAATCAAGGGCATATTAATAATGCAGTACAATCATGCCAAGAAGCTTTGGTATTATGCCAGGAACTTTTAGAATTAGGATATGATCCAGATACGGTTGAATATTGGACAAGGAAAGTACATCATGATATTAAGGTTATGATTAATTAGGGACTGTCGGGAAATGCCTAAAAAGTTTTCGACTTTCCTAACAAGCTGATTGATAAAGTGATAGAAATTTCGTAACTTTGATAAAGGGAAAAAGAATTCCCCCAACCACCGTCGAAAGTGAGAAATTGGGGGAATCGCAAAATTA
>QWCB01004281.1_pt1 | contig 10146 bp, 8 predicted proteins | sample 1972511 | NCBI WGS metagenome assembly QWCB01 (sample SAMN09866719, study PRJNA288562) | Human gut metagenome isolate term5_stool, whole genome shotgun sequencing... | isolation source: gut | host: Homo sapiens | place: USA: California
ATGAACAAAAAGTTACGGGTTTTGATTTCGGCCGGCCGGAAGTGTCAATCGACTATAAAAAGAACGGCGAGAAGAAAGAACAAAATTTTGTAACAGTCACCGACTCTGTTTTGGTTTATACGCTGAAATATCCGAACGGCTTTTTGCTCGAATACGAGTTACTGTTTCAGGTTGCAGAGTATAACGACGGCATCAGCCGGCAAAAAATGCCGTACCATCAGATAGAATCCGTTCGGGATAACGGCATGGAACTGAGTGCAATGAGTAACGAAGTTTCGAACGGTAAAACATGGTTGCGAAAAATGTGTCGGCATTCTGTCAGTGTTCGTGTTAACGGAAACGAATATGAGGTTGGCACGGCAGTCATAGCCAAAACCGAAGCGACAGGTGATTATCTTGTGGCAAGTAAGGTTGTTAATCAGGGAATCAGATTTTTATCAACGGATTTGCTGTCCGGCGGCAAAGTGCTGTCTTGGATAGAAATTGAGCAGCAATGGTCTGAAAGCGGTAACAAAACGGTAAAAGAAGAGGTCGAACTGAATCATACCGTTTCCGGCCGCAGTGAAGATTATCAGCTTATAACGCCGGTGAAATGGAAACGTTTTGCAGATCTGGAACACGATATGACGAGTGACACCACAGTTGTCTCTACACGTCAGAACGGCAGTTTCACGGTTACAAAACACCAGACATCACACCACATGCTTTTGCGGGACAAAGACAGAAAAACCGATTTATCGGCAATCTGGACCGATTTTTCGTATGAAACGGCCTTTTATGACGACGGTATGCTGTCGTATGAAATGCCTGCTCCGAAATTTACCGGCCAGATTTACGAGATTCAGCATGACGGCTTTGTTTGGCAAAATGTAGGTGATGAATGGCAGCTCCCGTTGAAATTAAGGATTATTGCTTATTTGGATGCGTCAGAAAATGATGATTTTCAAGAACCGTACAAATATGAGCATGCGGTAACATATATTTATCGCCCTTAAAATGATGTTCCACGTTGTTTTGTCCCCGCCCGCAGTCTGAGCTTTTGCTCCGGTTGTAAAGATCCCCTTTATGGGCGGGGCCCTCTTTTGAAAAACACCGCGCTTCCTTTGTGAAGCCCGGTGTTTTTTTGTAACAATCTGTAACAAGATGTTAAGAGCATTTATGCGCGTTTTGTGGTATATTCCCGTCCAGATTAAAATATCATCAACTTTTTAGCGAGGATTTTGAAAAAATGGGAAAAATTAAAGTTGCGGTTATCGGTGCCGGCATGATGGGCAAAAATCATATCAAGACCTACAAAAACATGCCCGACGTTGAACTGGTCGGCGTTTTCGATATTTTTCCGGAAGCAGCCAAGGCCGCGGCCGAAACTTTCGGCATCAAAGCTTTTTCTTCAATGGAAGAAGTTGCCAAAAAAGTTGACGCCGTCAGCGTTGTTACGACCTCGATTACCCATGCCGACGTCGGCGAATTTTTCTTGAACCGCGGTATTCACTGCATGATGGAAAAACCGCTGGCCACCTCGCCGGAAGGCTGCCGCCGTTTGATTGACGCCGCCGCCAAAAACAATGTTACCCTTTGCGTCGGCCATATCGAGCGCTTTAATCCCGCTGTCGAACAAATGGCCAAAATTCTCTCGGACACTTCCAAAATCCGCTCGCTGACCGCTCAGCGCATGTCGGCCGCTTCCGGCCGCATTACCGACGTTTCGGTTGCGATGGATTTGATGATTCATGATGTCGAGGTCATTCAGTCGCTGGTCAAATCTCCGGTCGTCGACGTTCAGGCCGCTGCCGTCACCACGCCGGACCATCCGGAAGGAAAAGACTATATTACCGCTCTGCTGCAGTTTGAAAACGGCGTAACCGCCAACATTACGGCCAGCCGCATTACGCAGGCTCGTGTCCGCACTCTGACCGTAACCACGGATACAAACTATATTGATATGGACTTTATCAATCAGAGCATTAACGTTCATTCTCAGGGCCGCATGCCTTACGTCAATCAGGAAAATATCCCCGAATGGATGAACTACGGCTTAAAAGGCAGTGTCGAGCAACTGTTTATTCCGACCAATCAGCCGCTTTTGGCCGAGCTGACCCATTTTATAAAATGTGTTAACGGCCTTGAAACGCCGCGCATCAGCGGTGAAAACGCCTTTGACGCGCTGAAGGTTATTTGGACGGTTGAAGAAAAGCTGGGACTGCTTTCCGCCGATTCGCAAATGGCAGCAAAAACTTCCGCCGCCGCCTGATTATGGCACAGCGCTACAAGATTGTTCTGGAATATGACGGCACCGGACTGTTGGGCTGGCAGAAACAGCTTGACGGTCCGAGTGTTCAGGAATATCTGGAAACGGCAATTTTTAATTTTTCGGGACAAAAGACAGAAGTTTACGGCGCCGGACGCACGGACGCCGGCGTTCACGCCTTGGGGCAGGCTGCGCATTTTGACTTGGAAAAGCCTGTTGACCCTTTTCGCATCCGCGAGGCGGCAAACGCTCATCTGCGCAGTTTGGACGCGCCGGTTTCCATTCTTGAAGTCGAAGAAGTCGATTCTGAGTTTAATGCCCGCTTTTCCGCGGTCGGACGCAGTTATATTTACCGCATAACAAACCGCCGCGCGCCTTTGGTGCTGGACAAATTCCGCAGCTGGTGGGTGTATGTGCCGCTCGATGTCGAAAAAATGCGTGAAGGAGCGGCGTTTTTGCTCGGACACCACGATTTTACGTCTTTTCGCGCCGCCAAATGTCAGGCAAAATCTCCGCTTAAAACGCTTGATCGGCTCGATATAGTCCGAAACGGCGAAGATATTTCCTTTTATGTCGAAGCCCGCTCTTTTTTGCACCATCAGGTACGCAATATGGTCGGAACCCTGAAACTGGTCGGCGACGGCCACTTGCAGCCCGAAGACGTCAAAAGCATTCTTGAACGCAAAGATCGTGCCGCCGCCGGCCCCACGGCGCCGGCTCACGGACTGTATCTGAACAGGATAATCTATTAAAAACAGTTGTTTTTTTCGTATCTTCTTTTATACTTCAGTTCATAACAATACCGGAGGAAACCGATGGCGCACATTATTAAAGTATGTATGGGCAGTTCCTGCTTTGCACGGGGTAATGCCAAAAATCTGCAGATTATCCAGAATTTTATCGAACAGCGCGGCCTTGACGCCGAAATCGAACTGACCGGACTGCGCTGCTGCGACAAATGTTCGATAGGTCCGAATATTTCCATTGACGACGAAGAGTTTCACAATCTTGACCAAGGGTCGGTGCTGGATATTCTCGAACACAAATTCAACAAATAGGAGCGCCGATGTCTGACCGCGAATATCCTCTGTATACCATCAAAAACAACTGCCTTGACTGTTATAAATGCGTTCGCAGCTGTCCGGTCAAGGCCATAAAAATCGAAGACAACAGCGCCCAGATAATTCCCGAACTCTGCATTGCCTGCGGCGCCTGTTATCAGGTTTGTCCGGTCAAGGCCAAGCAGCCGCGCAACGATCTGGTGCGCGCCAAACATCTGCTTAATGCCGGCAAAGACGTTTATGTTTCTCTGGCTCCGTCGTGGATTACCGAATTTCCTGAGATTAAGCCCGAACAGATGATTGCCGCAATCCGCCGCCTCGGTTTCAAGGGCGTCGGCGAGACGGCGGTCGGCGCCGAAGAGGTTTCGGCTTCCGTTGCCAAAATTCTTGAACAGAGCAGCGGCGGCTTGTACATTTCGACGGCCTGTCCGGCGGTTGTCGAATATATCAGTAAATACATGCCGGAGATGAGCGGACATCTCACGCCGTTGTCTTCGCCGCTTCTGGCGCACTGCCGGATGATGAAAGAACGTCTCGGACATGATATCGAAATTGTATTTGTCGGCCCCTGTATTGCCAAAAAGCTCGAAGCCGACCGCCATCCGGATTTGCTGAACCTGAGTCTGACTTTCGGGGATTTGCGCCAGTGGTTTAAAGACGCGGGCGTCAGCCTGACCGACATTCGCACCAGCGTTTATGACAAATTTGTCATGCAGAAGGCGGAAGAAGGAACGGCCTATCCGATAGAAGGAGGAATGGTCGAAACAATCCGTCCGTACAAAAATGCCGCCGCCAAAACCTATATGACCCAGATTTCGGGCATTGCCAACATCAAAAACGAACTGAAAAATCTTGATGTCGAAAATCTTGAACGTCCGGTGTTTGTCGAATGTCTGGCCTGCGCCGGCGGCTGTGTCAGCGGCCCCTGCATTACGGTTCGCAACAGCGGCTTTGCCAAGAGAATGGAAATCCTCAAACATGCCGATTTTTCGGTTTCGGCGGGAAAACGCCAGCCCCAGACCAATATTCACGAAAGTTTTTCCGCTTCGGAGGTTTCTCAGAAAGAATTTTCCGAAGTCGAGATTCGCCGCGCGCTCAACGCCATCGGCAAATATAATGTTGAAGACGAACTTAACTGCAACGGCTGCGGTTATGACACCTGCCGCAATTTTGCCTGCGCCATGCTGCGCGGCAAAGCCGAACCCGAAATGTGCGTTTCTAACATGAAACATCAGGCGCAGCGCAAGGCCAATGCCCTGCTGCGTTGCATTCCGTCGCCGATTGTCATTGTCAACAGCGATTTGCGCATTTTGGAATATAACGATAAATTCGCGGAGGCCTTTTGGCAGGAAGAACATGCCGAGCAATATTCGCGCGACGACCTTCGCGGCGCCAATCTGCGGGATTTTGTCGGTTTTACCAATCTGTTTTCGGCATCAATTGACTTGGAGCAGGACATCCGCAAGGAACATGTCCGTTTCCGCGACCGCCTGTATGACGTTGTGGTGTTTAATATTGACAAGAAACAGATTGTCGGCGGCATTATTCAGGATGTCACGACCATGGAGATGAAAAAAGAGCAGATTGCCGAACGCGCCCGCGACGTTATCAAAAAGAACCTTGTGACCGTTCAGCAGATTGCCTGCACTTTGGGCGAGCATATGGCCGAAACCGAAATTCTGCTCCGTTCGATTGCCCGTGACTATGCCGGCGAAGACGACAACGGAGAACACGGCAATGGATAGCTCGCTGTTTATCGACATCGGTTCCGCGCAAATCCAAAAAAACGGCGAAGACTGTTTCGGCGATACGGTTTATGCCAAGAAAATACCGGAAGAGCAGCGGATTATCGGCATTCTTTCCGACGGGCTGGGCAGCGGCGTCAAAGCCAATATCCTGTCCTCGATGACGACCCGCATGGCAATGAAGTTCATGGAGGACAACACGGAGTTGCAGCGTGCTTCCGACATTATTATGGACGCATTGCCGATTTGTCAGGTGCGCAAAATCAGTTATGCGACTTTTTCGATTGTCGACAGCGAGCTTGAGGGAAAAACCCGCATTTTTGAAATGGACAATCCGCGTTATATCTTCATTCGCAACAACCGGTTGTTTGACATTAAGGGGCGCGAATATTCCTCGCCGAAGTGGAAAGACCGCAAAATTTTTGTTTCGCAGATCAACAGCCGGCCCGAAGACCGGATTATCGTTATGTCGGACGGGGTCACTCAGGCCGGTATCGGCAACCGGCGTTATCCGCTGGGCTGGGGGCGTCAGGGCTGTATAGATTTTGTTTTGAAAACGCTGGAAAAAGACCCCTATATGTCCTCTTCGGTGTTGGCGGAAAAAATTGTTAATGAGGCTTTGAGCAAAGAAAACGGGCAAAAAGCCGGCGATGACATCAGCTGCATGTGCCTCTATTTTCGCAATCCGCGCAAGCTGCTGGTCGTGACCGGACCGCCGTTTAACGAGGACAAAGACCGCGAAATTGCGGAAATGGTTGCCGAATATGACGGCAAAATAGCCGTCTGCGGCGGAACGACCGCCAATATCATTGAACGCGAACTTTGTTTGAAATGCGAGATTGACAAAACCAGTTTTGACACTAAAATCCCGATGGCCTCGACAATGGAAGGCATCGATTTGGTCACGGAAGGAATTTTAACCTTGACCGACGCGTATCGTATGCTAAAAGAAGGGGTAGATAAAAATTCCAATACGGCATCGGTTCGGCTGGTCAAGTTGTTTTTGGGCAGCGACAAAATAGATTTTGTCGTCGGCACCAAAATCAATGTCGCCCATCAGGATCCCAGTCTGCCGATGGAATTGGAAATCAGGCGTAATATTGTCAAAAAAATCTTCAGGCTGCTGCAAAGCCAGTATCTGAAAGAAATTTCGGTTCGATACCTCTAACCAAAGGATAAAAACATGAAAAAAATAAAAGTAAAAATCTGTTGCGGAACCTCTTGTTTTGTAATGGGTGCCGCGCAAATTCAGGTTTTGGAATTTGATCCTCCGGCAGATATCAAGGACTATATCGAAATTGAAGAGTCCCGCTGCATGAACCATTGCCACAATACGGCCGCCAAATATAACCGCGGGCCTTTTGTCGAAATCAACGGCGAATTGATTGAAGAAGCCAATTTTGAAAAAGTCGTCAATAAAATCAGGGAAATCATAAACGGGACTAAAGAAGGATGTTAACACCGAAGAATAATGCCAACCAGATGCGTACCCGTATTCTGGTGAAAATTGTTGAAAAATTTTTACAGGGACGCTTTGCCGACGCTGACCGCATTCCGCTGGAACTGCGCCCGAAAGGCGAACCCTTTAACCGCTGCTGTATCTACAAAGACCGCGCGATTCTCAAATACCGCTGTATGGCCAGTATGGGTTTTGCGCCGGAAGACGAAACCGACGAACTGACCAGCCTGAAAGAATACGGCGAAAAGGCTCTGGCTCGTCCGCAGCACGCCGCCAACAAGCTGGCCGTTATTACCGATGCCTGCTCGGCCTGTGTTAAATCGCGTTATCTGGTAACGGACGCCTGCCGCGGCTGCTTTGCCCAGCCTTGTCAGGTAAACTGCCCCAAACAGGCCATCAGCATCGTAAACGGACGCTCCCATATTGACGAGACCAAGTGCATTGCCTGCGGTCGCTGTCAGGAAGTTTGCCCGTATCACGCCGTCATCCGCGTGCCGATTCCCTGTGAAGAGGCTTGTCCGGTCGGCGCCCTCAGCAAAGACGAATTCGGCAAGGAACATATTGATACCGAAAAATGTATTCTTTGCGGCAAATGCCTGCAATCCTGCCCGTTTGGCGCCGTCGTCGAAATGTCGCAGATTGTCGATGTCTTGAAGCTGCTGAATGATGACGGCAAAAAAGTTATCGCCATGCTGGCTCCGGCCGTCATCGGACAATTTCCCGGAACCGTCAACCAGCTTATCGGCGCTTTGAAGAAGATCGGTTTTTCCGATGTGGTCGAGGTTGCCGTCGGCGCCGACATTACAACGCAAAAAGAAGCGGCCGAATTTGTCGAAAAAATGGAAAACGGCGAAAAGCTGATGACCACATCCTGCTGTCCGGCCTATTACAAAGCCGCCGATTTGCATATTCCGGAAATCAAACAATTTGTTTCGCATACCCGTACGCCTATGTATTACACGGCCGAGTTGCTGAAACAGGAACAGCCGGACTGCGTGGCCGTTTTTGTCGGCCCCTGTCTGGCAAAACGCTTTGAAGCCGAAAGCGATCCGAACGTCGATTATGTGCTGACCTTTGAGGAAATCGGCGCGATGTTCGTTGCCGGCGGCGTAAACGTTATGGAATGCGAGCCGGAAGAATTTGCCAAAATTTCCTGCGCTCAGGGGCGACGTTTTCCGATCAGCGGCGGTGTTGCCGGTGCGGTTGCCTCTCTGGTCGAGGGTAAGGCCGATTATAAACCTACGGCTGTCAACGGACTGAACAAGGCCAGCATTAAGCTGTTGAAGCAGTATGCCACCAAAGGATGTGATTTCAACATGATTGAAGTTATGTGCTGCGAAGGCGGCTGCGTCGCCGGTCCCGGCTGTGTCGCTTTGGCCAAAAAATCGGCGATTATGGTCGAAAACTATGTTAAGACCGGACCCGATCTTAAAAATAAGGAATAACGTTTCTTGTAAGAACGCCCGCCGTTTCGGCGGGTGTTCTTTTGGGGCGGTTTTCCGTCTTGTAATTTGCAAAAATCCCTTGCCAAGCATGGGATTTTAAGCTATTTTAAGCTCAATTTTGTTAAGATTTTCAAGGGTTGAAGATGACAGACTTATTTGAGGGCGCGCCTAGCGTCAACAGTTCTTATTCGGCACAGGATATTCAGGTTCTGGAGGGTCTGGAGGCCGTCCGCGCCCGTCCCGGCATGTATATCGGCGGCACGGACGAACAGGCGCTGCATCATCTGGCGGCCGAAATTCTCGACAACTCGATGGACGAGGCCGTTGCCGGTTATGCCACCAGAATTGAAATGACGCTTAATGCCGACTATTCGCTGACGATTGCCGATAACGGGCGCGGTATTCCGGTAGACGCCCACCCGAAATATCCGGATAAGTCCGCTTTGGAAGTAATTATGACCATGCTGCATTCCGGCGGCAAATTCGGCGGCGGCGCCTATAAGGTTTCCGGCGGTCTGCACGGCGTGGGGTCTTCGGTCGTCAATGCCCTGTCCGAAAGCATGACCATTGAGGTTGCCCGCGACAAAAAACTTTATCGCCAGCACTACGCCAAGGGCAAACCTTTGGACAAGCTGGAATTTGTCGGCCCGGTCTCCAACCGTCGCGGAACCAGCATAACGTTTCGTCCGGATCCCGAAATTTTCGGCGCGTCGAGCTGTTTTGTTCCCAATAAGCTGTATCGCATGGCGCGTTCAAAAGCCTTTTTGTTTAAGGGAATTCATATCATTTGGCGTTGTGCTCCGGAGCTTATCGGTGAGGGTGAACAAACGCCGGTTGAAAATGAACTGCATTTTCCCGACGGTCTGAAAGATTTTTTGAATTATCAGCTTGGAACCCGTACAACCGTCAACCGCTCGGCTTTTACCGGCGAGTCCCAACTGGCCAATGATGAAGGCAAAGTGGAATGGGCGGTTACCTGGCCGGAGGACGAAAACGGATTTTGCCATTCTTACTGCAACACGGTCATTACGCCGCAGGGCGGCACTCACGAACTGGGTTTCAGATCGGCTTTGCTCCGAGGGCTGAAAGAATACGGCGAAATGGCCAATGTCAAAAAAGTGTCCAATGTGACGGGAGAAGACTTTTTAAGCGATGCCTGCATTATGTTGTCGGTCTTTATCCGCGATCCGGAATTTCAGGGGCAAACGAAAGACAAACTGACTTCGGTCAAGGCGGTTCGTTTGGTCGAACAGGCTGTCAAAGACGCGTTTGACCACTGGCTGTCTTCCGATTCGGAAAACGCTTCGGCATTGCTGGATTATGTTATTGCCCGTTCGGAATTTCGCCGTAAGAAAAAAGAAGAATTCGTATCACCGATGACCGGAACCCTGCTCCCCATCGAGCAGTGTCCGGATCCGGTATTCGCCGAAAAAATCATGGGAGACGGCTTTGCGATCGAACTGACCGGAGCCGAGGTAACCGCGCCTGTGAGTGGAACCATTGCCACCGCATTTCCTACCGGACATGCATATGGCATCAACACCGATGACGGAAAAGAAATCCTGATACACATCGGCATGGACACCGTAGCGCTGAACGGACAGGGCTTTGACGTAAAAGTAAAGCAGGGAGATACCGTAAAACAGGGTGACCTGCTGGTAAAAGTAGACGTAGAGTATTTGAAAGCGCAGGGAAAATCCGTAGTCTCTCCGGTCATCTTCACAAGCGGAGAAAAAATAGAGCTGCAGAAAACAGGCGCAGTTCAGAATGGAGAAAACGGCATTGTCAAAATCGGGTAAAATGCTGGCGTCCGACTTCGATCGGACCTTCTATGTAAACTGCAAAATCACAGAGGCCAACACCCGTGCAGTGGAAACCTGGCGGCAGCAGGGCAACCTGTTCGTCATAGCTACAGGACGGGAAGAAAGCATTCTCAGGGAAAAACTGGAAGAATGGGAAGCCGAGGCGGACTATCTGATCTGCAATAATGGCGCGCGTATCGTAAGCTGGGACGGCAGAGTCCTGTATGAGAAAATAATGGATACGGTCGAGGTACTGCAGATAACCGATTATCTGCTGGAACAATATGGAATGCCAGTAGACGTCACCTGCAAAAGCTTTCGGAAACAGGTCATCACAGGAACCGACCCGGAGAAGGATCCCATCATGTACAACGGCATCCGCGAGA
>QWCB01004284.1_pt1 | contig 10142 bp, 7 predicted proteins | sample 1972511 | NCBI WGS metagenome assembly QWCB01 (sample SAMN09866719, study PRJNA288562) | Human gut metagenome isolate term5_stool, whole genome shotgun sequencing... | isolation source: gut | host: Homo sapiens | place: USA: California
CAAAATAATCAGGGTTGCTAACGTCACCATAGTTTAATTTTACAAGGGGCATTTTTTCTTTGTCAAAATAATCATCTATGTAGGTCAAGATTAAAGAGAATGGACTATCAGGTTCTTCCACTAATTCAGCCGATACTATATCGTAAGGCATGATACGTTCTGTCATACACTTCTCTAATAATCTTTCGTTTTCTTGACGTTCATCAATCACTATATCGTGCATGATAGCTTCTGAGATTTGAGATAGAGCATTGACCTCTGGAAGAGCAAATAAGGTCACGTTATTCTCTTGTGTTTTCTCGTAGTAAGAAAAGCCACTATCTCCAAAAGCCACGGTATATAAATTGTCAATAAAATTCACAATGCGTACATGTAGACGATTATCTTTTGGCTCTGAAATATTATCAAAGACAAAGAAAATTGTATCTCCTCGATAATATTTTATTTGAAAGTATCCCATTATCTTCCCAAGCAACTTGAAGTGAGGCTCTGTATTCCTGTCATACTCAATCAAATACCTCTGGCCTCGAACAAAGATCACTGCATCTGGGACAAGTGAAATAAGTTTTCGATTAAACGGGAAAAAGTAAGTGATATTCAATTCTCTGGGTGATAAATCTGTGCACTGTTCAACGATTCGTCTTCCGATTTTCAGCGCTAATCTTCTTGTATGATAATCATGTAGATGTATTTTTCTGATGCCATCTTTTCCGCCAGACATTTTGTTTATCTTGAGGCTATAATGCGAACCTTTAAATTCTGTTACCTTTGTCAATTCAATAAGGCCTGGAATCTCATGCATGATATCTAACAACCATTCAGCAAATCCTTTAGTGACATACATAAATTTAGTCTTGCCGATTCTGTAGTTGTCTTCAAAATGGCTCAGTGGCATATTTCTATTTCCTATAAACGAATAGAGTGTTCTGTTATTTAATTCTTTACCTGTGAGAATGAAGTACTGAGCCAGGACCATTTCTCTTGAAAAATACTTTAAGCGAATTAAATGATACATGAGTAAGATAGTATCTCTTGTAAAATATATCCTTTCGCTATTGGGGGTTGGTAAATAATAAGCTACCGCATCTTTTGGGATCTGCTCTATTTTTTCTTTGCTTTTTCTTTGTTTTCTTTTAGCGTTCATAAATCATTTTCTCTTCTCTATTTTTATAAAGTATCCTTTTTTATAAAGTATCCTTCTTTCACTTTTTCATATACTTGTATTTCAGGCCAATCTTCTTTACGAAATAAATCAGCAATTCTTCTTTCCTCCTCGATAATATTCCCATTTTTGTCCTTTTTTATTTCAAGTTGATAGACTGTTTCTGATACATAAAGTGTTAATTCTTGATCGATGTTATCCACTGTGAATTGCGAGAAAATGAAATAATCATTATAGTAATCATGATAGAAACGACCCCTTTTTTCATAAGGTCCTAGAAATTGTTTATATGAGACTAATCTAAGTTTAGTTTGAATACTTTCTATAAAACGTTCAAATTGATTATTAGTATTATTATCGTAAAGTTCAGTTGAATAGTCTGATCTAGTTGCAATATCTAAATATGAGATGGTTACGCCCTCTTGTGAGTATCTATTATGTATTATCTCTAATATTCCAAAAATAATCTCTACTTCATTTTTAGATAGAGTGCCCAAGCAAAAATATTCTAGCAAATTGCTATTATGATGTATAACTGCTATGTATTCATTTTGTTCTTCTTTTAATTTTGACATTGGTTGTACGCTCCTTTGTGTTTCTTATATATAATTTTATCACGCCTCATTTCACATTCAAAGCTATCATAGCCCAAATCGGACTATGATAGCCGAAAACGGTTTCTTCTCAAAAACCAACTTATTTTTAGCAGCTACAGCACGTTCAATTTATAGCTCAAATTTTAGTCATATTCTAAAAGATAGTAAAAGTAGAGGTAATACCCTATAAAGTCACGTTGTTTTAAAATCGACTCTACACTTACAGGGACGTGGGTTTTCGGTTCTTATTTTGAACCACTATGTTTCTCGACCTAAAAAACCATTAACCACCTCATTCCTATTTCGTTGTAAAACAAGCAACATCAAGGGATTACAGTAACATTTTTTACCTAAGATGTTTCTCAACCTAGAAAATAATTAACCACCTCAGTGCAATATTGCTATAAAGCTAGTAGCACCAATGGGTTAGTAAACTCTTTTTTTAATCTCTATCTTTCTCAAAGAAAAAGGGCTGCATACGCAAGCCCCAACTCTTAATATAAGTTCAAATTACAAAAAATCATAGATATCTGTCTGATGTGATGCTTTCTCTGCTTCTATGATTACCTCTGCAGTGGTTGGCATCCGTCTATCCCTAATTACCATCTCATACCCAATAACTTTTCGTCCTTTTTTTACAGTTGTTAAATCTATATCAGCGTTAAATTTCATTTCTAATTCTTCGCATGCCACCATGAGAGCGTTCCTCTTAAACAAACCTGCAGGCCATGACTTCTCTTCACCCAAGAACCAATCTTGCCATTCCTCTAAACTTCCCTTAATGGTTGTATATTCTCGATTCCCTAAGCGATATGCTTCCCAAAGTTTCATCAAGATCAAAGAATACTTTGATTTCACATTTCCTAACTCATCCAAATGGAAAGAGTAGTAGTTTCTTTTCAACTCAAAAACTAAAGGTCCAGCATCTTCAGAGAATTTGAACTCTACAAGGCCATCCTCGATAAATCTTATTCTGCTGAAAAGTTGAGTCATGATTATTGAACGTCTACCGTCAGGCAATGTTTCAGGGATATATAGGGCTGTATTCTCGTTAAGTCTCGAAAAAGCTTCTGCAATCCGTCTATAATTCTGACCGTTTTTAGTTAATCCAAAGTGCTTCATAATGTCAAGGCTATGAACCGTAAAGACATCACCGACTCTACTATCTTTCGTTACAGATGAAAAACAGTAGTCTAAAACCTTGTGTTCAAAAGCTTTTAAATTACCAAATGCTTTAGCCAAGTCATTCGCCTGGACAACTAAATAATTTTGACGAGAAGCTAGTTCTTCATAGATTTTACTGGATTTTCTATTTGATACCATCTTGTTTACCTTTTACTATGTTTCCTATTATGCTATATTCTATCAATTTTTAATTTTATAGTCAATAATGGGGTACAAAATAGTCAATAATGGGGTACAAAATAGTCATTAATGGGGTACAAAATAGTCAATAATGGGGTACAAAATAGTCATTAATGGGGTACAAAATAGTCAATTATTTATCTGCACCCCCTTGATATTACTGACTTTCTAAGGTCGACAAAGTAATATAAAGTAATATAAAGTAGGTTAGAAAATAAGTTAGAAAGTATCTTCTTAAGAAAAAAATCTATATTTTATTTTTTAAAAATAAAAAAATCTTTCATTCAGTTCACTATTTTCTATCTAACCACTTTAAAATATAATGGCTCAAAATCTCGATTCCAATGCCAAGCAAAATATTAAAAAACATTTGCATTTTTGCATCCTCCTTTTTAGATAGATTTGCAGAGAGCTTCTCTACAACTATGATCGTATCATGACCAAAAAGGGATTTTTTACGCTTTTTACTACAGCACAAAATTTAAGACGTCATCAGGAACCATATTTTGGCCGTTAAGGGCTGTTTTGCGTATTTACCGTAGTTTTTCCTTTACTAAACTAATAAAGTGCAACACAGGGCTCAAAATGCGTTTTTAAAAGAGTCTACTCTTTATTATGTAGTCGCTGCCGAATATTTTTCCTAATTGTTAGCAATCAACTTTTATGTTTTGTAGAATAATAAATAAGTAGATCTGGAAGAAGCTTGAGAGGATTGTTTGGTATATATAAAAAAAGCAGGGTAAAAGTGATAATTTTTCTGTATTATGATGTATTATTTAATAATACTGTGTGTTATAATGTGTATTATACTAGCTAAAGAGGTGAAAACTTTGACTGAAAAAATGACTGTCCTAAATATAAGGATGAGCACAGAAGAAAAAGAAGAATTAAAGGAACGAGCGGCGGAATCTGGAGATTCGATCAGTTCGTATGCCAGAAAAATCCTTTTTCAAGAGGATAATACAGGCGACTACGTAGATAATACAAATGTAATACAAGAGAAAGATGAGCGTATATCAGACCTTAAAACTCAAATAGATGATTACAAGAAGCAGATTGAACAGCTGCATACGATTATTTTAGCAACACAGAAAGATAATCAGTTGCTGATTGAACAGAAAACTAAGAGATGGTGGAAGTTCTGGAAGTGAGGATTTGGTTTTGATAAATTTAAAAGAACAAAAGAAAAATGCCCAAGCGTTTATTAAACGTTGGGAAAATCGTGGGAACGAGCGCCAGGATAGCCAATCTTTTTGGCTAGATCTACTTCAATCTGTTTATGGAATTGAAAAACCTACAGAATACATAAGATTTGAAAATACAGTTAAGATTGACACAACAAGTTTTATTGATGGTTTTATTGATGCGACAAAGGTTTTGATTGAACAAAAGGGTTCTCACAAGGACTTAAATAAAGCTATTAAACAGTCTGATGGGACTTATCTAACACCATTTCAACAAGCTAAACGATATGCCACAGATTTACCGTATTCTCAAAGACCCCGTTGGATTGTAACGTGTAATTTTAAAGAGTTCTATGTCTATGATATGGAACAACCAAACGGTGAACCCAAGGTCATTAAACTAGCTGACTTGGACAAAGAAGCTTATCGTCTAGAATTTCTGATAGATAAGACAAATGAACACCTAGAACGTGAGATGAAGGTTTCTATTGAGGCTGGAGAAATTGTTGGAGAGATTTACGAGGGACTGCTTAAGCAGTATATTAATCCTGATAGTCCAGATAGTCTTCATGCGATTAACCAACTTGTTGTGCGCCTGGTATTCTGTCTTTATGCTGAAGATGCGGGGATTTTTGGACATCACATGATGTTTCATGATTACCTGGCTCGTTTTAGCAGCCGTGACTTCCGACGAGGGTTAATTGACCTTTTCTCTATCTTAGACACTCCGATTGAAGAACGAGATCCGTACTTGGATGAGGAGCTTCTTGCTTTTCCTTACGTTAATGGAGGGATGTTTGCTGAGAATAGGCTAGAAATTCCAAACTTTACGGATGAACTACGTGAGTTAATTTTGGAGCATGCTTCATCTAGCTTTGACTGGTCTGAAATTAGTCCTACGATTTTTGGAGCAGTATTTGAGTCTACACTCAACCCAGAAACACGTCGAAGCGGTGGTATGCACTATACCTCTATTGAAAACATCCATAAAGTAATTGATCCACTCTTCCTGGATGAACTAAGAGATGAATTGAATGAGATTCGTCAATTCAAGCAATTTAAAACTGTTGAACAAAGAGCTAAACAGTTCCAGTCAAAACTATCTAGTCTGACATTCTTTGATCCAGCTTGTGGTTCAGGTAACTTTCTAACAGAAACTTATATATCCCTCAGACGCTTAGAAAATGAAGCTATCAAGCTTTATATGGGCGATAAAGTAGCTTTAGACCTAGGCCAAGACCTTGTTAAAGTTAAATTAAATCAATTCTATGGTATTGAAATCAATGACTTTGCGGTTTCTGTTGCTAAAACGGCCCTATGGATTGCAGAGAGCCAGATGCTGGAAGAAACTAAAGATATTGTGTTTGCGAATATTGATTTCTTGCCACTTAAATCTTACACTAATATTGTTGAGGGAAATGCTTTAAAGATTGATTGGGAAACAATTGTACCTAAAGATAGGCTGAGTTATATTATTGGAAATCCGCCTTTTGTTGGCTCAAAATATTCAACACCTGAACAAAAGAAAGATATGGATGTCGTATTTTCTCCCTACACTAAGAAATATAGAAAATTAGACTTTGTTGCTAGTTGGTACCTGTTAGCTTCTAAATTCATGGAAGGTACAAGTATCAAGAGCGCATTTGTATCGACCAACTCAATCATGCAAGGAGAGCAAATCGCTATTCTATGGCCACTAATCTTTGATATGGGTAATGAAATTGATTTTGTCTATAAATCCTTTATTTGGAATAGTGATGCAAACTTAAAAGCTCATGTTCATTGTATCATTGTAGGATTCAGTTCTACATCGGTCACAACGAATAAAGTTATTTATGATAATGGAAGTGAATCTAAAGTAAGTAATATAAATGCTTATCAGATTGAAGCTGAAAATATCTTTATAGAAAGTAGAAATAAGTCAATTAGTGGTGCTAAGCCAATGATTGCTCCAAATAAGCCATGTGACTATAATCATCTAAAAATTGAAGCCACGGAGTATGACGACTTTATCAAATCATCTCCTGAATCTGCAAAGTGGATTAAGCGAATGGTTGGTGCAAAGGAATTTATTCAAAATAAAGAACGCTATTGCTTGTGGCTTGTAGGAATCACACCTAAAGAACTCCGTTCAATGCCGATAGTTTTGGATAGAGTTGAAAAATGTAGAGAAGCTCGTATCAATGCGAATACTTCTGAATCATTAAAATTAGCAAATACACCAACACTATTTAGAGAGCAATTAAACCCTGATAAATATCTAATTATTCCTTGTGTTTCTTCTGAAAGAAGAAAATATGTTCCAATTGGTTTTTTAGATGATAAAACAATTCCAGTTATGGGAACTTTGATAGTTCCTGATGCAGATTTACTTGATTTAGGAATATTGACATCAAATGTCCATATGGCATGGATGCGTACGGTTGCTGGTAGATTAGAAATGCGGTATCGTTATTCTGCGCAGATAGTTTACAACAACTTCCCTTGGCCTGAATTGACTGAGGAGCAGAAGAGTAAAATCTCTAAAACTGCTCAAGCAATTCTCGATGCACGTGCGCTATACCCAGATAGCTCACTAGCTGATCTCTATGATGAGTTAACCATGCCAGTAGAACTTAGACGAGCTCACCAGGCTAACGATAAAGCTGTCATGGAAGCTTATGGTATGACAAAGGTCGTAGATGGGAAGAGAACGTGGTTAACTGAAAGCGAAACAGTTGCACGATTATTTGAGATGTACGAAGAGTTAACAAAATAGACCTCACTGAGGTCTATTTTTTGTATAATCGGCTTTGATTTGCGTTTTTTCATACAAAAAACACGCATTTTTGGTGCTGACATGATGATTCTGAGCGTTTTCAGATTTTTTCGTAAGTAATACATCGCCGAAATGCTTAGAGCCTCAAGGATCTGGGTGTTTTTAGATAGACAACTTTCCGAAAAAGATCAATTTTTCGGAAAGTTTATGGATATCATCCCCTCAAAGGAACTAATTTTGTTTTTCAAAATTTAATTTTGCTTGCTCGAGAATTTGAAAATCACAACATTGTTTCTCTATAAGCGTCTGAACATGATTTAATTGTTTAAGGCGTTTAAGGCGTTTTATATCCGTACTTGCCTTATATACAGATTCAGCTTTACTTTGTATATTGTCTATATCATTTTTTATAGCATCAATTTGTTTAGTTAATAGGACTGCATAGTCATGTTCTGTTTTAAAAAGTTCTGAAATATCTATAAAATCAACTTCATTCAAAGGAGCTGGAATCATATTATTAAAGAGTAAAGACCCTAAATATTCTATCTGATTGTCTTCAGTTTTACGTTCCATAATATGATACAAATTTTTATAAATCTGTGGCTTTTTAAGTTTTATAGGCTCTCCTTCATCATTATATTTAAATTTAGCAGAAGATAATGGAATATAATACTCAAGGTCATTTATTGTTATACCTAAAGCTGCGTAAGGTCTACTTTCAAGTTTATTATCTCTAACTCTTGGATCAACGGTTCTTAAATAATTGATATATTTATCGGAAATGTAATGAAAATTAATTTGACTCATATAAAAACACCTATAAAAAAATCCCTATAAAAGGGATTACACCAACTTTAGGTAGGTATGGTATCACCTTATTCTTTTGCCAACTTTAGGTAGGTATGGTATCACCTTATTTTTTGCCAACTTTAGGTAGGTATGGTATCACCTTATTTTTTGCCAACTTTAGGTAGGTATGGTATCACCTTATCTTTTGCCAACTTTAGGTAGGTATGGTATCACCTCTTTATTTAATTGTAGTTAAAATGTGCGTTATAGTCAAGGAATATCACGGTTTATGCTATATATTTTACAACTAACCTAAAATAAGATAAAATAGATTAAGCTAAGTTTTGCTAAGTTTTAAATAAGGAGGTTGATAACATGAAACTCGGAGCTGCATTCCCTATAGTTAATATCGGACTATTTAATCCTTCTAAAGTTGTCGAGTTGCACATAGAAAAAATTAAAACTAGAGGGGAAGTTTATTTTTCTACTAATAGTCAACTAACACATACGAAAGCAAGTCAACTAGATTTTTTGCTGTTATTTAACCGAGAACAGAATTTTATCTACAAAGCAAAGATAAAAAAATATTATTTTTTTGAAAATAAAGGCGTTCCAGATGATAGTACAAAATTATCCCCCCGACCGTTTATTTCAGACCCGTGTAAACATTGGTTTAAATTAAGTAGCATAACAAGCATCTCAGAAAAAGATTTAGAGAGCATACACTTATTAAGCGATCAAATGACATCTAAATATAAAACTCTAAATCAATATCTGTCCAAGGGTAAAAGGATGCAAATGTTTTATATATATGAGTAATATTTTTCAAAAGAGGTGTTCAACACCTCTTTTGACTTTTTTAAATAACACTGAAAATAGAGCATCAATAATTAATCCTATCATACTTTGATTTGCCCATGATTTTCTGTTACTCTAGTAATAGATAAAATTACAAGGTGAAATCATGACAAAATTAGAGAAAAAATATGACGAATTAGAGATTTTTTGGTCTCCTGCAGTTCGATTATATGTAGATTATTTTTTTACTACAAATACAAAAGACTTATACAACTACCGTAAGTTAAATAGCTTGAAAAAATTCCTTGATTTCTACGCGAGTAACCATCTTAAAAAGGCTACTAATGAATTAACCATGGATGATTTAGAGCAAATACCTGTAGAAGTTGTTGCAGATTATGTCAACTCTTTAGAGCTAAAACCAGACGGTAAAAAACGATTTATTAGTGTCTTAAACTCATTCTGGAACTACTACACTGTTGTATCCTTCTCAGGTGATAGAAAAGCCCCATACTTCTACCGCAATGTTATGAACGAATGGATCAATGAGTATGGCATACTTTCTATTTTTTCATCAAAAAGAGGAGCAGGGAACACAGTACGAGTAGTTCATTATGATTTGCCATCTATGCTATACTTTTTTGATGAAATTGATAAGAATGAGAAACCTATGAGTCCCTATGACTTCTTCCTTGATGAAGAAGAAGGCTCATCTAAATTGCTGAAAAATAAAGACAGGGATTTAGCAATCGTCGCTTTACTTGCTGGAACTGGAGTTGATCTTGAACAATTAGCGCAAACTACTTATAGAGATATTGACTTACACAAACAGACGCTAATAGTTACATCTTCTAAAGATGAACGAATTAAGAAACCTATTTTAAGTGAATTTATCCACTATATCTCACCGTACATCAAAGAAAGAGAGAAAATAGTATCTACTAATGCTAGTGATTCTCTATTTCTCGACTTCAAAAGAAGACCATTAACTGCTCCAAAAATATCAGGAGTAATAAGTAGGATAGAGCGCATTTTTGAAAAATCTTTATCCGCAGCCATTTTAAAACAGACTCATTCGTGCATTCTACTTGAGAAAAATAAGGATTTTTTGGATCTAGTCCAAAGAGAAAAGTAATATGGGGTCAATTTTGCGCACCTTTTTCTCATATATTACAAGACTCTCTATCCCCTTTTGTTATTTTTAATTCAATTTTTCAATAAATAAAAAAGAGAGACTTAAATAAGTACTCTCTTTTTTTACTTTTATTATCGGATATAAAGGCTCATGAGAAAATAATTGTGAGGCATATTGTAGTATTGTTTTGTAATCTCTGAAGAGAATACTAACCCAACCATAGCATAATCATCTTTGTATCTCTCGTAGAGTTTTTCAAAATAATCAGGGTTGCTAACGTCACCATAGTTTAATTTTACAAGGGGCATTTTTTCTTTGTCAAAATAATCATCTATGTAGGTCAAGATTAAAGAGA
>QWCB01004287.1_pt1 | contig 10142 bp, 7 predicted proteins | sample 1972511 | NCBI WGS metagenome assembly QWCB01 (sample SAMN09866719, study PRJNA288562) | Human gut metagenome isolate term5_stool, whole genome shotgun sequencing... | isolation source: gut | host: Homo sapiens | place: USA: California
GGTCTGTATGGTTGTCTTATGAAAATCTTAAGCGTTTCTTAAAGCGGTTGACAGTTGGAAAGGGCTATGATAAACTTATATACGACACCAATAATATGTCTGAAAAAGGTAAAACACAAGGAGGAGAAACAGTGAAACTAAGAAACATAAACAGAGGTCTGGTTCTTGGCGGTGTGCTTGCGCTGGGCGTTGTATGCTACTCAGTGTATGATAACAACCAGTTCAAGACTTCCAAGCCTGAGATAGAACAGACCATGAGGGATTATATCGCAGACTTGACAAGTGCAAACGTCGGAAGCAGTGATAAGTTAAAAAGTCAGCTGACAGATTTCGTGAATAAGCATTATGCTGACTACACCATATCGGACAATGAGTACGCTTCGTCAAAGTCTGGACTTCTGGAGGAAATAAACCAAGCTGAAGTTGCAGCGCAGGGGGGAGATATCACCTCGGCTGAGTATGACATAAAAGAGATGTCAATAAACAAGAGTGGAGCTGACGGAGCAAAGGTCATTATGATATACAATGTGTGCTATGACGTATCAAAGGGCGACCCAACTTTTCTCACAACCAGCGGCATAAACACCATGACAAGCGGCAATTACACAAACGCCGACAACTATAAGCCCAGCACATCTTCATACAAGGCGATTTTCAGTTATGAATATGCTGAATTTTATCTTTTGCGTACCTCTGACGGCTGGAAGATAGCAACGTCCAGCGACTATGGATATGGCGAGGATTACAGCTTTGATGATAACAACAGTGACAGCGTGGCTGATGAAAGCAAGGCTGAGTCTGAGATAGTTCCGGACAGCAGTGCAGAAAATACCGACAGCGAGGGGGCAGACAGCGTTGAGTGATACTATTCTAAAGATAAAGGGGCTTAACAAGACCCTTGGCAAAAAGCAGATACTTCACAGCATAGATATGGAGTGTTACAGTGGCGAGGTCTACGGCTTTCTCGGTCCTAACGGTGCAGGAAAGACCACAACTATAAAGATAGCAGTGGGACTTTTACAGCTTGACGAGGGGGAGATATCCATTAACGGAAAGGATATCAGAAAAGACTTTGAGGGCGCAATGGCGAACGTTGGAGGCATTGTTGAAAACCCTGAGATGTATAAATATCTCTCGGGAATTGAAAACCTACGTCAGTATGCAAGAATGAGAGAGGGAGTAACTGAGGAGCGTATCAAAGAGGTGGTGGAGCTTGTAAGGCTTTCAAACCGCATTAATGACAAGGTGTCGAAATACTCTCTGGGTATGTGCCAGCGTCTTGGCGTTGCGCAGGCTATACTCCACAGACCAAAGCTTCTTATACTTGACGAGCCTACAAACGGTCTTGACCCACAGGGCATAAAGGAGCTTCGTGACATACTCAAAGAGCTTGCTCACAAGGAAGGCACTTGCGTTGTGGTATCGTCACATCTCATGAGCGAAATGGAAATGATGTGCGACAGAGTGGGCATTATCGCAAACGGAAAAATGATAGGCTCATACACAATGGAGGAGCTTATCTCACAGTCTGACAGCTCAATTGCTGAATATGTACTTGAAGTTGACGACCCGCAAAAGGCTATGGGTCTTATAATGCTCGCAGACGAGGGCAAGCGTATCGACAAGGAAACAGGTGCAGTTGTCCTTTCTATCCCTGTGGAGATAGAGAAGAAAAAGATAGCCTCGGTGAACAAGACGCTTATCGAGGGCGGAGTTTCACTTTACACTGTTCACCGCAGAGAGAACAAGAAGCTTGAAGACGTATTCATCGAGCTTACAGGAGGAAAGGAAGGGGGCGTACAGATTGGCTAGATTTTTCAGACTTGTGAAAAACGAGTACATAAAGGTTTTCAAAAAGTTATCCACAAAAATAATGATCGTGCTTATAATAATATGTGCGCTTGGACTTTCAGGCATTGCACTTTTTGCAAAGCACAACATGGAGAGCAATAACTATTCAAGCAATGACGCAACTGGTGATTATCAGCAAACCATAGATTGGCTCAAAGACACAAACGGCGACCCTAACGAGATCGCAATGTGGCAGTATCTAATCGACAACGATATCGACAGCGATGATTGGAGATATGATGTACTGTCAGCCATATTCGCAGACGGCACCGGTGATATGTCAGGGATAAAGAAGTATCTTGACGACAACGATTGGCGTGGCTTCTGTCAATACAGGCTGGATAATGAAATACTCTCGGAAGGCGAAAAGTGGGAATATCAATACAGGTTGGACAAGGATATTTCCTTTGACAAGTCAAACGAGAAGAAAAACGATCTTATCATGACAGTTGCAAACGCAAAAAACACCATTGCGACCATGGGCGACGCAAAGTCTGACGGACAGAACAGCAGAGCAAAGCTGGAGGATAATATAAAACTTGCACTCTATCAGCTTGACAATGATAAGCTCGACAACACGGCAAACCAGATGTCGCTGTTTGAAACAAGCGAGCCTGAGCAGATAACATTCTGGACTGTGTTTCTCACAAGCACTTCCCTTGTAACGGTAGTCGCACTGCTTGCTATCGTTATCGCAGGCGGCATTGTATCCTCTGAATTTTCACAGGGAACTGTCAAGTTCCTGCTTATAAACCCTGTTAAACGCTGGAAGATACTGATGTCAAAATACTTCACTGTCATCACAGTGGGTTACATAATGCTTTGCATACTTTTCGTTGTGATGATACCTATTACAGGGCTTATGCTCGGCTTTGACGGCTTCTCAACGCCTTATATCTATGTAAGCGGCGGCGATGTAAAGGAAATGCCTACACTGCTTTATGCGGCAGAGCAATATCTGATGAAAAGCGTTGAAATGGTGGTAATGTCAACACTGGCGTTTGCTATCTCGTCACTTGTAAGAAGCACAGCCCTTGCTATCGGCGTCAGCGTATTCACAATGTGCATAGGCTCAACGGTCACACAGCTTTTGGGTCAGCTTGGACAGGATTGGGCAAGATTCCTTGTGTTCGCAAACACAGACCTTGCTTCTATCTCAAAGGGCTACTCAATATTTGCTCAGCACAGCCTGACATTTGCCGTAGGCGTTCTTATAGCACACATGGTGGTGTTCCTACTCACCGCATGGGACGGCTTTACAAAGCGTTCTGTATAAAACAGAATAAAAACATCAAACGGGCGGAGAAATTTCGCTCGTTTTTTGTCGCTGAAAAGGGTAAACAAATGAACAGATTATCATATAAACATAAGATTGACAAGGGTGAATAAATATTGTATAATAGTCGAGTTGATACAGAGATCGTTTTAATGGATATTTTACAGGAGATAGTTATATGTTTGAAACTTTAGTTGACGTTTTTCTTGACGCATTAATAGACAGCCTTAAGATCCTGCCTTTTCTGTTCGGAGTGTATCTGCTTATAGAGTATATAGAGCATCGTTCTGCCGACAAGCTTGGAAAGGCTCTTAGAAAAATGGGACCTTTTGGTGCGATAGGAGGAAGCATACTTGGAGCAGTGCCGCAGTGCGGATTTTCCGTTGTGGCTTCCAACCTTTACTCAGGCAGGCTCATCACAATGGGAACTCTCATTTCGGTATACCTTGCCACAAGCGACGAGGCAATACCAATGATGATAGCAAAGCTTGCGTTTGCCGGCAAGCTTTGGCAGCTTATTCTTATAAAGGTAGCGGTGGCTATAATAGCAGGTGTGCTTGTTGACCTTATCTTAAAGCTTATGGGCAAAAAACAGGACGAAGAGCCTTTCAAGGAGATATGCGAGGACTGCGACTGCGAACACCACAGTATTTTGCACTCGGCACTTCACCACACTGTAAGCATAATACTTTTTATATTTGCGGTAAACCTTATTCTCGGTGCGGTAATGGAGTTTGCAGGAGAGGACACAGTAAAGACCCTGCTTATGTCTGACAGCATAGTTCAGCCGTTCATAGCAGGAATAATAGGCTTTATCCCGAACTGTGCGGCTTCTGTTGTTCTCACTCAGCTTTATATCGAGGGTGTTGTGAGCTTCGGCTCGCTTATCGCAGGACTTTGCACAGGGGCAGGAGTAGGACTTCTGGTGCTTTTCAAGACCAACAAACACAACATGAAAGAGAATTTCGCCATAATGGGAATACTTTATGTTTTCGGTGTGGCAGCAGGCTTTGTAGCAAGTCTGTTCTAAAATATGATAGACAGATAAAAGGAGCAATTCGCAATGAACTGCTCCTTTTTGTTTGCAAAAAATCTTCGTATGTATAATGGGTTGTGATAGGCAGGCGACCCAAGGTTGCCCCTACACTACATCATATCCTCAATAAGATAAGGCAGGCTTATGCGGAAGCAAACTCCGCCTTTTTTCATATCGTTTTCTACCTCTATGCTTCCCTCGGAAAGCTCGATTATCCTTTTTACAAGTGCAAGTCCAAGACCGTTGCCCTCTGTTGCACGGGAGCGGTCGCCCTGATAGAACTTATCAAATATCTTCGCCTTTACGTCAGGGGCTATAGACGGACCGTTGTCCCATATCTCCGCCGAAATATTCTTCTCGTTGCGGAAAAGCTTCACGCTTATCTTTCCGCCCTCCGGGGTGAACTTGATAGCGTTGTTGATGATATTCTGCCATATCTGCGCCATAAGCTCCTCACTGCCCACATACATGATATCCTCAAGGTCGATATCAAGGTCGATTTTTTTCTTCGACCACTCAGGTTCAAGCACAAGAAGTATTTTTCTTATCTGCTCGTCAAGAGAAAATCTTGTCTTTTTGCCCACTGTTTTCTGATTTTCAAGCTTTGTGAGCCTCAAAATATTTGACGAAAGCTTTGAAAGCCGTGATGTTTCGTCGATTATTATCTGCGTGTATTCCTCACGCTCCTGCTCGGTTATATCGTCAGATTGCAGAAGCTTTGCAAAGCCCTGTATGGAAGCCAGAGGCGTTTTGAACTCGTGGGAAACGTTTGAGATAAAGTCACCTCTCAGCGTTTCCGTACCTGCAAGCTCCTCAGCCATTTTGTTAAAGTTCTGCGCAAGTATGCTGTATTCAGGATCAGACGGCTCTCTTACTCTTACCTTAAAATTGCCCTTTGCTATCTCAGCCGCCGCCGCACTAAGATCTCGTATAGGCTGTATAATGCTTCGGCTCATGAATGCTGTTATAATAGTACCGATAACGATACAGACCATAAAAGCTATGATGACAACAAGGTTTACTACCCAGTAAACGCTGTCACTTGAAAAGCTGTCTATGATAACGAACTTATCATAGACCTGGGAGATTATAGTTGCGTTAGGCACAACACCCTCTGAGGACACATAATATCCCTTATGCACGATATCTGCAAAATGGTCGTGTACTCTTGAATCGTTTTTATCCACCACTGACAAACTATAGGCTGAATTGTTCACAATGGAAACTATCTCGTCCACAGTGAAGCCGCCCTTTTCTTCAAGCTGATCCATTGCCATGGAAAGCTCCACCAACTGCTGTTCGGCATTGCTTTTCATTACAGGGCTGCACACCATTACAAGCACTGACACCGATATAGAAGCCGACACCAGCATCACAAAGAAAAACATAAGAGTCAGCTTGAATTGCAAACTTGTTTTATTTTTGGTCTTTTTCTTATCCAAACCCCTCACCCCTCAAGCTTATCCCTCACTGCTTTTTCACAGCCTTATAGCCAAGTCCACGAACCGTGACAATATCAAATGACTCACAGCTTCCGTAACGCTCTCTCAGCCTTTTAACGTGAACGTCAACAGTACGCTCGTCAACGTCCTTGTCCATGCCCCAAAGCTCGTCAAGGAGCTGGCGGCGTGTGAATATCTTGTCAGGGTAGCTGAGCAGTTTAAATAGCAGCTTGAACTCCATTTGCGGTATAGTTTCCGCCGCTCCGCCGTCAACCGCCACGCTCATAGCGTCATAATCAAGCACGCAGTTTCCCACAGTAAGAGAATGTTCCGATGCCATTTTTGAACGCCTTAAAAGCGCACCCACACGAAGTATCATCTCATTTATATCAATAGGCTTTACCATATAATCGTCTGTGCCGGCAGAAAAGCCCTCCTGCTTGTCCTCGAAGGTCTCCTTTGCGGTGACCATAAGTATAGGCAGGTTGAAATCAGCCTTTCTGAGCTGTCTTGTAAGCTCGTAGCCGTCCATATTCGGCATCATTATATCTGAAATTATAAGGTCTATATTCGTTTTTTCAAGAACGTCCAAAGCCTCCAGACCGTCATTTGCAAGAAAAGTCACATAGCCATGCTGTTTAAGTGCGGCAGACATGAGCTTTCTAAGGCTTGCGTCGTCCTCCACCACAAGTATCTGAAACATAAAATATCCTCCCTCGTAAAAAAAATTCCCCAATAATGACATTATAGCTTATAATTGTGAACTGGTGATTAACATTTATTTTTTTCAAAAAACTCTCCGAAATCCCCTGAAAATTCATATTCGGTTCACACAGAACTGGTATTATATAATCACAGCAGAAGAAACAAAAAAAGCTTTGGTAATTGGTAAAACTTAAAGTCAGGTTTTTGTCTTCTTTCCCTCTGCGATTCCCCAAGTCGCTGATACATTTCCTCGTCTTTAGGTTTTACCAAATACCAAAGAATCCCTTTCATAATTCTATAAAAAATTAATGCTCATTTCAGCCGATGGAAGTGGGTATTAATTTTTTTTTTTGCTCTTTTAGATGCGACAAAAAACCGCAGAAGCCATATAAAATGACCTCTGCGGATATTTTTTTACCTTTATTAGCCGTTAGCTGCAAAGCTTTTCACGAAGCTCAGCCGCCTTTCCAAGAAGCGCACAGATGTAGCTGTCCACATCAGGCTTTGCAAATCCACCAAGCGCTGAACCTTTAAGCTTTCGCTGACCTGTTTCTCCGGGGATAACAAAGTTATCACCGTTCTTTTTCTTTTCGATAGCCGACTCCAGCATATAGATCTCGCTGGTTATGGTGTCGATATATTTTAATGTATCAAGCTTATCATAGCCGCCAAAAAAACACGTTTTCAGACTATCCATTTTTCTTCCCCCTGCCTTACTGCTGTTTTGTACAGCAATTGTTATCAAAGCCTACAATCTTTATTTGATTTAATTATATCACAAATACTTAGCTTTGTCAATAGGTTTGAAAATGAATGTTCACATTTAAGTAATTTTATATGAATTTTCGTGGCGTTTTATGTTGAATAATTATAGATATAAAAAAACGCAGCCCTTGCAGACTGCGTTTTTACGTTATATAAGTCTTTTTATTATAGTGATGTTGTTGTATCTTGAAAAATACTCAACATTTGAAATAACGATACCAGTGTCAGTGTTCTGGGCGTGTACCATTTTGCCGTCGCCGATATAGATAGCAACGTGGTAAATGCTCGAGATCGACGCTCCGCCAAAGAAGATAACGTCGCCCTTCTTCATGTTGTTATATGAAACTGTAGTGCCATATAAAGCCTGCGAAGCCGCATAGTGCGGAAGATTTATTCCCACCTGTGCGAACGAGAGCATCACAAGACCCGAACAATCCGTTGCACCAAACTGTGAACCGCCCCATACATACGCTCCGCCCACCATGCTTTTGGCATATGAAACAACAGTGTCTATTTTAGAACTGCTTGAATAATCAGGCTTAGGCGCAGGCGCTGCTGTTGTGGTAGTGGTCTTTTTGCTTGTTTCAGGCTTTGGCTTAGCTGTTTCCTGCGGAGTTGTGGTAGTCTGAGCCGTAGTTTCGTCAGGCTTTTCCGTCTGAGCCGGCTTCTTCGTGGTAGTGGTCTTTTCACCGCTGTTGCCACTCTTTTTGGTGGTGGTAGTCTTTTTCTTGGTGGTAGTCTTTTTCTTGGTGGTGGTCGCAGTCGTGGTGGTATTCGCCTTTGAGGACACCTCCGCATACTTATTGTCCACCTGCTGTGACTTATTTTCAAGGTCGCTCTTATCGTTCTTTATCTGCTCGATAAGCTTGCCCGACTCCTGCTCCATTTTCAGAAGCTCCGCCTGCTCGCCCGCCAAAGTTTTCTGCTCCCCGGCATATTCCTCAGCCTTTGCTTTGAGCTGTTTTATCTGCTCATCAAGCTCCGCCTTGGTCTTTTCAAGCTTTTTATACTGATCCAAAAGCTCGTTAAGCTCGTCATTATCGTGCTTTGCAACTCTCGTCACAAGCTCTATCCTCATAAGAATGTCATAAAAATCAGATGAATTTATCAGCACGTTCGTGTACGAATCTGCTCCTCCTGCAACATACATTGCACGAATACGCTCCATAAAATCGTCCTTGCCCTCGTTTATTGCAGTTTCCTGCAAGTCAAGGCTGTGCTGAGTGTCAAGCTGTTTGCCGTCAAGCTCTGCCATTTGATCTTCAAGCTCAGAGGAATATTTCTCTGAATTTGCTATCTTTTTCTGTATGGACTTATATTTTTTCTTTATAGCCTCAAGGTTGTCCTGCTCGTCGGCAAGCTTTTTGTCAGCGTCAGCTATCTGCTTATCAAGCTCCTGCTGTTGCTTTTTTAGCTCTTCAAGCTGACTGCTGTATGTATCGTTATCCGCCAAAGCGATATCACTTACGCTTCCGTCAGAAAAACCAAAGGCGGCAAAAGCTATGCACAGAGCCATACAGCCTGCGGCTATTCTTTTCATGGGGTAAATTTTTTTCATAATATCAGTTCTCCAAAATATAAGCGTATTATATATTTCTCACGCTGTAACGTTTATGTAGTCCCTTTTATTATAACGCAAAACCCCGTCCTTGTCAAGAAACCAACCGCTAAAAGCCGTATTTTCGGCATTTTAAGACAATTCGCTACACATATTTTGTGCGTTATTGCACCTATTCTTCCCCGAACATCTCACCCAAGGTCTTTCCTATAAGCTCGCCTGTATACTGAGCCTGAGCGATAGAATTTCCATGACTTCCCACCTCTATAAGAAGCGAGCCGGTGGTCAAGTCCTGATTATAGTGGCGATAGTCGAAAAGTACAGGCCGTGTAAGCCCCTGCCAATCGCTCTCCAAAGCCGACTGCAAGGCACAGGCGAAGTGAAAATTCTTCATATAGTCAGGCATACCCATAGTGCCGTCATCACACCCTGATATTATCATAAGCTGAGCCGCTTCCCTGCCATCTATCTCCGCCACAGGTGCGAGCCTTGTGCCGTCCTCACGCTCTATGCCGTCACGGTGAACGTCAAGGCATACCTTTATAGAGGGGTACTCCTCCAATATCTGCTTTACCGCCATTCGGCTTGAATCGTAAGAGCCGTCATAGCTGGGATAATCATGCACAAGTGTATCGTGGATATATGCAACGCCTGCTTTGTCAAGCTGTTCGCATATCTTGTCCCCTACCGACAACATATTCATTTCAGGGTCGGTGGTCTTGCAGGAAAAGGAGCTGTCATAGTGGTCTTTGTCTGTGGGCTCAAAGCTTTCCGTGGCGTGGGTGTGATAAATAAGTATCTGCGGCTCAGAGGAATTTCCGTCTATTTGAAAATCATAAGGCTTTGAGCTTTCCTCATAAAGCTCATCATTTGAAAGCTCAGTGCAGTTTCTCACCTGACCGCCGCCGTCAAGGTCGAAATACTGCTCGCCGTCATATCTGCCATAGGTGTATTTTTCTATAACACCGTCATTCCCCTCCATGCTTGCAGGATATGGTATCTTGTCCGTCACGTCCTGAGCAGGCAAAGGACTTGGCACTTCTGCGCTTACAGAGGGCGTTTGCTTCTCCTGTGGCGCCATATCCATATCCCATATACTGTGCTTTGACACCACTGCCGCTTCAAGTTTACTTGGATATGCGGTCTGCACAGCTGCTTTGCTATCATCATCAGCGGAAAAATAAGGCTTGTATTCTCCCATAGCCACCCCTGCCGCCACAGCCGCCACCCTGCCAAACCTGCTTGCAGATCTTGCATAAAGCCATATCCCCGTGGGCATAACGAACGCCACAATTATAACTGCAACACAACGCAGGCAGACTTTCTTTATATCCAATGCTGTCACTCCCATATACATCTTAGTATTATAATGTATATGCAGGACGAGCCGTCATATTACCTGCCCAGCTTCACCTTAACAGGCTTGCCCACTGTCATAGAGTCATGGGTCACGTTGCAGTCATAGCATAGTATCTTCACGCCCTTTCGGGAAGCTTTCTCCAAAGCCTC
>QWCB01004292.1_pt1 | contig 10133 bp, 7 predicted proteins | sample 1972511 | NCBI WGS metagenome assembly QWCB01 (sample SAMN09866719, study PRJNA288562) | Human gut metagenome isolate term5_stool, whole genome shotgun sequencing... | isolation source: gut | host: Homo sapiens | place: USA: California
AACGACAACATTCCTGATCTTGAAGAAATCACTGCTGACCTTGACTGCCGCGTGATCCGTTACGGTAATGACAGCTCTCTTGACTACAGTGCAACCAATATCCTTCATGATAAGAAGGGAGAGGCCTCTTTCGATCTGGTAAAATCCGGTGAATTTATCGACCGTATCTCATTATCGGTGAATGGAGATCATAATGTATCCAATGCATTATCAGCCATTGCCGTTGCAGACCTTCTCGGAGTTCCATTTACCAAGATCAAAGAAGGACTGAAATCGTTCCACGGCACAGACCGTCGTTTCGAATATAAAGGTGAAGTTAATGGAGTTACTGTCATTGATGATTATGCTCATCACCCAACAGAAATCAATGCAACTTTAACAGCGGCCAAGGAATACCCGCACAAAGAAATATGGTGCATCTTCCAGCCACATACTTATACACGTACCAAAGCATTATTCCCTGAATTTGTAGATGCCCTGACACATGCCGATCATGTGATCCTCGCAGACATCTACGCTGCCCGTGAGACAGATACTCTGGGCATGTCTTCTGAGATGATCGCAGAAGAATTAAAGAAAAAAGGATGCGATGCTTACTATTTCCCAAGCTTTGAAGAGATTGAAAACTTCTGTCTGGACAAGTGCCAGAAGGGAGATGTGTTGATAACTATGGGAGCCGGAAACGTTGTAAACATTGGGGAAAACCTGCTTAAACGCTAGTTATCCACATTATCCACACAATTTTATCCACAAAAAAGTCGGATTTTGACTCAAAAATTTCTTTTTTCCCCGTCTTCCCGGTGCTATAATGTGTCTACGATGAAACGAAAGATACAAAAAGTTCTGGGGAGGACGGGGAATTATTATGAAGGAATTAAAACTTACGAAGTATGTACAGACGAACGCGACTGTACTGGACAATGAATTTATCGACCAGTATATGGTCAGAGCCAATGGAGAATATGTCAAAGTATATCTCCTGCTTCTCCGTCATATGAATCAGTCCTCCGGATGTCTTTCTGTTTCCGAGCTGGCTGATCTGCTCGAGTGCACAGAGAAGGATGTACTCCGCGCATTAAGATACTGGAAGAGTGAAGGACTCCTTGATTATCTGGATGACACTCCGGATGATCCGACTCCGCAAAGTACGGTCCGTTCATCCGTACCAACTTCTGAATTACACGATGTACAGTCCGGCTATATGACTGCGTCCGTTCCATCTATGACAAATCAGATGGATTACCCTGTTGATTCTGTCGAAGCCCCTGTTTCTGCGGTTCCGGCATCTACAACAAATATACAGCAGTACCGTAGCCGTAAGGAACGTGCAGAATTCAAAGAATTACTCTTTGTTGCCGAACAGTATCTCGGCAAGACACTTTCCGCTACTGATATTGACCAGATTACTTATTTTTATGACACACTGAATATGTCAGCTGAACTTATTGAGTATCTGATCGAATATTGTGTCGAAAATGGTCACAAGAGTATGCATTATATTAATAAGGTGGCCTTATCATGGCATGAAGAAAACATAACAACTGTGAATCTTGCCAAGACAAGTTCATTTCTTTATAATAAGAACTGTTATTGCGTTCTGAATGCATATGGGATTAAGGGCCGCGGTCCTGCCGCTTCTGAGATTGCCTATATCCGCAAATGGTCAGAAGAATATGGTTTTGCTCTGGAAGTAATCCTTGAAGCATGTGACCGTACGATGAATGCCATTCATCAGCCAAGCTTTGACTATACCGATTCCATTCTGAAGCGCTGGAAGGACAAGAATGTCCGTCAGTTAAAAGATATCGATGCGGTAGATGCTGATTATCGCAAAGAGAAGGAACGTGCGAAAGAGCTCGCAAAGGAACGCAAAAGACAGCAACAGGCACAGAAGCCTGCAATTAACCAGAACAATAAGTTCAACAATTTCGACGGACGTTCTTATGACATGAATGATCTGGAACGTCGTCTGGTTCAGCAATAAAGTATACATATCAGATTCTATTATGCGAATGCAGAGGAGTTTTCCATAACATGGCACTTTCCAATTCTCAGTACGATCATTTAATGCGTACTTATGAACAAAAACAACTGGATAATGAGTTTCAACTCAGAAAACGCTATGAGAAGGCATACGCCCTCATTCCCGAATTAGAGGAAGTGGATCATTCCATCTCCTCTTTAAGTGTTAAAAAGGCAAGACTGCTTCTGGACGGAGATCAGACTGCTCTTTCTTCTTTAAAATCAGAGCTCAAAGAACTCTCCGCCAGAAAGCCGGCTTTACTAAAAGCACATGGTCTTCCTGCCAATTACCTTGAATTACACTATCAGTGTCCGGATTGTAAAGATACCGGTTATATTGGCACACATAAATGTCACTGTTTCAAAAAAGCGATTGTGGATTATTTATATACGCAATCTAATCTCAAAGATATCCTTGACAAAGAGAACTTTTCAACCTGTTCTCTGTCCTATTATTCCAGGAATCATATCGATCCGCTTACCGGACGTTCTTCTCTGGAATCAATGGAAACTGCATTAAATGTCTGTCACAACTTCGTAGATACATTTTCTAAAGAATTTCATAACATACTACTGTATGGAGATACCGGTGTCGGAAAGACTTTTCTTTCTCACTGCATCGCAAAAGAATTAATGGATTCCGCTTATTCCGTTATTTACTTTACAGCAGCCGGACTTTTTGATATCCTTGCAGAGAATACATTTGGTAAAAGACAGGACAAGGATTCTGATGTATTTGAACACATCTATGACTGTGACTTGCTGATCATTGATGATCTGGGTACAGAACTGCCGAATTCATTTACTGTATCCCAGTTGTTCATTTGTCTGAATGAACGCATATTAAGGCAGAAATCAACCATAATATCTACCAACCTTGCATTGGAGGATATAAAATCAATCTACTCGGAACGGACATTCTCACGAATCAGCAGTAATTATACAATTCTGCGTATTACCGGTGACGATATCCGTATCCAAAAAAAATTATTAAACCTGGGAGGTACTAATGATGTTACGCCGTAACGATCGTAATCTTGAGAATATACCGGTAGGAGCACTTGGACTGATCGCTCTTGACGGTTGTACAGAGATGGGAGCAAAAGTAAATGATTATCTCGTAAAATGGAGAAAGGAAGATGGACATATTCATAAGAACGATGTCGCTTTCATAGGCTATGAGAAAGACACTTACTTAATCGATGCAAAAGTTCCACGTTTTGGTTCAGGTGAAGCAAAAGGTATTATTAATGAATCCGTTCGTGGTAAAGATCTTTATCTTATGGTCGATGTATGTAACTACAACCTGACATATTCCCTGACAGGAAATATTAACCATATGTCCCCTGACGATCATTATCAGAACTTGAAACGTATTATTGCAGCAGTAGGTGGAAAAGGACGTCGTATTAACGTCATTATGCCATTCTTATATGAAAGCCGTCAGCACAAGAGAAGCAGTCGTGAATCTCTGGACTGCGCACTCGCTCTTCAGGAGCTTGTCCGTATGGGTGTTGACAATATCATCACATTTGATGCTCACGATCCTCGTGTACAGAATGCGATTCCATTAAACGGATTCGAAACAATCCGTCCGACATACCAGTTCGTCAAAGGTCTTCTCCGTACCTTCAAAGACCTTCAGATCGACAGCGATCACATGATGGCAATCAGCCCGGATGAAGGTGCTACAGGACGTGCAATTTATCTTGCCAACGTACTGAACCTTGATATGGGTATGTTCTACAAACGCCGTGACTTCTCACGTGTGGTAGACGGCCGTAACCCGATCGTTGCTCATGAGTTCCTTGGATCTTCCGTAGAGGGAAAAGATGTGATCATCCTTGATGACATGATTTCTTCCGGTGACAGTATGTTAGACGTTGCCCGCCAGTTAAAACAGCGCAAAGCAAAACGTATCTTCTGCGCTGCTACATTCGGTCTGTTCACAAACGGTCTGGAGAAATTCGACCAGGCATATGAAGAAGGTATCTTAGACGCTGTTCTGACTACCAACCTGATCTACCAGACACCTGAACTTCTGGAACGTCCATATTATATTAACTGTGATATGAGCAAATATATTGCCCTCGTGATCGACACTCTTAACCACGATGGTTCTATCAGCAGTATCCTGAATCCTATCGAAAGAATTCAGAATGTTGTCAATAAGTATAAAAATGGTGAAGAGATTTAATAGTATCTACAGGACCTGCCACGGGCAGCTCCTTACGAATGCACGTGATTAAAAAATGCTGCCGGGAATTTCCCGACAGCATTTTTTTAAAGTTCTATCTTGTGATAAACAAGTCCGGCTTCTTTCATCACCTGTTCTTCTCTCGTCTGACAGGTAAATATGATCACTTGTTTCTTATGTTCTTTCAACCATCTGAGTGTCTGAAGCATTCTCTCCTCATCATAATATGCAAATGCATCATCCAGTATCACCGGCATCTCTTCCTCACATAAAAGCTCTCCCACTGCCATACGGAGTGCCAGATAGACCTGTTCTACCGTTCCACGGCTTACCTGTTCAATCTCTACTCTCTTTTCATCTGTCATAAGCGATACATGAAGTTTTTCATCTGTCACAAGCTTTTTATATTTTCCACCTGTGATCTCACAGATGAATGATGACGCTTTCTCATTCAGATCTCTTTTTAGATATCCCCGCATCTCCTCTGACAGCTGTTCCAGATGATCTGCCGCCATCTGGACCGCCTGGCGTTTCATCTCATATTCCCTGGAACGCTCATTAACTTCATCCAGTTCCGCGAGCTGTTCTCCCAGGTTGTCATACTGAATTCTCTTCTCTTTTAATTCCGCTGTAATATGCGATTTCTCCCAGCGTAACTTCTCTATCGGAACTTTCTCCTCTTCCTGCGTGATCTCTTCAAGGATAATCTCTGGCTCTGTTTTTACCTGTTTTTTTCCAACTTTCATCCGGTTCCATATATATAAGCCGAACGCAAGGAATAACACAATAGCGATCAGATAATTCCACGGTTTCGAGAACAAGATGACTGCAATCACAATAACCAGTGCAAACACCAGAAGCTCCATTGGATGAATCCTCCATTTTTCCGGACGAATCTCATCCATGACACCTTTTCCATGTTCTTCTTCCCTCTGGCGCTCTTTTTTCTTTTCTTCTTCCTTTTCCAGCCGATACGCAAGTTCTTCTTCTACACGTTCCAGTTCTTCTTCCAGATGATGTACATCACGCCAGACAAAAGATACTTCCTGCTCAAGTTTTTCACGTTTCTGCTGCTTTTGAGCCATTTCCATACGGATCTCATTTTCCAGGATCTTCTTCCTGCCCCTTAACTGTTCCAATGCACCGGCCAGGTCGATTTCTCCGTTTCCCGAGGTGTAATAGTTTGTCGCATAATTTTTCAGCTCTGCCACAATACTTTCCCCCATCTGTGCATTCCTCTGGCTCATGGAAACGGTATTATCGTAACGTTCTGCGTCCATCTCCCCAAGCAGCATCTGAAGATCTCCGTCTTCTACAGACAGTACTTCACCGTCCTCTTCACAGATCAGTTCCGCTTTTTTAGAATATTTATCAAAATTTCTTTCGATACGGAAATGTTTCTCTCCACTTTTGAACTTCAATATACCAGAATAGTAATTAGGATTTTCCCACGGTTCGTATATACTGAAAGTATCATTTTGCGCGGCCCGTCCTCTCCCTCTTTCTATTCCGAAAAGCATTCCCCTGATGAATGTATGGATTGTAGACTTTCCTGATTCGTTTTCCCCGTGAATCAGGTTGATCCCCTCATCCAGATCTATCTGCCGGTCATGGAATTTTCCAAAGTTTTTTAACAATAATTCATTAATCTGCATCTTTCGGTTCTATCCTCTTCTCGTCTCCATCAAAGCCTGCACTCCTTCACAGAGTGCCTGGTACTCCAGACTGTCGGCCGGATAGCCACTCAGGCTTTCAATATATTGTCCGAGAATGTTTCCTTTATTTTCATTTTTTAATTTTTCAAAGTCATATGCAGGCTTTGTGTGATCTGTAATCTCCACCACATTACCGTATGGATCCATATGATCCAGCTCATACCAGATATCCGGATCTCGATAACCAGTCAGTGTAATCTTATACATGTGCTGCTTTCCCTGCTCTTCGATTATATCTGCAATCTTTTGCCTCAGTACATGGCCGGTCACAGATTTATCCACCTGTACCTCGCAGTGTCTGTATTCACGCAGTGCATGTGGCACAAAACGGATCTGACAACCATTTCCGGTGATCTTTCCTTCGATATAACCATGAGCTCCTGTATCACCTACATCCGTCGGCTCCAGCGATCCGGCATATGCCATCCGGTTCTCCACCAGCATCTGCGGCTTGTGGATATGTCCAAATGCAGCATAATCATACCCAAGCGTCATGATCTGATTACTCTTGATCGGAATATGTTTCTCATCCCCACCGTGTGCAAGCAAAATCTCATACTTCTGCCGTCCTTCCGGAACTGCATGATCATATAACGGCTCCAGAATTTCTCTGGAATGATAACTGCATCCATAGACAGCCGTCTGGATCCGGTCAAGTTCCACACAGCTCATTTCCTGCGAGCAGATCATGTGCACATGCGGTGCCCAGGTAAATGTTCGGTAATAAGAGTTTTTCCTGATATGATCATGATTACCGGCGATCATAACAACTTCTGTCTGCTCCAGCATCTCCAGTATGGAATTCATTTCTTTTAATTCTCTTAAAAGTGGCTGCCTGTGGAACAGGTCCCCCGCGATCAGCAACAAATCTGTCTTTTTCTGATTGCAGATTGTTATAATATCACGAAAGCTGTCCCAGAGCTCCTGTTCTCTATTTTGACTGTACGCGTTTCCCGCGTCCGGCTTTGCCCCTAAATGCAAGTCTGCGATGTGTATGAACTTCATCCTCGCTTCCCTCTTTCTGTTCTGTCTTCTCTTTCGACGGCAGTGTTACGACAAACTGTGTCCGGTTGTCATCACTTTTTGCCAGGATTCTTCCTCCGTGCAGCTCCACGATCTGTTTGGCGATCGCAAGTCCCAGACCTGCGCCGCCGGTTCCTGTCGATCTGGAACCATCCACGCGATAGAATTTCTCGAATATCGTCTGAAGCATATCGCCCGGAATCTTATCACCTGCATTGGTAAATGTGATCTCGATGTCACCATCCTTCATTTTCGCTTCGATCCGGATCTCCGTATCTGCATAGCAGTAAGCAATTGCATTTCTTAAGATATTATCGAATACTCTTGCAAGCTTATCCGGATCTCCGTAGATCATCAGATCTTCTTCTACATCCACTTCACAGGTCAGCTTCTTTTCCTGGAGGACTCCGTACAGCTCATCTGCAAGCTGTTCAAGCATCATCGTAAGATCAATCTCTACCGGTTCCAGTTCGATATTCTGAAGATTATATCTTGTAATATCAAAAAATTCATTGATCAGCTCTCCTAATCGGATGGATTTTTCCAATGCGATGTGAGTATATGCTTTTCGTTCTTCTTCCGGCATGTCGGGATGATCTTCGAGCATCGTAAGATACGCCACGATCGAAGTCAGCGGCGTCTTCAGATCATGCGCCAGAAAAAGCACCAGGTCGTTTTTCTTCTTTTCGCCTTCCGATGCCTCCAGCTCCTGCCGTTTTAATGTTGCTTTAATCTCATTCAAACGGATCTCTATTGGTTTTAATTCTGTGATCAGATGAATGGGATCTGTAGATTCCGATATAATATTTTCAATTCCATGATCGATCTGATCCAGATATTTTGTCATCTGAGAAAGCGCAACATAAAAAAACAGCGCAAAAAGGATCAGATAACCAACAATCATGAAAAATGTCTTGTTATCTCCGATCAGCTGCCAGTAAAGATGGACCGCCGTCTTTTCATTTATATTCAGAAATACCAGAACATCTACAAAAGTTCTGGCAAAACTGTCATTATAAATTCCATCGATCACAAATTTAAGCAGTACCCCCCCTACCAGAACGGTAAGCGCTGTGACCAGCACCGTCTGCAAGAGGATACTGAATTTTAATTTCCGATAATTATTCTTCAACCTTATAGCCCACTCCCCACACAGTCTTGATAAAATCAGACTTGCCTGTCGGTGCACTCATCTTCTCGCGGAGATGACGGATATGCACCATCACCGTGTTGTTACTGTTCTTATAATATTTCTCATGCCATACTTTCTCGAACAATTCTTCTGAGCTTATGACCTTTCCCCGGTTCTCACACAGAAGCCAGAGGATGTCGAATTCGATCGGTGTCAGTGTCAGCGGCACTTCATTGTATACACACTCATGAGAAGTCCGGTTCAGAAGCAGCCCTCCGAAATCTAGGACATCTCCTTCTTCTTTGGTCCCTTCATTATACTGTGTACACCGGCGAAGCTGTGCTTTCACTCTCGCCACCAGCTCCAGTGGGTTGAACGGTTTCGGAATATAATCATCCGCTCCCAGCGTAAGCCCGGTGATCTTATCCATGTATTCCGTCTTCGCCGTCAGCATGATCACCGGAAATGTATATTTCTGCCGGATCTGCTTGAGGATCTGGAATCCGTCAATATCCGGAAGCATAATATCCAGGATCGCAAGATCGATCTTCGTACTGTTAATACAGTCCAGTGCATCCTGGCCGTTGTAAAATTTGAATACTTTGTATTGGTCATTCTGGAGATAAAGCTCTACTACATCAGCGATTTCCTTTTCGTCATCTACTACTAATATATTCATACTGCCCTCCATTCTATATGGGGACGGCGGATTTTTATAAATCCCCCGTCCCCATATACGTTTTATATACGTTTTTCACGTGTTGTTATCCACATGATCCTCTATTACAGTTCACAGTTGTTGACAGTTCTTGGGAATGGAATTACGTCACGGATATTGCCCATTCCTGTCAGATACATGACGCATCTTTCGAATCCAAGTCCGAATCCGGCATGTCTTGTAGAACCATATTTACGAAGATCCATGTAGAACTTGTAGTCTTCTTCTTTCAGTCCCAGTTCATCCATTCTTGCTTTCAGCTTATCGTAGTCATCCTCTCTCTGGCTTCCTCCGATGATCTCACCGATTCCAGGTACCAGACAGTCTACTGCCGCAACGGTCTTGCCATCGTCGTTCAGCTTCATGTAGAATGCTTTGATCTCCTTCGGATAATCTGTTACGAATACCGGACGTTTGAAGACTTCTTCTGTCAGGTATCTTTCGTGCTCTGTCTGAAGGTCTGTTCCCCATGTTACTTTGTATTCAAATTTATCATTGTGTTTCTCAAGAAGTTCTACAGCCTCTGTATATGTCACTCTTGCGAAATCAGAAGATACTACGTTGTGCAGTCTCTCCAGAAGTCCCTTGTCTACGAATGAATTGAAGAAGTTCATCTCTTCTGGTGCATTCTCAAGCACATAGTTGATGACGTATTTTAACATTGCTTCCGCAACGAACATATCGTCATCCAGATCTGCAAATGCCATCTCAGGCTCGATCATCCAGAACTCTGCCGCATGACGTGTTGTGTTAGAGTTCTCTGCACGGAATGTCGGTCCGAATGTATAAATATTGCGGAATGCCTGTGCGTAAGTCTCACCATTTAACTGTCCGCTTACAGTAAGGCTTGTCTCTTTTCCGAAGAAATCTTTGGAATAATCTACGCTTCCGTCTTCATTCTTCGGTACGTTATTCAGATCCATAGTCGTTACCTGGAACATCTCTCCTGCACCCTCACAATCACTTCCTGTGATCAGTGGTGTATGCACATATACGAAACCTCTCTCCTGGAAGAACTTATGAATCGCATATGCTGTCAGGGAACGTACACGGAATACTGCCTGGAATGTATTTGTTCTAGGTCTTAAATGTGCGATTGTTCTCAGATATTCAAAGCTGTGACGTTTCTTCTGAAGTGGGTAATCCGGTGCGGATGCTCCTTCTACTTCTACAGTATCTGCCTGGATCTCGAACGGCTGCTTTGCCTGAGGTGTTGCTACCAGTGTACCTGTAACGATTACTGCTGCACCTACATTTAACTTGGAGATCTCTGCAAAGTTGTCCATCTTGTCGTGATATACAACCTGTAAAGGCTCAAAGAATGTT
>QWCB01004296.1_pt1 | contig 10124 bp, 3 predicted proteins | sample 1972511 | NCBI WGS metagenome assembly QWCB01 (sample SAMN09866719, study PRJNA288562) | Human gut metagenome isolate term5_stool, whole genome shotgun sequencing... | isolation source: gut | host: Homo sapiens | place: USA: California
ATGTTGCGGATGTCCGCTGTTTTGTACACTTTCATGGTACCTTACTACCTAATATTTTGTTACTTTCAATTAGCTCTTTCCTGCATTTACCAAGGAATGTGCCGGCATGCCATAGGCTCTGATTTGTGCTTATAGGTATGCTTTTCGGGGCCTATTCCCTGCAAATGCGCTGCAAGTTACCAAATTATTCTCAATGACACAACAACTGCGTAATAATTGACACAATGCTATATTTTCTTGCCCATCCTGCGTGCTATTTGCTAAGCCATTCCCTTGCACATGTAAACTATGAAGAAAAACTAAACGCATCTATTCCGATCTCTTGTGACTGATCCTATTAGTGACATAAGAAAGAGGGTATTGTGCCAATTATTTGTCATCCGTATTTGAGTAGATGATAATTCATCATTAAAGAAATGCCTCCTTTTCGTCTAACTGTAGCCATGAGGCCGATGCGAAGAGGTTCGGTATGATTTACTCACAATACCCCAATTTTTGATGGACAGCTTCCTCATAAAAGATGATTTCTATATTTCTATCGTTTGCACGATGGTGCGGATTCATAGCAAAAAAACAAATTTCCGAGAATAGGAGTGATCAAATAATAGAAACAAACTTAATACTGCTTTTACATACAATAGTTATTGATAACTTTGGGCAAGAAATGTTAGGGGTGTAGTGTGACATAGTTATGTGGAGGTTCAATGAAAATATAAAAGAAATAAGAGCTAAGGCAGAAAGAGATTTTACTAATAGAGTTTTCTCTACTATAGCTCCTTTTTATAATACTGAAATAACTGCTGGTAATATAAAAGAGATAAGAGATAAAGTAGAAAGAGACTTTACTAGAAAGGCTAATCATATAGCTAAACTATTAGGTATAAAAGTATCAGGTATTACCACCAACATTGAAAACTTTGGTTTAGAAAAAGGTAAGACAGCTGCTGAAGCTATGGCTGGTTTATCCTATACTTTTGAGTTAGAGGGTTCTCCTGAAAAAACAGCAGTATTTGCTTCCTTAGTTAATGACTTAGGATATAAGCCACAAGAAACAGTTGTAACTTCTAAAGTAGTTAAGTCTGCTGAAGAAGCTGATGCTGTACAAATAACTTATCCTTTAGGTAATAAGAGTAGAAAAGAAACACTAGAACTAATAAATAAACTAGGTATAGAAAATTATTCTATTGACCCTAGAACTAATGTAATAACTGTCACTGTATTTAATCAGAAAGATGGTAAACTCACATTGACAGCAGAAGAAGCAGAAAAACAAAGAACATTAAGTGAAGAATTATATGGTAAAGAAAGAAGTGGATGGAAATGCTCCTCAAAATTCCTCAAATCGGATTATTTCAATACGAGAGTTCGTAGAGAAATTTATGCCAGAGAGCTTGAAAGAGATGGAAACAGAGGAGAGCAACAAGACATACGTCTTCATAAGAAACTCAAAGAAGGATTAAGAGAGACTACAACTAGTTTACAAGATACAAGTAGACAAAAAGGGAGCCAATTCTTTGGTGAGAATGATGCTATACTAAGTAATACTATAGTTATAAGTGAAAATAATTCTAATAAAGAAAACTCAATATCTAGGATAAACACTGAAAAAGAAATAGAAAAAGCTACGATTAATGTAGATTTTCCTATAGAGAGTGAAGATATTTATAGTGTTAATTCTGGATATAGTGCGGCTATGACCATAGAAAAAACTTCTGAAGATGACCCTGAATATAAAAAACTATCCAAAATTAAAAGTGGAGACCTCTTCTCTATTAAAGATAAATCAGGCAATACACTTTTTGTAAGAGCTGTCAGTGAGCTACAGAAAATAGATAAAAACTCTGATAATTTTGCTCGATTTAAAGAGGGGTATGATGAATCTTTAATAGAAGAAATCTCTCTTGATAAAAGCAATAAAGAGTTTTATGTGATAGAATATAAAAGTGTGGGAGATGAAATAGATGCTCTACTAAATAAAGATAAAATACTAGAAGAAATTAAAAGTATATTTGAAAGAGCTCTTGATAATGGATCTCAAGATTTTAGATTAGATTTTGCTAGTGAAATAAATGATCCTGATGTAATAAATAGAGTTGTAGAATATATCAACAGTGTAGCTGATGATTTTGGATGTATTCCTTTTAATGTCATATTTCCAGAGAATTTAAATACAGGTAAGCTTAATATAACAACACAAGAAGAAATAGAGAGTGATAGCACAACTAGTAGTTCAATATCTATAGAACAAAGAAGAAAAGCTAACCTTGCTTTTAGCCCTAAAATGAGAAAAGCTAGAGTTAATACAATAGCTAGATTCTTTAGTAATTACTTGGATGCTGAAGTAGCAAAATTTGATAAGAGAGTACAAGAAGCTTTAACTAATGATACTGTATCTGAAGAAAAGAAGCAAGAATTAAGAACTTTTCTAGCTACATTAGAAGCTACAGGAGGTAAGAGACTAGAAATATTACGGAGAATAGGACCCAAAAAGATATTAGAAAAGATAAGAAATTCTTTAAATAGTACACTTAATGATACATTAAGTGGTAATAGAGAGAAAATTATAGAGGGAAAGAAAAAAATGCTCTCAGGAAAAATCCAAATCTTACAGAAGAACAATTAGAAGTTGATGCTAATAATTTTATTAAAAACATAGAAGAAAAATATCCTGCTATAATAGAGAATTTTACAGCTCTAGCTGAAGAAGCTATTCCTATGATTAATAAAAGAGAGCAAATAACTATAAATGAAGATAATGTTCTCACTTATATTAACTCTCAGGAAAGTATGTTACAAGAAGAGTTTAATGAAGATGGTACTGAAGATATTGTAGACATGGAGGAACAACCTAAAGATCATTTTCTCTCTGACTTTAGAACTACTTCTTCACAAGAAACTATGTCTATGAGAGTTAGGAAGAGATTGGGTGAAATAATAAAAATAAATCCTGATGGTACCCCTGTATTAGATGATATGTATATGGGTGTATACTTAAATGAAGATGAAGTATATTCTACACTTAAAAGAGATTTGTCTAGTATGGTTACTTCTGAGGATATGATTCCCTTATTAGAAGAATCAGCTAAAACTAAACCTTGGGTAAAGCAAGTAATACAAACAATAGAGAGAGATCCTTTATTTAAGACTCAATTATACCACAATATGAGAAGTGATTTTCAAGAATACTGGGTACAAGAAAAGTCTAAGGAATCTAAAGGATTTAATACATTACCTATTAATAGAAAATCAGGTGTATGGCATATGCTTGAATCTTGGAAAAATAATATAGAAGGTGGTAATGTATTAACTACTACCAGTACTAAAGAAAAAATATGGTAGTATTTATGATAATAATGGTAATATTATTAAAGAGAATGTAAAGAAAGCAAAAACATCATTTTTAAATATAAGACGAATATTAAGGGGTGTAAAAAATATTAATGAGTTAAATAAAAATTTTTATAGAGATGTCACTAATTTATTAAAATCTTTTGGAATAAATGTAGGGATTGATACAGTAGAACAAACAATAAAAGTAAATAAACCTGAAGAAGTATATGCTGGAATTAGTCCTCTGGTAATAATTACAGATGTAGTAGAAAAAGATAATATAACTACTACTAATAATTTTTATAAAAAATTCAGCACAGCCTATTCTAATATAGCTAAATTCTTTGCTCCAGCTATGGGATCAGTGATGGAGGACTCTGCTAGACAGAGTGGTAAAAACTATCAATCTTATGTAGCTCCTTCTTATCTAGGTAAACTAATGAAAAGTATTAAAGATAAAAATACTGAAAAAGGTACTAGGTTTTTAGATGAAAATTACAAAGCTTTTGGTTGGTTTTATAGTAAAAAAGCTGATTTCTTTTTTAGTGATTGGATAGATAAATTATATAAGAATGAAATCTTTAATCGCAGAAAAGGGATGAGATTTAGAGATCTTATAGCTCATAAGACAGTATTAAATCAAGATGGTAAAGACTATGTAGATTGGGGTAAGAAAGATGTCATTCTATCTCTATTAACTGAATTCCAAAAAGCTGATGTAGATGGCACAGCTTGGTATTATGTACCTCTATTTAGTGATTCTCCTTCTGCTGACTTTATTAGATTTGTAAAGTATGGTGATGAAGCTGGTGATTTTAAAGAAGGAGATAAACCATATAGAGAATCTATAAAAGAAAAACTTCGTGGAGTAGTAATGCAAGAATATGAAAGAATAATTCTTGTAAAAGAGAGAGATGCTATTAGAAACAGTGAAACAGCTACTGCTGAAGAAAAAGAGAGAGTAGAGGCTATAGATAACTATGATATAAAGAGGGATAAGAATGGTAATATAGTAAAGAAAGGAGGAGCAGAGTTTAAATTCTTCCCTCAATTTAATGAATGGGGAGTATTTGATACCATTAGTGACTTCCTAGAAGATCCTAATAATTCTGGTGAATACCCTTCAAAACTTGTTGATAGGTTTATTGAAAGATACCTGGAAGAAGGTCTTGACAATGCTCTTGAAGTCTGGAAGAATGAACAAGTATTTAAATTAGATGAGTATGGTGAATATGAAAACTTTGATATAAGTACTGGATTTGATCGGAACATCTTTACAAACTCTATAAATAGTCTGGAAAATCATATTGATAATATGATAAACTCAGAGGAATCTATTTCAGAAAGAGATAGAGCTGTACTTAATAAAATATCAGAAGCACAGAGAAAAGTTTCTGATTATATCAAAACTACTGAAAATAAATATGGACTTGATGAGAGAATACTGAATAAGTCTATGATTGAAATTAGATCAGCAATAAGAGAACTATCTAATTCAGAAGTATTTGATGCTATAAAAAAGGACTCTATTGAATTAAGTGAATCATCATTTCTAGTTAATTTCCTTAGAAACTACTACTACAATAATGCCCTAGCTACTTCTCAAATTATTCAACTAACTAATACTGACTTAGCCTACTTTAAGGATATGACTGATTTCTATAAGAGAAATAAGCAGAACCATGCTCCTTCATTAAGGCTAGATACTAGTGCAGTAAATCCCTTTACAGGAGAAAAAGTAGGTAGAAAAGTAGAAAGAGCTATCTATTTAAAAGATGAATATATTCCTTCTATTGGTGTAGAAGATATAAGAAAAATTCTCACAGAAAGGGGAGTAAGTAAAGTAGAAATAGATTTCATTTGTAGTCAATTTAAGAATGTCAATGTAACTGATGCTCAATCTTATAGAAGTCTAGATTCTTATAGGGCTGTTAAGTGTATGATAGGTGATTGGACACAACAGATGGAAACTGCCTATAATAATATACTTAATGATAGGTGGACTGCTAATGATATGATGACAGTGTTTAATACCCTAAAACCATATGTATACACACAGAACTCTGTAGATAGTGGTGTAGCTGGTGGAGGTAAGATAAAAGTACCTGTACAACATAAGAACTCAGAGTTTCTTCTTTTAGCTACTTATAATCTAGTATCTGGTGCTCTAGGGAGAGCTAAGAAACTAAAGATATTAGATCAATTTATGAGAGATAATCAAATTGATGTAGTTCATTTTGAGTCTGTAGTAAAAGTAGGTAAGCAAGGTGCTATAGATGTAAATCAATTTGATGAAAATAATCTTGATGGTTTTAAGGAATATCTAGAAAAAGCTATACGCACTGAAGATGGAAATTATAATCCACAAGTAGTTCATGAGATAAGCTACGAGGATTATGGTATTCAGATGGAGACAGGGCAACATATAGTAGACACTAATAATCTTATTGGTACTCAGGTACAAAGATTAATAGGAGGAGACATAAGTGAGTCTGCTGTACTAGAACTAGGTCAAGTAGATGATTTATTACTCTCTGATATAGGTGATGATGAAGTAATACCTACACTAGGAGTTACTGCTGGTTCTTTAAGAGCTCAATCAGGTATAAGTGTAGAACAGTTTAAAGAGATAAAAGAACTCAGAGATTATGCAAGACATGCTAAAAATCTTTATGAAGACTACGCTGACTTACAATATAAAGAAGGAGAAAAGATAGATCAGAATAAACTAGATCAACTTAAATCTGAGTACGAAACTGCACAAAAGGAATATGAAGCTAAAAGAAAGAGTACAAAGTCTGGATTAAGTAAAGAGCAATGGCATACTCTATTTAATGCTTTAATGGTAGAGAATATCATACAGGGTTATAATAAAGTAGATAAACTATTCTCTGATAAAAAATCTATAAGTGATGTACTAAAGAGACAGATTAATTCTAGTCCTAGGTATAGTAGAGATTTACTTGATGCTTGTAGTCTTGATGAAAATGGAGAATTCATAATACCTCTTGTTGATCCTACTAATAGTGATAGAGTACAAGCCCTTATGGCTAGTATAATGAGAAAGGAGATCACTCAACAAAAAATTAAAGGTGGTGCTCTATTCCAAGCTTCTTCCTTTGGTCTTACTGATGAATTAAATATTATTTATGAAGGTGAGGGTGAGAATAAAAGAATCAAAGAGTTTGAGTGCTATATGCCTGCTTATTCTAGAGAATTCTTTGAACCATTTATGAATCCTAAAACTCATGAATTAGATATTAGTCAACTACCAGATGAACTAAAAGAAATAGTTGGGTATAGAATACCTACTGAAGATAAATATTCTATGATGCCCCTAAAGATTAAAGGTTTCTTACCTTCTTCTATGGGTACTGCTATTATGCTTCCTGCTGAAATTACCACTATCACAGGTTCAGGATTTGGCATTGATGAATTACAATTAATGCTTCCTGAGTTTGATATTATTGAATATAACAAAGGAAAGGCAAGAGCTGCATATAAAGAGCAATATAAACTCAGCGCAAGAGATAAGTCACTAGCAACTAACTCAGATATACCTAGTTTTGATACATGGTTTGAAGAAAATAAAGAGAACTTTAGATACAATAAACCTAAGTTCTCTAAAGTAAAATATGATTTCTCTAAATCTCCTAAGGAGAATGGTACTAGAGCTAGAAATAATCTTTACTTAGATTTAGTACGTAGTGTACTTACTAATTCTGATACTACAGATAAAATACTCAAAGGGGGTACACCAACAGAACACCATAGAGTTGGTATGATTAATACCATATTGATGAATGCCACTAGAAAAGAAATAGCTGAAGCTATAGGATGTAAAGAAGCAGAAACTATAAAAAGATTATTGTCAGCAGATGCTAGTACAGTCAGTGATCTAGCAAAGAAATTAAGTCCTAAGATGGATCCACTATCTCCTATATCTCAGTTAGTTTCTCACCAAGCTAATATGGTGGGACAAAAGATGATTGGTATATATGCTATTAATCAGGTACAAAACTCAATACTTCAGTATGCAGATGGTGTTGCTTTCTCAGAACCTCTATTCCTAAATGGTAAATCAAAAACTAAACTAACTGAAATGTTAGATGATAGTGGTGGTGCTAGAAGCTTTATTACTAGAAATATAGCAGGGTATCTTTCTATGGCAGTGGATAATGGTAAGAACCAAATGCTTGCTACCCATAATCAGAATGATTTTACTTGTAAAGTAACTATGGCTCTCATAAGAGCTAGTTACCAGCCAAAAGAAGTAGCTTTATTACTACAGCAACCTATTATAAGAAGAATGACTGATGCTTACTATAGTAAAGAATATGGAGAATATGCATCAGCAAGAGATGTAATAGATAATGTAATAGGAGAGTTGGAAGGAAAACTTCAAACATTAAATGAGAATTACTATTTCGGCAGTACTAAAAGTTCTGATTTAGCTAAGTGGAATACAGATGGAATCTACTCAATGGAATCTCTAGCAGATAATATACTTAGAGATACAGAAGCCAGAAAAAACCGTTCAAAAGTAGAAAGTCCACTTGATTTAGAAAAACAGCATAGGATTGCTTTACTATTTAAAGCATTATATAAGCAAGGAGAAGAGCTTTCAAACTTTGTAAATAGAACTAGACCAGATCAAGTAAAGAATGCAGCAGGACCTACTATAGCTCAAACACAAGAAAATGAAGCTAAATATGTAGATGCTTATAGAAATTCTCAACCTATTGAAAGAAATGGTAAGATATATAACCCACCTGTAGCTATTACCGGAGCTAATATATTTAGCATAGCAGATAATATAGAAAGTATTACTGAGGATGAGCTAAGAAAAATGTCTATGGAATCTTCTACACCCTATCTACAAGCTCAGTTCTTATGTGGTATACAGGGAGCTAAAAAGTTTTATAGTAAGTTCTTTCCATACTATAATGAGAATATCATTGCAGCAAAGAATAAAGTACTTAGTCTAGCTAAATCTAAACATTTTAGTGCTAAAGAAGTGAATGATATTTATCAGGAACTTAGTACTTATGCATTATCAGATGCAGAGTTTTTAGCAGGAGATATAGCTTTAATGGGTGATGAAAGACTCTTGAATGGTTATGAAGAAGTAAAGGATTACTACATAAATGAATTTCCTGATGATTTTCTAGCTCTTCTAAAAGAATCAGAGGAGGAGGGAAATTCAGACCTGGAGAATAACTTCTTTATAAATAATCTTACTGTAGCTTTTGACAAAAATGCCAACTCAAAAGTCATTGAATTAAATACAGCAGGTAGAATGACTAAAGAAACAAGGGAATCTATACAAAGAGATTGGGAAGATCTACTTTATTCAAGTAATCCTAAGTATGTAAAATTAGCTCAAGCTCTATTTACTTATAGTTACTTTAGAAGTGGATTAGCTTATATACCTAAAGGATTTGGGCATTTAGCTCCTGCTTCTGTAAAAACTAGTGTGCCTGGTTTTGTAGATGCAATTAAATTATTAGATGATAAGAATTTAAACTTTGATGAGTTTGCTGAACAGTTTATCCTTAATCATAGAAATAATAATAAACTAGTTGCTAATGCCTATAGCTTAGATAAAAGAGAGTTCATCAACACTGTTAATGGTAAAAATGAAATAAAGACTGAGCTTTTGTTTGACACTTCCGGAGAAAATAGTGGGAAGAGATACAAGTCTATCATAAAAGAGAGATATTATTCAGGGGGAAAGGTACGGTATCTATATTCTCCGTTTATAAAGAAGACTATAAATAGTAGAGATTTTGTTTATACACTTACAGAGTATACTGACAATACAGTGAAATATAGATTAGTACAGAATCTTGGTATGCCATCTGTGTTTAAAGAATATAGCTTTGGGAAAAACTACGATAAAATAGACAGTAGTCTTATAGCTAATATTAATAATACTGACCTCTCTTGGAATAGACGTACTATGAGAACCATAGATGTTTTACGTAAAAGTAGTGGAATGAAGGTATATGGCTATTATGTAAAAGAAGATGTGGCTGCAGTAGTAGAGAATAGTCAAAAAGAATAAGCAGAGTACATCAGATGATATTAATACCTCTAAAGCAAGGAGACCCCAATTGTCCAAAATAACACCAACTGATGTATATAATAGGATAGGCGGTTCAAAGAGTAATTCTACCCTTAGTGATAAAGATTAGAAAAACTCTGGATGGACTATGGAAGAACTAAGTAGCTTTGATGATGCAAAACTAAGATGTCTACTGAAAAGATATAGATGTAGCATTTGATGGTAAAATAGAAAAAAAGATAGAAAATCCTGAAGGTAACTTGGCTTGTGATTAATAGATAAATAAGAATATGGGATTAAGTTGTGCAGTAATACCCAGAGAAAAAACAGACTTAGAAGATCAGATGTCTTTCTTTTAGAGAACGTAACTTATGAGCTTCCAATTTATTCAAAGAATATAGATTTGGAGTTAGTTACAAAAACTATTCAGTTCCTCCAATTTAGTGGAGAAATATAAATGTGAGTATAACGAGGTGTAAGCATATTGCTGACTTTCGGGGAATCCTTTCCTCTCATCTTAACAATAAAGTATCTAGTGGGAACGAAATAAGTATTATATTTGTGGACAGATATACGTAAATCCATTGATGGCAATATGAAAAAAGTCTATCGATCTGTGCGTAGCCTCCTCTCTACAGGCGCCTCCTTGCTTTTAGGATGGTTTGGTTTTTCCGGTTGTCTCATTATAGGTGGTGCTGAGTATGGTACTCCTACGGTTAATTATGAG
>QWCB01006031.1_pt1 | contig 10100 bp, 8 predicted proteins | sample 1972511 | NCBI WGS metagenome assembly QWCB01 (sample SAMN09866719, study PRJNA288562) | Human gut metagenome isolate term5_stool, whole genome shotgun sequencing... | isolation source: gut | host: Homo sapiens | place: USA: California
TGTTTACTTTCTTGCTAATCTCGGATATAATATTAGCAAGAAGGAAGTGATAACATGACCGCCTACGACCGGCTTGATCTGCTTTTTCAGCAAAACAATGGGATCGTCAAAACCGCGCAGGTTTTGGAAATCGGTATTGCCAAGTCCACGTTTTACGCCTACGCCAAGCAGCGCGGCGTAGAGCAGGCCGCGCATGGCGTTTATGTTTCGCCAGATGCATGGACGGACGCCATGTACCTGCTGCACCTTCGTTGTGCGCAGGCTGTATTCTCCCATGAGAGCGCGCTGTTTTTCCATGACCTGACCGACCGGGAGCCGAATCCGTATTCCATCACGGTCAAGACCGGCTACAATCCTGCCAGCCTGCAAGCAGACGGCATCAAGGTCTACACCATCAAGAAAGAATTGCATGATGTGGGGATCGTCACGATGAACACGCCCTTTGGCAACCCGGTTCCCGTCTATGATATGGAGCGTACCATCTGCGATCTGATCCGCAGCCGCAGTGGAATCGAGATGCAGACCTTTCAGGATGCACTCAAGCAATACGCAAAACGAAAAGACAAGGACTTACGGAAGCTGATGCGCTATGCGCAGATGTTCCGTGTTGAAAAACTGCTTCGGCAGTATTTGGAGGTACTCTTATGATTAAGACTGCACGGCAGCTCAAAGACTTGATACGCAATCTCTCCAAGGACAAATCCGCAGATGCGCAAATCCTGATGCGCAATTACATGATGGAGCGTTTTCTGGAGCGCATTTCTCTTTCGGAATACCGGGACAAGTTTATCCTTAAAGGCGGGATGCTGGTGGCTGCCATGGTCGGCCTTGACGCCCGCTCAACGATGGACATTGACGCGACCGTAAAGGGTGCGACAGTCGGCATCGAAGAAGTAGAGAATATGATTGCCTCCATCATCTCCGTACCGGTGGACGATGGCGTGGAGTTCCGGTTGAAGCGCATTTCCGAGATCATGGACGAGGCCGAGTATCCGGGCATCCGTGTCAGCATGGAAACGGAGTTTGACGGTGTGATAACGCCGCTCAAGATCGACATTTCCACCGGCGACGCCATCACGCCCCGTGAGGTGCGTTACAGCTTTAAGCTGATGTTGGAGGATCGCTCCATCGAAATTTGGGCGTACAATCTGGAAACCGTTCTGGCCGAAAAGCTGGAAACCGTCGTGTCCCGCGCCACCACCAACACCCGCATGAGAGATTTCTATGATCTGCACATTCTGAGCCAGCTCCACGGCCAGAGCATCCGTTGCTCTTGCATTGAATGCTCATATCGACATACGAAGGTCAAAAACGGGAAATTGTATCGTAAATTGATACACTGAATTTCGTTGCAAATTTGTAACTGGAAGTGAGGGTGAAAAAATGATTATATCCGAATTGAGAGTATATGACTTTCGCCAATTCAAATCTGTGGATGGCGCTCCCGGCTTAAAAATCACTTTTCACAAAGGACTAAACGCGCTGATTGGCGAAAACGATTCGGGAAAAACCGCCGTAATTGACGCATTAAAATTAGTCTTATTGACACAGAGCAATGAGTATATCCGGCCGTCAGATGAGGATTTTTATAAGCCTGTTGGTGGAGAGTCATGTTCGGAGTTTAAGATCGATTGCACGATTTCAGAATTTACGCAGAACGAAGCAAAAAACTTTATCGAATATCTTTCATTCAACCAGACTGAGAATGGCATTGAATATACGCTTGAACTTCATTATCGCGCATGGAAAGAAGGACATAAGATCTATCAGGAATTGCGTGTGGGCGATATAGACGATGGAATTTCGATTGATGGAAAAGCAAGAGAATTGCTGAAAGCTGTTTATTTGAAACCGCTCCGTGATGCCGAACGGGAAATGAGTTCCGGACGCGGTTCCAGAATCTCACAAATACTGCTCAATCACCCTGTTTTCAAAGGCAAAAAAGAACATACAGTTCTCGATATTTTCCGAGATGCGAATCAACGTATTGAGGATTATTTTACAGATGATACAGATGGGAAACGCATACTCCAGACAATCCGTAGTAATTTAGAGTCATTTAGTGATAAAGGCCAAGCCAGCAATGCAGAATTGAAAACCTCGGATATTCAGCTTAAAGCTATACTGGAGTCCCTGTCATTGAATGCTCCTGAGATCAATCCCGGGCTTGGGGAATTGAATCTGCTATTTATTGCGGCGGAGTTGTTGCTCCTTAAGGATGATACAGATGGTGGCCTGAAACTGGCTCTAATCGAAGAATTGGAAGCCCATCTGCATCCGCAAGCACAGCTTCGACTAATCAGTTATCTCCAGAATGAGTATAACGAGAATGATGTCCAAATTATCATATCCACACATAGCCCCATTCTGGCATCAAAAATCAACCTCAAGAACTTGATTTTAATGAAGGATGGCACCGGATATGATTTGGCTGAAGGGCGAACCGGATTACAAAAGGGGGATTACCTGTTCCTCCAGCGTTTTCTCGACTCAACAAAGGCCAATCTGTTTTTTGCTAAGGGTATCATAATGGTCGAGGGAGATGCAGAGAATATTTTGATACCTGTTGTTGCAGATATTCTCGGCTATCCATTGGAGAAATACGGAATATCCGTTGTAAATGTTGGGAGCACAGCTTTTCTTCGATATAGCGGAATTATGGTAAGAAAAGACGGCACCGATATAGGAATACCTGTTTCTGTAATAACAGATTGTGATGTAAGACCATACGATGTCGAGCCAACGACTAAGGAGAAAACATTCAACGAGAAGAAAGCTGAATCTTTGCAGGCTAAAGAAAAAGGAGACAGAAAATATACAAATGGCTCCGTGCGCGGCTTTACTTCACCTCGATGGACGCTGGAGTATTGCATCGCCCTGAGCAGCCTTTCGGATGTTTTCCATAAGGCGGTTCATTACGGGAAAAAAATTCTGAATGCGCAAGAGCATATTTCGCTGACTGATGCCAAGATTGACGAAGCAAATCGTGATGCCGAAGCAGAAGCGCAGGCGTGGAAGGGGTTCTCCGCTGCTGAGAGGGCATACCATATTTATGATTTAATGCTTAGTGGCGATGGAAAAAGCAGCCTGAAAGCGATCGTTGCCCAGTGCTTAGCTTCGCTTTTGCGTTGGGAAGTATCCATAATTCCAGCTGGGTTGACGCAAGAAAAGATGTTTGATCTCGACTTGTATGGATTCAAAACCGACGAAAGCAAAGAGGCAGCATTGAAATCTGCAATAGAGAATGATCCATTTTTAAGCTATATTGTGAATGCCATCAAATATGCAGCAGGAGAAACGGTGTAGATAGGAGGATTCTATGATGGAATGGCAGATTTCCGACCAAGATATTCAAGCCGTAGAAGAAATCCTTTTGCCGCATGGCGCACAGTTTCCGGAAGATGCAAAGAACGTTATACGTTGTTGGCATTCAACTGATGTAGCAGCCTGTCCCGGCAGCGGAAAGACAACGGTTCTTCTCGCAAAACTGAAATTGTTAGCGGATAGAATGCCGCTCGAAAACGGTGCAGGAATCTGTGTGCTTTCTCATACAAATGTCGCCGTCAATGAGATCAAAAACCGGCTTTCCGATTACGCGGACAGGCTTCTCAGCTATCCAAATTATATAGGTACCATCCAGTCGTTTATTGACAGATTTGTGACGATGCCATACTTGCGAAACATCTCTGGACAGAATGTGCAAGTGGTTGATAGCCTGACTTTTGCCCAGCAAGTGCTTAGCAAGATGCAGCATGACGCAAAGTATAGCACGCTTGACTATGTAACAAAGAATAATTTTGAAACTGGCAAGCAATTCTCAGAACGAATCAATCACACACAGGCATTATACATACGAGATGATGGGGCGCTTTGCATAGGAAGGCAGCAAAAGCCGTTGGCTGGTGCTGGGAAGGCTTCTGCTGAGCAATATAAAAAACTGCTGGTCGAACTTCTTGAAAATGAAGGAATGATACGATATCAAGACGCCTATGTATATGCAAGCACTGCCATTGGTGAATTACCAGCAGAGTATGCCGACCTCTTTTCGTCACGATTTCAGTATGTATTTATAGATGAATATCAGGATTGCAATAATCTTCAGCGACAAGCCATAGATGCAATATTTGACCCACAAAAATGTGCAGTGTTCAAAATTGGAGATTCCGATCAAGCCATCTACAATTCAGCAGAAGATACAACCCCTGACTGGATGCCGCAGCCTGACTTTCTACCAATTATTACGTCTTGCAGGTTTAACCAAGAAATTGCCAACGTGATCTGCAAGCTAAAAAAGGGCGAGAAAAATATCGTAACGCTTGCCGGGGCGACAGGCGTTAAGCCAGTCTTGCTTGTTTTTTCTCCCGAAAATATTGACAGAGTTATTGGTGGATTCATTTCTGCATTAGATAGGCATGAACTCTACGACAACAATGGCATATATAAGGCTATCGGAGCAGTAAAAAGAGAGGACTTGTCCGGTTTGAAAATCGGGAGCTATTGGACTGAATTTGACGGTTCAGCAAATAAGAAAAACGAGTATAGCTACTGGGTTTTAGTAGATGAGATTGTCCAGTATTTGCTGGAGGGAAAATTGTATAAGGCAGAGCAAAGTGTTCGTAGGCTTTTGTGCCGAGTATTCCACTACATTTCGATAAAGCACCCTGTATCAGGAAAAGACTATACCATGGTAGCAATGAAAAATGCTCTCGACGAAAAATACAGAGGGCAGTATCGTCAATGGATATATGAAATGTCGAGGATACAAACAATTGATAGACATTCGGTAGATCAATTGTTGCGGCAGAAGATAAACGAATTGCTGAGAACTGGAAATCCGAGCCTAACTGATATATTTACTGTTCTTCCAGCGTTTTTTCTCGAAGAATCCACTAGTGTTAATCATGCAGATATAGCCGAGAAAAATGTGCTGATTGATCCTATTAGAGGCCGCAGAATTATATTTGACACTATTCACGGCGTTAAAGGTGAAACTCATGATGCGACTCTATATCTTGAAACCGATAGACAGGGCGCATCCGATTTGAATCGGATTCTTCCGTACTTTGGTGTTGGTCGCTGCAGGAGCTCAAGTCTATATGATTCCAGTCGTAAGCTTGCGTATGTTGGTATGAGTAGGCCTAAAAAGCTATTATGCGTAGCAATGCAGGCGGAAACTTATGAAAAGAGTAAGGGCGTATTCGATGCTGACTGGGAAGTTGTTGATTTGAGAAAATAAGGCCAATAATGAAGAAAGCTCAGCTTATCTGACCCGCCCTACCATTCCTAATCATAAAACGGTCTGCTTCGGCAGGCCGTTTTACTTTTCAAGGAGGTGTTCAACATGGCAACCACGCGCCTGATGCCCCTGCACACCGGCAAAGGCCGCACGGTGGGACAGGCCATCAGCGCCATCATCGACTACACCGAAAATCCGCAAAAGACAGACGGCGGCAGGCTGATAACAAGCTGGCAGTGCGACAGCAGGATCGCCGATGCCGAGTTCCTTTTCGCCAAAAATCAGTACGTCCAAAAGACCGGCAGAGTGCGCGGCGAGGACGATGTGATTGCCTACCATCTGCGGCAATCCTTTGTCCCCGCCGAGATCACAGCGGAGGACGCGAACCGTTTGGGCTGTGAGCTGGCCAAGCGCTTCACCAAAGGCAATCACGCCTACATTGTCTGCACCCATATCGACAAAGCTCACATTCACAATCATGTGATTTGGAACTCCACCGCGCTCAGCCAGACCCGAAAATTCCGAAACTTTTGGGGCAGCAGCCGCGCCGTGCGGCGGCTCAACGATACCATCTGCATCGAGAATGGCTACTCCATTGTGGAGAATCCGAAGCGCCACGGCAAGAGCTACAACAAGTGGCTGGGCGACAAAAAGAAGCCCTCCCACCGGGAGCGGATCTGCGCGGCCATTGACGATGCGCTGGCACAAAAGCCCGACAGCTTTGAAGCGCTGCTGGAGTTGCTGCGGCAGACCGGGTATGAGGTCAAGGGCAAGAAAGTCCCGTCCCTGTTAGGCGGCGAACAGAAAAAGTCCATTCGCATGGATACCCTCGGCGACGGTTATACTCCCGCAGATCTCCGTGCGGTGATTGCAGGTGAAAAGGCGCATACGCCGCGAAAGAGCGCCGCCGCACCGGTCAAACCGGAAATGCGCAGCGGGAATCTGCTGGTGGACATTCAGGCAAAATTACGCGCTGGCAAGGGAACTGGCTATGCGCGTTGGGCGACGTTATTCAACCTGAAGCAGATGGCACAGACGGTGGCCTATCTACAAGACCATGAGCTGTTAGATTACGCCATTCTCTCAGAGAAAGCGGCGGCAGCGTCCGCTCACTTCAACGACCTTTCCGCAAGGATCAAGGCTGCGGAAACACGCATGGCCGAGATTGCCGTGCTGCGGGAGCATATCGTGGGTTACGCCAAGACCCGCGATACCTACGTTGCCTATCGCAAAGCCGGGTACTCCAAGAAATTTCTTACAGAGCATGAAAGCGAGATCACGATCCACAAGGCCGCAAAGAACTATTTTGATGGGCTTGGCCTCAAGAAGCTGCCCACCATTAAGGCGCTGAATACCGAGTACGCCGAGCTGCTGGCGGAGAAGAAAGCTGCCTATGCCGACTACCGAAAAGCCCGTGAGGAAATGAAAGAGCTGCTGACGGCCAAAGCCAATATCGACCGTATTCTGGAACTGGACAAGGAACAGGAGGAAGCGAATGAACGACGGGAAAAAGAGGCAGAGCAGCGCTGAGCTGTCTGCCTATAAGCGATTTGCAAAATCGCGCAGCCGATGGATTTATCCATCGTTTCAGAACACAAATTCTGTGTTCTGCGGGGATTGGGGCAGCGCCCCAACAAGCATGAAACAGGCGGGTTCCGTGTAAACGGAATCCGCCTGTTTTCGCAAAGTGGGTACCGCTTTGCATTGCTTGCCAGTATTATCCCCGAATTCAAGATAATTTTGGAATAACCACCTTTCTCGCTATTCCGCATGATGGGGGCGGCAGGCGTCACCGAGGAACTGAAAGCCCGTGACCCCATGCGCTGGGTGGGGCTGATGAACACGCTGAAAGTGCAGGTGGAGGAAACTATTTTTCAAGAGTTGATATTTCAATAATCATGTGAGCGCCAGAGTTCCCCCTGGCGCTCATTTTACTTTCGCTGTGCGTTTTTTCTGTACTCTAATGGCAACAATCCCGTGCTTTTTCGGAATAATTCTGCAAATCGGCTTGAAGTGGAATAGCCTACTGTTTGGGCAACTTGCCCGACTGTCAGCTCTGTATATGCCAGCAGATATTCTGCTTGGCTCATGCGCCGCTGTTGAACATATTCCGTGATGGTGCAGTCGTAGTATTTCTTAAAACAGCTTTTGAGCTTTGTTGTTCCCATGCAGGCAATCTGTGTTAGCCGTTCCAGAGGAATATCAAAAGCATAGTGATCGCTAAGATAAGCGGCAACTATTTGGAGATTTTCAATATCCTGTTGAGAGAGCTTATGGGCTGGTTTATCAGGATGTTTCTTCTGATATTCCACCACCATTGAAACAGCTTCTGCGACTTTACCCTCATAAAAAAGTTTTGCGGCAATCCCTTCCCCGCGATAGTCTTTGATTTCTGTGAGTAACCGTGACATTTCTGGAAAGTCGGAAGTTTGGTCGATCTTCCGAAATGCATCCACAGGATTGATCTGTGCCTCTGGGTACAGTTTTTTCAGGTAGTCCTCATAATATGCCGGTGCAATCTCAATCCCAACCGAACGGATTGGAATATTTTTATGTATCAAAGCCTTGTATGGAGCGTAGCCTCCAATAAATGTTTTGATACAACCGGCAGACAGCCTACGGTATGGAGATAATTCCTCCCCGGAAATAGAGTCATACCGAGTGATACTCAGACATTCCGGCAGGGAACATTCCAACATGAAATCTTCGTGGAAGGAAAAGTTGTGGATTTTAATATCATATAGGTCTTTCTGTCCATAAGTCCAGTAGGAGCCTTCTCCAACTTCGGGAGAAAGTTTCCAGCAGTCACCTAATGCCCCATATTGCTGGTTGTCTGGGTCATGGATAAAACCGTGTTCAATCAGCAACGGTGTATAAAACTGGTCAATAATTTCAGACATGAAAACAGACCGCCTCCTTTTTGCAACGATTAGACGAACTTTTGAAAGGAACAGACGAACATCGCCGGGACCTATTGAATGTTGTTCGATAAATGCGTATTGTATTAGACAGCGGTTAGAACTATCTAACCGAAGAATATCACAAACCACTTGTCGAGTCAAGACAATGAAAGGTAGGAGGTCAAAATGAGTAATCAAGTAAATTCTATGAACAAAGGTCTGACAGTGAAAGACCTTGTAACAACAGGTATTTTTACTGCACTGTTATTTGTTTTTGTATTGGTGGGCGGTGTCTTTTTTGCAACGAATCCTGTACTTACTTTTTTCATGCCAGCAGGAGGTGGGCTGCTTGCTGGCCCCATTTATCTTTTGCTGATTGCAAAAGTACATAAGCGTTGGAGCCTTTCTATAATGGGCGTTATCATGGGTATTATTTGGTTCGTGACCGGTATGCACTGGGCTTTTGCATTGGGCTATCTGATCATGGCGATTGTCGCGGACTTTGTTGCTGGTGCAGGGCAGTACAAAAGCAAAAAACTCAACAGCCTGTCTTATATCCTGTTCTCTCTCGGTGGCACTGGTTCATATATCGTGTTCTTTGTTGAGCTGCAAAATGCTGAAAAAGCAGTTTGAAAAGGCGGGTATCACGGCATGAGCGGTGAACGCCATAAGAAAGGGCTTTGGCTCGACCCACGGGCCAAACTCTTTCTTATCCTTTTATGTGTTTTATCTTCCATGCTCTCCCCTTCGCTGACATATCAGTTTGCCCTTGTTGTGCTGATCGCAGCATTAGGGGCCTTCTTTGGAAAATGGAAATATGTCATTAAGGCAGTATGCTTCTATGCTGTAATCTGCGTTCTGACGGTCTGGATCATGGCCGAAATGACAGGGACGCTACGGACTATGTTCATCGCCTTTTTAGGTCTGTTTCATAAAGTCTACGCCTGTGGAATGTTAGCCGGAATTGTACTGTCAACAACAAAGGTAAATGAGTTTCTATCCGCAATGAACCGCGTCCATGCGCCGAAGAAATTAGTGATCCCGTTGGCGGTCATGCTGCGGTATATTCCAACCATTCAAGAGGACTGGCGTTATATCAAAGACGCTATGCAGATGAGAGATGTTTCCCCTTCTCTGGCTGGCTTTCTGGCTCATCCGGGTATGACGGTTGAGTGTATCTATGTGCCTTTGATGATGGCGGCTTCAAAAGCGGCGGATGAACTTTCTATCGCCTCTGTCACTCGTGGAATTGAAAATCCCCATCCCCGCACCTGTCTTGTTCAGATAAAATGCGGAGCTGCTGATTGGGGAGTTATGGCTGTTGCCGTAGCTTTTCTGATTTTTGAATTGTGTGTGCGGGGAGGTGTGATTGGGTGATCGAGTTTGAAAATGTATCGTTTGCCTATACCGGGCAGGAGCATGATGGGCTGCGCGACATCAATCTGAGAATTTCGGACGGAGAATGTGTCCTGTTCTGTGGCCGCAGCGGGTGCGGAAAAACAACGATCACAAGGCTGGTGAATGGACTAATTCCTCAGTTTTATCAGGGAGAGCTTCAAGGCCGTGTGCTGGTAGATGGTCAGGAAATCAGCAGCCGCCCCATGTATCAGATTGCTGCTAAGGTCGGCTCCGTTTTCCAAAATCCACGGACACAGTTTTTCAATGTGGACACAGACAGCGAGATTGCCTTTGGCATTGAGAACGAGGCTCGTCCTCCACAAGAGCTGATAGAGCGAGTGGAACAGACAGCCGACGATCTGCGTATTCAAAAGCTGCGGAACAGGAATATTTTTGAACTGTCCGGCGGTGAAAAGCAGAAAATCGCCTTCGCTTCTGTTTATGCCATGAACCCACAGATTTATTTACTGGATGAACCGTCCTCCAATTTGGATATGACTTCCATTCAGGAGTTGAGAGAGCATTTGCGGCTGATAAAAAAGCAGGGCAAAACGGTTTTGATAGCA
>QWCB01007263.1_pt1 | contig 10100 bp, 13 predicted proteins | sample 1972511 | NCBI WGS metagenome assembly QWCB01 (sample SAMN09866719, study PRJNA288562) | Human gut metagenome isolate term5_stool, whole genome shotgun sequencing... | isolation source: gut | host: Homo sapiens | place: USA: California
AGAAGCTTTGGAGACTGTAAGACGTCCGCCACCGCTGCCGGGGTCAGCTGCCGTCCGCTGCTTGCAAGAAGCTTTGCCGGAACGATCAGAAACGCGGTCAGACTGATCAATGCGATCAGGAAACCGTAAAACAACGTACAGACTCCGCCGCCATGCGCAAACAGGCTCTCTCCTTGCTTTCTCGGTTTTTCTTTCATCAGTTCTCTCCCGTCACATACATCTGTCCCCAGGGCCAGAGCCGGCAACGAATCCGTGATCAGATTGATCCACAGGATATGACTTGCCTTAAGAGGTGCCGGAAAGGAAAAAAGGATCGCAAAAAACATGGTCATGATCTCACCAAAATTCGATGATAAAAGAAAAATGACCGTCTTTTTAATATTGGCATAGATCTCTCTTCCTTCCCGGACAGCTTCCCGGATCGTTGCAAAATTGTCATCCGCCAGCACCATATCTGCTGCATTTCTGGCAACGTCCGTTCCCGCCATTCCCATGGCAATTCCCACGTCCGCAGATTTTAACGACGGGGCATCATTGACTCCGTCCCCTGTCATGGCGACAATCTCCCCGTTCTTTTTGCATGCGGACACGATTCTGACCTTGTGCTCCGGGGATACATGGGCAAACACCCTGGTTCGTCCCATCCGCGCCGCCAGCGTCTGTTCGTCCATCTGCTCCATCTCCTCGCCCGTCACACATTCATCTCTCCGCTCTGCAATGCCGAGCTGGTGTGCAATGGCAAGCGCCGTGTCCGCCCTGTCCCCGGTAATCATGATCGTCCGGACTCCGGCACGGGCAAACTGTTCCACCGCCTCCGCCGCCTCGTCCAGCCCCCGCGTAAAGCCAGACTCTGCATTCTGCTGTTTCCCCACCAGCGAGCTCGTCCGCCGCATATCCGCCAGGTTGCGGTTCGGGTAGCCGCCCCCGAAGTACCCCTCGAACATCACCGCCTTCGGGCGCGTGCACAGCGCCAGCCCCACCGCCGCGCACACCGCCTCCGCGCCAGCATACTGCGCGGGCAGCTCCACCCACACCTGCCCCACCTTGTAGAACCTATCCGTCTGCGTTTTTTTCGTCCGCTTCGCCGTGTACCGGATCCGCCCGTACCCCCCGTGCGCCTCCTCCTCCACCTGCTCCATGCGCATCTCCCAGTCGCTGCTATCACTGATAACCCGCCACCCATCCACGCCCACGATCATCGGCCCGCCATTGCTAAAGAGGTTCGGCTCGGGCTTCCCCGCCGTGGGTTCTTTCGCCTCGGGGATCGTGAACCGGATGTTGCCCCCGATCTCGCCGTGCTCCAGGTCGAAGTAGGTCTCCCCGCCGCGGCTCACGATCCGGCTCGTGCGCACCATCCCCGGCGTCACCTCCGTCACCCCGAACACCGGCTGCACGCTCCGGGTCCCAAAGCCGTCCTCGCTGCTCACCAGCGCGCACAGCAGGTTGTAACGGTCGCCCTCCCGCAGCGGCCGCGCCTCTTTGCTAACGGCGAAGCGCCCATCCGTTTTGCCCTCCCCGCTCGGGCACTCCGCGTAGAGGAAGTAGGGTTTTCTTGCCGCCGTGAGCGCCCCGCTCACGAACGCGTAGAGATTCCACCGCCGCGCCGTTGCCCCAGTTGTGCCTATCGTGCCGCGCCCCTGCGGCTCGCCCCCCAGCGTGGCGTGCTCCAGCACCATCGCCCCGCCGTCCACCGCCCGCGCCCGCAGCCGTTTGCCCGCCCCCTCCCACGTGAACTCCACGCGGTTAACGAACGTGAAGTTGGTCGCCTCGCTCCCCACCAGCGCGCCCATCGTGGTGACCGTGGCGGGCTTAATGCTTTCCTTAAAATCATCCACCCGCTTCGCCACCTCCTCCAGCTGCTTGAGCCCCTCCTTGGCCTGGCGGAACGTGCGCCGCGTGTAGCGCACCGCCTCCGCGTGCCGCGTCGCCACCACCTGCTCCTGCGCCCGGGCGCGGGCCAGCTGCGTGAAGATGCCCCCCGCCGCCGGCTCGTTGCTCAGCGTCAGCGTTGGCGCGTGCGGGTCGCCCAGCGGCCGCGACACCTCCACCACCCGCAGCACCGCCCGCCCCTCCCCGCTCGCCCCGAAGAGCTCCCGGTCCTCTATCGCCACGTAGCCCCCCAGCCCCAGCCGCCCCCCGAGGGTCGCCCACCGCGCCCGCGCCCACGCCGCGTCCAGCTCCGCGCGCACCGTGAACCGATGCCCCGCCCGCGGGTGCAGGTAGCGCACCGCCCCACGCAGCATCTCCTCCTCCGCGTCCTGCACGTACCGCGTCGGCATGTTTATGTGGAAAACGGCGTAGCGGTCGCCCGCCCGCGGCACGAAAACGCCCCCCGGCATGCTTACCCCATCCTCATCCTGCGGCACCAGCTCGAATCGCCGCGCCCCATGGTCGTACCCCGTCAAGTCCGTCTCCGTCTGCACGATGTCAAACTCCCGCCCCGCCAGCATCCCCGATTGGAATATAATCGTGGCCTTCTCCCCCCCGATGCGCGCGTCGCGGTAGTTCAAATCGGCGGGGATCGTGCTGTCCATGAAGTCCAGCCCGTCCGCGCTCACCTCCGTCACCGTCCCCTCCCGCCGCGGGTAGCACTCCTCGAGCGCGAGGGTCGCCTCGCGGTAGGTCACCCCCGGCAGCGCGTCAGCCCGCGCCACGCTCGTCCCCGCCGCGTCGGTTGTGTAGCGCACCGCCCGCGCCGCCGCGAACCCCGCCTCCCCCTCGAAGTGCAGCCCATCGAAGGATATCGTCTTGGCTTTCGGCAGGTGCAGCCTTTTTTTGCCGTAATCGGGGAAGCTAACGTTTCGCTCGCCCCCCTGCACGAACAGCCGCCCCACGGGGTTGCCGTCCTCGCTGTGCACCGTCCGCTGTAGGCCGGGCTTTAGCCCCTCCCCGTAGCGCAGCGGCGCGGGGTCCTCCGCGCCGTGGCCCACCCGCCCGATGGTGATTACCTTACCATCGCAATTCCACTCCGTCCCGAACGCCTCCGCGATCCGCCCCAGCGCGGCCAGGCACGGCGTGCCGTCGTAGCTTATCTCCTTGGGCGCGCCCTCCACGCACCCCCCCAGCCGCCAGCCCCCGCCCCCGCGCGCGTTCATATTCTCCACCACCAGCCCCGCGTGCTCCGCCGGCGATGCCGTCAGCGGGAATGCCGCCCGCCCATCCACGGGGTTGAGCGTTACGATCGCCTCCAGCCCCCGCGCGTCGCTCTCGAACCGCGCACGGTAATCGTACAGCGTTGCCCCGTCGCGCGTGGCCGCCGCCGGCGCGTACAGCGTGTACCGCCGCCCCTCCAGCTCCAACCACGCCCCCACCGGCACCTCCACCCACCGCGCCAGCGCGAACTGCGCCTCCACGAACGCCGGTTGCAGCAGCTGCTCCACCGCCCGGCTGCCCTGCGCCGGCTGCACCTCCAGCGTCTCCCCGCTCGGGAAATGTATCGTTAGCATACCCTATTTGTGTTTATAATGTAATGCGCGCCAGACCTAAGCGTTCGCGGGGCAACGCCTCGGAGCGCGTAGACGGAGAAAACCCCTTTATCCCTTCTCATAGCACGCCTCCCCGCCCATCGCCCGCGGGCAATCCGAGCCCCTCCGCGCTGGTGCGCTATGCCGTCGTGATGCGCTACGCTATAATCGTTTTTTACCCCCTTTGCCGAAACCACTTCTCAATACCTAGAATCCATTTACAGAAGAAACGCATAGCCCCCCCACGCTACAGCACCTCCACGCTACGCACCGCCAGCGTCACCTCAAACTGCACCCACCGCCGCGCGGGGTTGAACGCCACCACCCGCTGCGACTCGTACCGCGCCCCGCCGTACACCGCCTGCGCCGTGCGCAGCTCCGCCTCCGCGGTGCGCTTCACGAACCATTGCCACGCCGCCCCGTAGTTACATAGCAAATCGCCAACGCTTTTGAATCCCCCCATCGCGCACGGCAGCACCACCTTCGCCTCCTCATTCCCAATCCCCTCTGCCAGCGCGTAGCCGGGGTTGCTAAGCCGCTTACGCTGCGCGCCCCCCTTCGCGGGCCACGCCCCCGGCGCCACCCCCACGCCGAGGCCGTCGAGGCCCGCCCCGCCCCGCAGCTCCAGCGTGCCGAGCATCTGCCCAGCCGCGGGGGAGCCCCAGTCTAGCACGAACCACTCCGGCAGCGCCCGCTCCAGCAGCCGCACCTGCGCCCACGCCCCATGCCGCCCCTGCGTCGCCGCCCCCACCTCGGTCATCTGCACCCCCGCACGGTACCCCAGCGAGTCCACCTCCAGCTCCACGCCGTGGAGACTCGGCAGGTTTTGCAGCCAATTCACGGAATCGCCGTGGAAGTAGAGCGGCAGCCGCAGCTCGCGGGGCGCGCCGTCGTAGAGCCCCGCCCCGAAGTCCACCGCCTTCCCGTCCCGCTCGGGGTAGTCGATGCTCTCCACCCGCCGCGCCGCCGGCCATTGCAGCAGCGCCGCCCAGCTCCCCCGCAGCAGCGTCCCATTGAGCGGCGCGCGCTGCGCCACCAGCAACGTGAAATCGGTGTTCCGCCCCGCCATGACTGCCTACCCCTTTGCGGGGTCGTCCCCCGCGATGTAGCGTGCCAGCCCCGCCGCGTGCGCCCGCGCCAGCCGCCCCTGCCACTCCTCCGTGAGCAGCATGCGGCAGTCGTCCCGATTATCCATGAACAGATTTTCGGTCAGCACCGCGGGGCATTCCGTGTGCGCCAAGATGTAGAAGTCGTTCTCCCACCACGGCTGCCCCGCCTGCGGCATGCGCACCGTGACGAACTCGCCCGGCATCGCCTCCGCGAGGCAGCCCGCCAGCCGGTGGGTCTGCGCGCTTGCGCGCCGCGCCGCGTGCACCTGCCACCCGCGCGCCGCCATCCACGTCTTGCCGTCCCCGCTCGCGTTGCAGTGCAGCGACACCAGCACCGCCCGCATGCCGCGCCCCGCCGCCTTTCGCGCCGCGCTGTTCGCCCGCGCCGCCCGCACCGCCAGCGGCACGTCCTCCGCCTCCGGCACCAGCCGCTCGCTCGCGATCCCCGCCCGCGCCAGCTCCATCTCCACGCGCGTTGCCATCGCCCGCGTCCACTCCCACTCTTGCAGCGCCCCATCGGGGCTCGCCTTGCCCGGCGTCTCCCGCCCGTGGCCGTTATCCAGCAGCACCAACCATCCGTTCGCTCCCATATCCGTTTGCCTATTAATCGTTTTTCCGCCAATCGTAACCTATTACGCCCAAAGCATCGCTGCCCGAAACGCGCAGCCCCAGCAGATGGCTACACGCTGTAGCCACCTGCCCCGCCCCGCTACTGCTCCCCCAGCCGCCGCCGCAGCTCCGCGTTCACCCGCCGCAGCTCCTCGTTCTCCTCCCGCAGCTCCTCCATCTCCCCGCTCAGCCGCTTCACCTCTGCGTTCAGCTGCGCCATCTCGTCAGAATGGTGCCGCAGCAGCTCCCGGTGCTTCTCTGAGAGCTCAAAGTAATCCGCCTGGATCTCCGCGAACTTCTTTGTGAAGTAGTCGATCTGGTCCTGCATCAAATCAATGTTCTTGTGGTTTGCGTCGATCTCCGCGCCCAGCCCCTCCGCGTTGTACTTACGCCGCGTGCTGCGGAAAAAGATGAACTGAAAAATGTTCAGCCCCCCGAACAGCGCCACCGCCACCCCCAGCACCGCCGCCAACACCTGGTCCTTCATTGCCTTTGCCTCCCTTTCATGGTTTCACGTTAAACACTTTGCTCTCCCCGCAAATGTAGCAATAAATACGGTTACCCCGTAAACCATTCCGATACGCCGCCGCCACAGCATTAATAAATGATTACCGTATAAATGCACATTTTGAAATGCGCCGCCCCCTCGCTACCTTTGCCCCCAAGGAAAGGAGAGCAAACCATGGTGTACAAGGCGATGGACATAGCGCGGCTGCTCATTTGGCAGACCAACACCGAGCAGGGCGACCTCATAACCAACCTCAAGCTGCAGAAGCTGCTGTTCTACCAGCAGGGCTTCTGGCTCGCGGAGTACGGCGAGCCCCTCTTCGCGGAGCGGGTGGAGGCCTGGACGTACGGCCCCGTGGTCCCCACGGTGTACGACCGCTTCAAGGGGTACGGCCGCACCGCCCTCGACGTGCAGAAGGAGGGGCGCGAAATGCACTTCGCGCCGGCGGAGCGCGAACGCTTCTTCTACAGCGTCTACGAGGTATTCGTGCAGTACTCCGCCTCCGGGCTGGTGCGCCTATCGCATGAGGAGCCCGCGTGGCAAACAGCCTGGGCCAAAGGCCACGGCACCGAGATCACCCACGAGGCCATGCGGAAGAACTTCCTGGGGCGCATCGACGACTAGCCGTGGTCAAAAGAGTTCCGCTGAGCAACCGCGCCGAGTCGACACCCCCGAGCGTACGCTGGCTGGGCGAAGAGGAAAGGCATTTGGTGTTCAGCTTTAAGCATCTTGACCGCTCGCTCTACGCGGGGCACGCCGACGCCTCCTTTTTCGTGGGGCTTCTCGACCGGCTGCGGGAAATCTCCCGCCACGCCGTGAAGGAGTGTTGGGTGGCGGGGCATCACACGGTGATCGGCACCGAAGTCCTCCCGATGGAAATGTTCGCCCCCGCCGTGCAGCGAGCCGCCAAAGAGGGATTCGGGGACATTGGAAAACTCACCGTTTTCCGCGCCGCGGGCGATAACCGCGCCATGGCGGGCGTACTCCTCGGCGGCATCTTCTACATCATCGGCATTGAGGCCAGAATCAACACCCTCTACCGCCACGGCAAAAGGAAGTAGGTACGGCGAGCCCCTCTTCGCGGAGCGGGTGGAGGCCTGGGCGTACGGCCCCGTGGTCCCCGAAATCTACCACGCCTTCAAGCGCTACGGCCGCGACCCGTTCAACATTGAGAAGGAAGGCAAAACCATCGACTTCGCAACGGACGAGCGGCGCGATTTCTTCCTCAACGTGTACGACACATTCAGCTCCTACTCCGCCTCCGCGCTCATGCGCATGACCCACGAGGAATCCCCTTGGAAGGCGGCGTGGGGCTGCGGCAAGGGCACCGAGATTTCCCAGGCGGCCATGCAGCGCCACTTCAAAACCCGCATCGACGACTAGCCGTGGCGGGGCGAATCAGTAAATCGCGCCGCGGTAAGCCCCTGCCTCGCATCAGCGCGCCACGGCAGGAAGAGGATGGAATTACGTTCAGCTTCAAGCATCTCGTGGAGGAGTCCTACTGCGACTGCCCCGATGCCACCTTTTTCATTAAACTCCTCGGCAGACTCAAAACGATATCCGGCCGCAGCCTCCCCGAATGCGCCACCGCCGACCGCCACTCCATAATCGGCACGGAAAAGATTCCCCTCCCGCAGTTCGCCCCCGCCGTGCAGCGGGCCGCGCGGGACGGATTTGAAGAGGTGGAGCGACTCACCGTTTTCCGCGCCGCGGGCGACAACCGCGCCATGGCGGGCGTACTCCTCGGCGGCATCTTCTACATCATCGGCATTGAGGCCAGAATCAACACCCTCTACCGCCACGGCAAAAGGAAGTAGCGCCACGGCAAAAGGAAGTAGCCGAAGAAAAAAAATCATGAAACCCAACCATTCGGAAATCCCGAATAGTTCAAACCGATTGGTATACAGCTGGTAACGCCCGACCGCCGCCCTAGAAGGAATCCTCGTCGATGCGTACCCGCAGGAGGTGCAGCTGTAGAAAGCCCACCGACACCCGCGCCTGCGCGCACAGCACCACCGCCAACGCCAGCGCGCCGGGCGAGAGCCGCAGCCCCCACCCCAGCTCCACCGAATGCACCGCCAGCTCCTCCGCCACCAGCACGCACGCCGCCCCCACCACAAACCCTATCGTCACCCGCTCGCACGAGCCAGCCGCCGCAGCACCGCCCGCGCCGCCACGCCAGCCTCGTGCGAGCGGGGGCGACGCCCGTCACCATGCACCACGAGGGTCATGAACGCTGTGTACATCACGCACAGCACCAAAAAGAAGGGCTGCAACCCGCCCAGCGGCGGCTGCCCCACCGCCAACGAGAGGAGCCCAGCCCCCACGAAAACCATTGCCCACCGCCAGTCCATGCCGTCCCCTCCCCGCTTACAACAGCCCCAGCCGCCTACTCGCCAACAGCACCGCCACCAGCACGCACGCCGCCACGCCAGCCCACTGCAAGGCCCGCCCCCACGGGATGGGGTTGCGCAGCGAGGGGTACGCCGCGAAGTAGCTACGCCCGAAGTCCGTCGGGCGCACGTCCACCACCGCGCCCCCCTCCTCGTACGCCGCCCGCGCCAGCTCCTTGCGCACCAGCCCCCGCGCCGCGCCCGCCAGCGTGTAGGGGGGCAACGCGTTAAGCGCCTCTGGGCTATTTGTTACCAAAGCACGTAGCAATTGCTTCTCCGCTCCCGTCAGGGCGATCCGTGGCGACCGATACGTCTCCATAGCGATTCCTCCCGTTCCGTTTTTTTCCTGCGCGAAGGTAGGCAAAAGCCTGCCCCCGCCCAACCGCCCGACCGCCTCGCCCCACGGTACTCGAAGGCCTCCCCGGGTGCGCTGTTCCTACGGGAAGCGTGGGAGGCCATATCAAATGCAAAAATAGTGGAAATAGTAAAGAATAGAAAAATATTTAAGGCAACCGCCTACTCCACCACCTCCCCCGCGCCGCGCACCGCCCGCCAGCGTGCCGATTCGTTCTCCCAGCGCACCACGCTGCACCGCGGCCCCATCGACTGCACCCGCAGCCGCCCCCCCGCGCCCGCCAGGAGGTGCACCCGCGCCCCCGCGCCCACGTACACCTCCACCTCCGCGCCGTGCAGCGCCAGCACCTCGTACACCACCCCCAGCATGCAGCGCACCACGCTCCGCGCCGGCCCCGCGAAGACCGCCGCCCCGCCGCGGCGCCACCGCTCGTAGGGGCCCCCCTCGCCGTCCACGTACACCCCGTAGTACGGCAGGTTCACCGCCCCCGCCGCCGCCCGCATCGTGGCCAGCGTGGGCACCCCGCGCTCCGCGCAGAACGCCATGGCGCGGATTATCTGGGCGTTGGCGCTGCGTTTACGACCAGTTCCAAACCGGAGGCGGGACACATTGATGCGGAGACGATACGTGCCATCTGCGAGACGGTAAAGATTCCGGTCATTGCGATCGGCGGCATCAAGGAGGAGAATCTTCTGCAGCTGCGCGGAAACGGTCTGTGCGGCGTTGCCGTGATCAGCGCCATTTTTGCACAGAAGGATATCGAGGCGGCGACGAGGCGTCTGCACGCTCTGGCAGAGGAAATGGCGGGGGATCAGGAATGAAGGGTGCAATTTTTGATATGGACGGCACGCTGTTAGACTCCATGCAGGTGTGGGTTCACGTCGGCGAGCAGTATTTGCGGAACCGGGGAATCGAGCCGGAAGAAGGGCTCGGAGATGTGCTTTTTCCCATGAGCATGCGGGACGGAGCTGTGTATGTGAAGGAAAAGTACAGTTTGCCGGATCCCCCCGATACGATTGTGACGGACATGGACGCGATTGTGTTTGCGGCATACCGGGATGAGGTTCTGCCGAAGCCGGGCGTTGCGGCATATCTGGAATCGCTCAAAAAGCAGGGAATACCGATGGCGGTCGCCACCGCGACGAACCGGCCGATGGTGGAGGCGGCGCTCGCGCGGACAGGACTTGCCGGCTATTTTAAACAGATTTTTACCTGCACGGAGATCGGCGCGGGAAAAGAAAGGCCGGACATCTATCTGGCAGCGGCAAAGGCACTTGGTACGCACCCGGCGGACACCTGGGTGTTCGAGGATGCGCTCTATGCGATTAAGACGGCAAAGGCAGCCGGGTTTTATACGGTGGGGTTTTACGATGAGACGAGCAGAAATGATCAGGAGGCGATTGCCGGCCTGGCGGACTGCTATGTGCGGGAGATTCAATCTGTTCCCACACAAGACTGTACTTGAGAATGTAATGCTGGCGCCTGTTCATGTAAAAAAGATGGAGAAAGGAAGGGCAGAGGCTCTTGCAAAAGAACGGATCGGAAAAGTCGGACTTGCGGACAAGGTTGTCTTTATGGCGGATGGAAGAATTCTTGAGGAAGGAAAGCCGGAGGAGATTTTTTCCAATCCGAAGACGCCAGAGGCAAGACAGTTCCTGCGGA